>Ga0070698_100002699_pt1 | contig 19513 bp, 15 predicted proteins | sample KBSK1502metaG_FD_65477 | JGI IMG/M metagenome (GOLD analysis project Ga0070698, IMG submission 65477) | Corn, switchgrass and miscanthus rhizosphere microbial communities from Kellogg Biological Station, Michigan, USA - KBS K1-50-2 metaG | ecosystem: Host-associated > Plants > Roots >...
GCAGATCGCCCGCCTCGCCCGTGACGGTCTCTCGAACCCTGAGATCAGCGCCCAACTCTTCCTGAGTCCACGAACGGTCGAGTGGCATCTCCGAAAGGTCTTCGCGAAACTCGGGATCGCGTCTCGGCGCGAACTCCGCAAGTCGCTGGCTGGGCCGACGGAGCAGGCCGTCGGTTAGACGCGCCGCCTTCCTTCCCCGCGGACACGTCGAGACCCCGCCGGCTGCGGGGTCTCGGGTCGCGATCGTGGTCGTCGGCAAGAGGCGGCTCAACTGTGCTGCGCGGACGGCGGGTAGGCGCGACGGGTTCCTCGATCAGTACCCGAAAGCTATTCGCCGACCACGTCAACTCCCTCCTCGACGGCGGCCAGCATGAGGTAACCCCCGACTACGACCGTATGCATCGGACCCTGGGGTACGCTTCGATCGCTGTGACCGGCCCGAGGGAGGGCGATCGTGCGAACGACCGTAGACGGTGGGAATTTGCTCGTTGGGCGGCGCGCGGAGACGGGCCGACTAGATCGGCTGCTGGCAGACGCGCGCAGCGGCACCAGCGCGGCCGTGGTGGTGCGGGGCGACGCCGGTGTTGGCAAGACAGCCCTGCTCGACTACGTCCTCGGGCAAGCGGCCGGATGTCGCGTCGTGCGCGCGTCTGGGGTGGAGTCCGAGATGGAACTGCCATTCGCCGGGCTCCATCAGCTCTGCGCACCGTTCCTCGATCATCTCGAACGTCTGCCAGGCCCTCAGCGCGAAGCGCTCGCCACGGCGTTCGGACTTCGGCCGGGGCCCCGGCCCGATCGTTTCCTGGTCGGGCTTGCTGTGCTGACTCTCCTCGCGGAGGTTGCCGAAGCCCAGCCACTGATCTGCCTGGTTGATGACGGGCAGTGGCTCGACCAGGCGTCGGCACAGGTCCTCGGCTTCGTCGCTCGCCGGCTCGCCGCGGAGTCCGTCGTAATCCTCTTCGCGCTGCGCGAACCCGCTGGCCTCCTGGACTTCACGGGTCTCCCGGAGCTCACGGTGGCGCCCCTCGAAGAGCCCCACGCGCGGACAGTTCTCGCCTCTGCGATCACGGGCCGCGTCGACGAGTCCGTTCGGGAGCGGATCCTCGCGGAGGCTGGCGGCAACCCGCTCGCATTGCTCGAGCTGCCGCGAGGATGGACACCCGCCGCATTCGCCGGCGGCTTCGGCCTGCCCGATGGCGTGTCAGTGTCGACCAGAATCGAAGAGAGCTTCCGGCGGCGTCTGAGTTCGCTTCCCGACGACAGCCGGCGCCTGCTCCTGGTGGCGTCCGCCGAGCCGACCGGCGACCCGGCCCTGGTCTTCGCGGCCGCCGTGCGCCTCGGTGTATCGGCCGAGGCGGCCAAGCCCGCGACGACGTCGGGCCTGCTCGAGGTCGGGACGCAAGTGCGGTTCCGTCATCCCCTTGTCCGTTCCGTGGTCTACAAAGAAGCGCCAATCGGCGAGCGACGTCTCGTCCACCGAGCCCTAGCCGAGGCCATGGACCCGGCGCACGATCCGGATCGTTACGCCTGGCATCTCGCCGCCGGCGCCCCAGGACCAGACGAACATGTCGCCCTTGAGCTCGAGCGCTCGGCCAGTCGAGCGCAGGCTCGGGGCGGCGTCGCCGCGGAGGCCGCCTTCCTCCACCGTGCCGTCGAGCTGACACCTGACCCAACGCGCCGTGCGGAACGCGCGCTGGCGGCCGCGCAGGCGACGTTCCTCGCCGGAGCATTCGAAGCGGTGCAGCGCCTCCTCGCGACGGCGGAGCTCCACCCGCTCGACGGCTTCCAGAGCGCACGAGCCGCGCTGCTGCGCGGGCAGGTCGCCGTCGTTCTGGGCTATGGCAGCGATGCTCCGCCGCTGCTCCTGGAAGCGGCGAGGCAGCTCGAGTCGTTCGACCTCGAACTTGCTCGGGGTGCCTACCTAACGGCCTACAGTGCCGGAATGTCTGCCGCGCATCTCGGCGATGCGGGCGTCTTCCTCGAGATTTGCCGATCCGCCGAGAACCTCCACGCGACGCAAGGCGCGCAGGGTCCGCTCGACCTCCTTCTCGAAGGCCTCGCCAGGGTGCACACCGACGGACGTTCCGTAGCGATTCCCATCTTCCAACGAGCGGCGAAGGCGCTTGCCGAGCTTCCCCCGACGGACGTCGTGCGATGGGGCTTGACTGCACCTATGGCCAGCAACGTGATGTGGGACTCCGACGGCTCTACCGCGATCTTCGAGCGGCAGGCCCGAATCGTCCGCGACGCCGGTGCGCTTGCCGAGCTCCCGGTCTTCCTGTCCTCGGTCGCCCTCGACAAGGCGTGGACCGGGGACCTCGCCGGGGCCGAAGCACTGATTACGGAGAGCGACAGCGTGTCCGCGGTGACCGGGAGCCAGCTCCCGCCCTTCGCGGCGCTCCGTCTCCGGTGTTTGCAGGGCCGCGAGACCGAGGCGGCCGCCTTGATCGAGGCGACGATCACGATGGCTGAGGGAGTCGGGGCGGGCCTGGCCGTGAGGGTCGCCCAGTGGGCCGCTGCAGTCCTCTACAACGGCCTCGCCCGCTACGATGAAGCGGCGGCGGCTGCTCGCCAGGTGACGGCGAACGACATCGATCCATATCCTGCAATGTGGTGTCTGCCCGAACTCGTCGAGGCGGCGGCACGGATCGGTGAGACCGACCTCGCCCGCGACGCGCTCGAGCGATTGGCCGAGATGACCCTGCCTGCCGGCACCGATTTCGGACTCGGGATGCTTGCCCGCTCGCGTGCGTTGCTGAGCGATGGCGCAACCGCGGAGGGGCTCTACCGTGAGGCCATCGAGCGGCTGAGCCGGGCGCAGCTACGTCCGGAGCTCGCCCGTGCTCATCTGCTCTACGGGGAGTTGCTACGCCGCGAGGGGCGTCGCGTCGACGCGCGCGAGCAGCTTCGGATCGCCTATGACCTGTTCGTCGCGATCGGGATGGAGGCGTTCGCGGAGCGCGCCCGTCGCGAACTGCTGGCGACCGGCGAGACGGTGCGCAAGCGAAGCGTCGAGACCCAGGATGAGCTAACCCCGCAGGAGCTGCAGATTGCCCGCCTCGCCAGCGAAGGGCACACGAACCCGGAGATCGGTGCCCAGCTGTTCCTGAGCCGGCGGACCATCGAATGGCACCTCCACAAGGTGTTCGACAAGCTTGAGATCGGTTCCCGCCGTGAGCTCCCGGCGGCGCTCGGGCGAGCGGCGAGGGACCAATCTCAGGTCTAGCTCGCCCGGACTCTCGCGTGGCCGCCGTTCGAGCTCGGAATACTCGAGCCGGCTGGTCAACGGCCCGAACCAGTGACTCTCACGGGCGCGAGCCGGCGCCCGTCGGGCGACATTGGCCCGAGCGCGCCGCGCTGACGCGTGTATTGCGAGCCGGAGTTGACGCTGTGGACATGAAGCTCGAGCTCGTCGTCCTGCCGGTCTCGGATGTCGATGGCGCGAAGACTTTCTATCGATCAGCCGGGTTCCGGGAGGACTTCGACTATGCCTCGGGCGAGGACTTCCGCGTGGTGCAGTTCACCCCGCCGGGTTCGGGTGCCTCGATCGTCTTCGGGACAGGCATAACGGACGCACCACCGGGATCGGTCGAGGGGCTCCAGCTCGTCGTGCCCGACATCGAGGCTGCCAGGGTGGCGCTGATCAGTCGTGGCGTCGACGTCACCGACGTTTTCCACGACATCGGGGGGGTCTTCTACCACCGCTCGCCGGCGTACGAGATTCCCGGCGTGCATCCAGACCGAAGGTCTTACGGCTCATTCGCCCGGTTCTCCGATCCGGACGGCAACGAATGGGTCCTTCAGGAGGTCAGCCAGCGCGCACCCGGCAGGTGACGATCTCCAGCCTTTTCTCGGTTCCCGGGACCGCCTTCGAGCGCTTGCGGAGGCGCCAGTCGAGTCGCCTCTGGGCAAGCCCCGCCATTCGACCACAGTCTCGCCTTCCCAGCGTGTCCCACGTTCGCCCGTGGGCAGGACTGATGGGATCGGTCCCTCGCACCCTTCGACGACGCGTGGTCGCGTCCTGCGCCTGAAGGAGCTCCCGACGGAGCCGCGCGGATGGCCGACGGACGGTCGCGCGGCGTCGGAGGCCGGCGTGTTTCGGTGCGGGCGGACCATGGGACACAACCCGGGGTCGGCGCCCGTGTCCCGTGCACGAACCAGTGACCTGACGGGCGCGACCCACCGGAGGCTCGACCACCGTGAGGATCGGTGATCCCCCGGGACCGCGACGCCTAGTCCGGGATGGCGGGGCATCGGCACGGAAGGAGAACCACCGTGAACTTCGACAAGGAACTCGACAACCCTGGCGTGAAGGTGGCCGGCGTGTTCCGGTTCGGCGCCCTCATCGTGGCGGCCGTGATGCTCTCGATCTCAGTTTTCGCCACCAGCGCCCGCGCGGCCGAGTCGGGGCCGACGATCGTGTTCGTGCACGGCGCCTTTGCATCGCCTCCGGGATGGGACCGCGTGGTCAACGCGCTGCACAAGGACGGCTACCAGACGGCGGCCCCCACGCTCGGCCTGCAATCTGTGGCGGGCGACGTGGCGATCGTGCAGGCGACGCTGGATTCGATCCCGGGTGACAAGATCCTGGTGGGACATTCCTACGGCGGGTTCGTGATCACCAACGCCGCCAGCGGGCGCAACGACGTCCGCGGACTGGTCTACACGGCGGCGTACGCCCCGGACGTCAATGAGACGATCACCACACTGAGTGTGGGCTACGCGCCAGGGACGTTCCTGACACACCTGCTGTTCAACCCGTATCCCATCGCGATCGTCGACCCGCAGTTCTTTCCCGAGGACTTTGCCCAGGACTTGAGTCCGAAGCTCGGCGCCGAGATCGCAGCCGAGCAGATCCCGACGAGCCTGGCTCTCTTCGTCACTCCATCCGGTCCCGCCGCCTGGCACGCGCTCCCGTCGTGGTACGCAGTCTCGGGCCAGGACCGCGCCATCGACCCAGCCCTGCAGCGGTTCATGGCCCAGCGTGCTGGATCGACCACCGTCCAGTTCGACGAGGCGAGCCACGTGGGCGGCCTTACGCACTACGCAGCACGCTTCGTGAAGCTGATCGAACAAGCGATCGATGCGACCGCACCGTGATCTGATAACTCCGCAGACTTGCACTCGAGATTGTGAAGGTCCCGAACCGGGGCCACTCGCTCACGATCTACTACCTCTAGCGCGAGGTCGCCCAGACCCCGCTCACGTTTGTCAAGCGATTCGCACAGCCGTGGTGACCGACGGTTGATCGGCTCCTCCGGAGTCCACCGCGTTGATGGAACCAGCGAGGTCGATGTCTCGCTGGTTTCGTCGTGCACCTCCGCGATCCGTAGAGTCCCTGGAGCCGCCGACCGAGCGGGAGCGAAGCTGGCAGATCCCTGGCTGAAGTCCGCAGTTCCGGCCCGATCGCGGCGGGGAGCTCCCGCAAGGCGAGCGGGTTCCCCTGTGCCTCGAGAATGATGCGTTCGCGAACCGTCGAGTCCAGGTCTGGAAATTGTGTTTCGATCGAGCGGCTCGACGACGAGCTCTGGCAGACCGGCGTGATCGAAGAAATCCTCCTCGGCCGTTCGGGACGCACCGATCACCCGACCTGGCTCGCGGCGAGACGCCTCGCGACGAAGCTCAGGACGTCGGCGCTCGAGCGGTCCAACCACTGCATGTCGTCGAGGATGACGAGGAGGGGCCGTGACGCTGCCGCTTGGCGGAGCAACACGAGCGCCGCATTCGATACGACGAGCCGACTGGGCGGGGGACCGTCGCCGAAGCCGAGCGCCACATTGAGGGCGTCGCGATGGATTGGCGGTAGTTCTGCCAAAGCGTCGAGGAGCGGGAGGAGGACCTGGTTCAGGCCGGAGTAGCTCATCCCGGCCTCGAACTGGATGCCGGCGGCGCGGACGATCCGGGTGCCAGCAGCGGCGGATTGCGATGCGGCATCCAGCAGCTCGGTCTTGCCGACGCCCGGCTCGCCGGTCACGAGGATGGCGCCACCATCCGCCCTGGCCGCATCCGCGAAGGCGCGGAGGCGCTCCATCTCCGCCTCGCGCCCCACGAGTCGATCGGTTGGGCGATCGTCGCCTGGCCCTCTGTCGGGGTCTGGGACGGTCTCGATGTCGGTCATGGTCACGGGATCCTCGGGAGTCGCTAGCCGCGCGGGCGCTGCTCCGACGGGAGGGCCTCGAGCGCGTCGCGAAGGGCGGCCCGGGTCGACACAGCGAGCTTGGGAAAGGCTCGGTGAAGGTGACCGCCGACGGTCCTGTGCGACAGGAAGAGCCGTTCCGCGATCTGCTTGTTCGTCAGGCCCGACGCCGCGAGGGTGACGATCTCGAATTCCTGGGACGTGAGGCGATCCAGAACGTTGTCACCGGCATTCGGCTTGGTCTGTCCCGTCGCCCGCAGCTCCATGGTGGTCCGGACCACCCATTGTCGGGCACCGAGGCGCTCGAAGATCGCCAGTGCGGCGTTGAGCTGGACACGAGCGTCGACCATCGCTCGGTTGCGTCGCAACCGTTCGCCGTAGGCCAACCGCACCCGGGCGAGGTCGAATTGCCATCGCTCGATCCCAAGGAGCGCCAGCGCGCCCTGGAACAAGTCCAGCTCTGTGTCATCGGTCGCGGCCATCGCGGCCGAGGCACCGGCCAGGAGCGCGAGTCGCGGTGATATCTGCGCGATGTTCGCCTCCTGCATCGCCGCGACGTGCGCCGTTGCCTCGGCATTGCGACCGGTGCGCATTGCCGCTTCAACCAGGTCGATGAGCACCCGCAGCGCGTACGGAACATACGGCGCGAGAAGGCCCGGTGGGCTGATCTGGACCAGCTGCTCGTAGGCCCCCTCGAAGTCACCACGCTCGAGCGCGACCGTGCCACGGATCTGACAGGCCCACCAGAGGTGGTGCTGCATCCCGCGCGGGCGGCCCCACTGGACGAGCGCGTCAGCGAGCTCCCCGGCGCGATGATCATCGCCTCGCCACGCCGCGATGATCCCCTGGAAGAAGCGGCCCAGCCAGGTCAACGGCTGATAGCCATGGGCCTCGCAAACCCTGATCGCTTCGTCGACGAGTCGCTCAGCGTCATCCCAATGACCCGTCTCGAGATCGTCGTACGCAAGCTCGAGCATCGCGATGATGCCTGATGCGACCGCGCCACCTTGACGGGCGTCGTGGACGACGCGCCACAGGGCGTCTCGGCATCCCTCGACCCGGTCGACCCAGCAGGCCCCCTGCCCGATCCGGATGATCTGGGCCGGATCCGCCTCGTCGGCGAGTGCGGCGATCGCCCCGTCGAGGGCTCGGAGCGTGGGCGCCGCGGCGCGGGCTGGATCGGCATACGCCCACCTGTTCAGATCGAGAGCGAGGGGGATCCCTTCGGCGCGCGCCATCGCCGCCTCGAACGATCTCCAAAGGTCCTCGTTCCCGCTGAACGAGCAAACCAACATCAGGGAGGTGAGCGCCTCGGCGACGACGGGGTCACGCGCATCCAGGACACCCTGGCGGCCCTCGATCGCCCCCACGAGCACACGATGGGCCGTGGTCACGTCGCCGTCGGCCCACAGCAGGAACGATGACGCCGCGATGGCCGCCTGAAGAGATCCCTCGAGCTCGGCGTGGCCGCGACGGAGCTCTGCCAGGACGCGAGAGGCGTTGCTCAGGTCACCGGCGACGTCGGCGCCGATGTAGGCGGCCGCAGCCAACCGTCTGCCTCTCTCTGCCTCACGGGGAGTGAGATCGGCCGATCGAGTCAACGCCTTGACGCAACCGACGGCGTCGCCTCGAGCCAGGATCCGGCCAGCCGCGGCTTCGAGCGCGGCGGCGACCGACTCGTCCGGCTCGACGGTCGCCTCCGCGAGATGCCACGCCCGGCGGTCGGGCTGGTCCACCCACACATCGGCCAGCGCGCGGTGCGCGATCCGGCGTTCTTCGGCCTGCGACAGGTCGACGACGGCCGAGCGGATGAGGGGGTGGTGGAATGCGAGCCGGTGTGTTGCCTCGTCCAGGTAGACGAGTCGCGCCCGCTCGGCCGCGGCGAGATCGCGATAGCCCGCGTTCGGGGCGGCTCCTGCCTCCAGGACGCGCACGTCGCCGGTGCCGTCGAGCGCCATGATCAACAGGAGCCGCCGCGTCCGAGGGGGGAGCTCGGCGATCCGTGATCCGAAGAGCGCCTGGAGTCGTCGACCGAGCGGCAGGGCGGAACGCAGCGCCGTGGCCGATGCGCGCATTTCCGGTCCGAGGGCGACGGGCAGCTCCAACAGCGCGAGTGGGTTTCCTTGCGCCTCGGCAAGGATGCGTTCACGAACGGTTGGCGCGAGGTCGGGGAAGCGCGTGTCGAGCAGCTCCCTGGCCGCAACATCGTCGAGGCGCTGGACCTCCAGCTCGGGAAGTCCAGCGTGTTCGAAGAAGTCATCCTCTCCCGTGCGCGATGCACCGAGCAGGCCGACCTGACTGCCCTCGAGGCGCCGCGCGACGAAACCCAGCACACCAGCGCTCGCCCGGTCCAACCAGGGCAGGTCGTCGATGACGACGAGCAAGGGTCGAGCCGTGGCTGCGTGCCGGAGGAGCACAAGCGCCGCATTCGATACGACGAGTCGGCTCGGAGGCGCGCCCTCACCGAAGCCGAGCGCAACGTTCAGGGCGTCTCGGTGGACCGCCGGGAGTTGCGGCAACGTGTCAAGGAGCGGGAGGAGGACCTGGTTCAGGGCCGAGAAGCTCGTCCCGGCCTCGAACTCGACGCCGGCCGCACGGACGACACGGGAGGCGTCGGCCGTCGCCTGCCGCGCCGCGACGTCCAGGAGTTCCGTCTTGCCGACACCGGGATCACCCGTCACGACCAGCGCTCCGCCGTCCGTGCGGGCCGTGGCGATGAACGCCCGGACGCGATCTACCTCGACGTCGCGCCCGACGAGGTGACCGTCTTCGCGGCGATAGCCGTGCCGTTCGTCATGCCGTTGGGATTGAGCATCGAGCATTGGGCGACACGCGTGTGGCGGATCTGGGCGTGTCCGGACATTTTCAGCCTCCGGCCGGGGCCGGGGCAAGTGCGAGGACGCGCGGATCGAGTCATCTGACGCAAGACGGCGGATCACCCGGCACGAACGATGGACCTCTCGGTCCAGCACTGGAGCTTCGATGCAGAGCGAACCGTCAACGCACCACGACGGGTCGAATCCGGTCGGCCCGGCGGATGGTCAGATCGTCGTGACCAAGGCGAGTCCGTGGTCGATGGCGGAAAACGTGGCTCGGCTCATCGCCGTCGTTGCAGCGCGGGGACTGAAAGTCTTCGCCGCGATTGACCACGCCGAGGAGGCACGGCGGGTCGGCCTCGACTTGCGGGAGACAAAGCTGTTCATCGTCGGCAGCCCATCGACCACGACACCGATGATCGAGGCTGCGCCGCTGGTCGCCCTCGATCTTCCCCTCCGCGTGATTGTCTGGGAGGACGGCTACCAGACAAAGGTCAGTTATCCGTCGCCGGCCGAGGTCGCCCGCCGGTACGGGCTCGACCCCGATCTGGCAGCTGCGTTGGACGCGATTGACACATGGACCACCGCGGTGGTGAACCGCTGAATGGAAGGGAGGTTGCGGGATGTTGAACGAACTGGATCGAGCGACGACAACCGGCCGGCCGTGGCGCGTTGAGGAGGCCTATGCCGCGGAGGTCGAGCTCGAGCGGGCGAGATGGAAGGCGATCAACGCCTTCGTGGAGATGCTGAGCGAGGATGAGCGACTCGCGCCCGGCTACTACCGCGACCCGGACTGGAGCGTGAAGGATCTGATCGCGCACGTGGGCAGGTGGATGGCCGAGGCGCGGGTCCAACTGCTTGACATCGCGGCCCGGTCGTACGTGCCCCACGAGGTCGACATCGAGGCCCTAAACGCCGCGACCTTGGCGGAGGTGAAGGCCGAGCCGTGGGACCGGGTCTGGACACGCACGAATGACGCCAGGGCCTGGATGCTCGAGGCGTGGTTCGGCCTGCGAGGACCGAATGAGGCCGCGAATCAGTGGATCCGCAAGGCCGGCGCCGAACACTACGGAGAGCATCTCGGCCGGCTTCGCGACTGGGTCGCTGAGCTCATCGATCTCCGGAACCGCCCCGTGGTGGACGAGTGGGAAGGGTAGCCCGGCGACCGGACATCGGCCGACGACCGTTGCGGTTACGCGAGCGCTCCACGCTCCCGGGAACTGAGGAGGCAGTGCCGTGGGCGACGGTCTAGCCGCGTCCAACGTGAATCGCTCGTATTCACTAGCCGCGACATGCGTCGCGATCTTCGCGTTCACGCTGCTCTTCTTATATCCGAGGTTCGCGAGTGGCGAGGTCAGCGGTGTGCTGCTCGAAGCAACGTTGCTCGTGCTAGGCCTCGCGACGTTCTCGCTCCTGTTCGCGAGCTTGCTCTATTACAGCTCGTCGCTGGGGGGTGAGATCGACGATTCCGAACGGGCTCGCTCCTCTCGCCGAGGTGACCGTTTCTGGTTGCTCGGCTGCGCCTTGCTGTTTGTGGATCCGAGCTTGGTCCTCGTGTCGGTGAGACTTCTTGTCGTCGGAACTGCGTGGTTCGTCCTCTGGCTGGTTTACATGCGCTTCGTGATTCGCTACTTCCGCCGATGGTGAAATCGGACGGGCGGCAGCGGCCCTCGCAGTGGGTGGCGGGTGCCGCTGCCGGCGGTTCACGCGTGAACAGTCTGGTTCGCAAAGCGCCGGGGAGAGGTGGGGGTTCGGCGCCCAGCGTGAACCCCTACGCCCCGCCGCCGTTCGGCAACAGCACTTGCTTGATTCCGGCCGACCCGTCAATCACCGTCTGATAGGCCTCGATGTAGTTCTCGAGCGGCCACGTCTTAACGGCCGGGGGCTGGAGGATGCCGCGGTCGAACAGCACGCGCAGCTGGTCGAAGATGCGCGCGGCGTCAGCCCCGTTCATGAACACGCTGGCGAATCCCGTGAGTTTCAGCTGCCGGTTGTAGACCTCATTCAAATCGAACTCGACCCGCGGCTCGGCGTTGAAAATCCCGACCATCCGACCGTCGAACCGCAGGCTGCGAAGCGTGGGTTCGAACAGCGCTCCGCCCTTCGTGTCTAGAGCCAGGTCAACACCACGCCCGTCGGTGAGCTCGAGCACGGCCTCGCGTACGTCACGCGCGCTGGTGTCGATGAAGTGCTCAATGCCTTCGAGCCTGCGCTGGCCCGCAACGATCGGCATCGCGCCGCGCCAGAGAGCGAGCGCGACGGCCGCCCGGGCGACCACGCCGTCTCCGGTGATGAGGATGGTCTCGCCGGGCGCGATTTCCATGATAGGCGGGCGTGATGCCCGTCCTGCGCCGGTTGTCGTGCAGGATCTCGTCGGGCTCTTTGCGCAAGATGTTCTGGTAGTCGAACCGAGTCGGGGATCCTCAGGGAAGGTGCTGGCGACGATCGCGTCGGGTCTCGACGGCGTCAGTGATGCGCTCGATTCCGTACTGGTAGGCAGCCTCGACGTCACCGCCGAGACGAAATGCTCCGGTGAGCTCCATCTCGATGAAGCCGCGGGCCCAGGCAACGGTGCTCCGCGCCGCTTCCAGTGCTCGATCGGGGCCGGCGAGCTCCGGTGGCCTGAGCCCAGACCTGCTCCCAGGACTCGCCATGCATGGCGGCCGGCGTCGCCTCGTTCCGAGCCTCGACGTCGACTTCGTGAGGCACATACGAACGCGTCGAGATGTCGAGAAGTTGGACCCGTGCTTCGGCCATCCGGGCCCCCAGGTGGGCGACCAGGTCCTTCACGCTCCAGGATGGATCCGAGTAGTAGCCGGGCGCTTCCATCGCGCTCGTTCGAGCTCCACCTCCGCGGCATAGGCCTCCCCAACCCGCCACGGCACGCTCAGCGCTCTCGATCCGTCAACCTCGTTCAACACCGGCGATCTCGCTTCCTTTAGCGGTCGACCACCGCGCTGGTCACCGCATCGATGCTGGCAAGCGCGGCTGCCAGGTCGTCGTCGAGGCCATACCTGCGGGCGACCTCGATGGGCGATGGGTAGCTGACCTTCGTCTGATAGCCGTCTTCCCAGACAACCACTCGCAGAGGCAGGTCAAGCGCGGCGAGTGGTGCGGCCTCGATCGCTGCCGTGGCAACCGATGGGCTGCCGACGATGAAGAGCTTCGTGTTCCTCAATGCGAGCCCGACCCGTCGTGCCTCGTCGCTGTGGTCGATCACCGCGAAGACCTTCATCCCGCGCGCCGCCACGACAGCGGAGAGGCGAGCGACCGTGTCGGCCATCGACCACGGACTCGACTTGGTGACGACGACGCCGTCACCGCCGTCGACAGGCTGCTTCGACTTGTTCGCTTCTCCCGAAGGTTGGTTCGGCATCGCGACTCCTGCGTCGAGCGTTAGACGGCGGTGCTCGGATCGGCGGGGGTTCGCGTGTCAGCGGTCGAACAGTGCCCCGCGCAGGGTCGTGATCGCCTGGGCGATCGCGCCTCTCGTTGCCTGCGTTCCGCTCAGCGGGTTGAGCATCATGAAGTCGTGGATGATCCCGTCGTAGCGGGTGGTGATGACCGGAACCCCGGCCGCTCGGAGCCTGGCCGCGTAGGCCTCCCCCTCATCTCGCAGGACGTCCGCTTCGTCAACGAGCAGGAGGGCCGGCGGAAGCGCGCGCAGCTGCTCTTCGGAAGCGCGGAGCGGTGAGGCGAGTGGGTCGGAGCGCCGTTCGACGTCGGGTAGATAGGCGTCCCAGAACCAGGCCATTCCCTTGGCGGCCAGGAAATACCCAGTCGCGAACTGCCGGTAGGAGTCGGTGTTCATCCCCGCATCCGTGACCGGGTAGTACATGGACTGATGCACGAAGCGGACGTCTCCGCGTTTCTGCGCCATGAGCGTCAGGGCGGCGGTCATGTTGCCACCGACCGAGTCGCCGGCGACCGCCAGCCGCTGCGCGTCAAATCCGTTGGCGGCGCCCTCGCGTCCGATCCACTGGGCGGTGGCGTAGCCCTGTTCGATGGCGACCGGGAAGTGCGCTTCCGGCGAGCGGTCGTACTCCACGAAGACGATCGCCGCACCGGTGCCCACCGCGAGCTCGCGGACGAGCCGGTCATGGGTCATCGCATTGCCGAGGACCCAGCCACCGCCGTGCATGTACAGCACCGCAGGCAACGTCCCGGTCGATCCAGGTGGGCGAACGATGCGCACTCGCACATCGCCCACATTCGCGGGCACCGTGACCCAGCGCTCATCGACCGCCAACTTGTCGATCGGGGCGGCCTGTACGTCGTCCAGCACCTTCCGTGCCTCCGCCGGAATGAGCTCATAGATGAAGGGCGGTTTGCTCGTCGCGTCGGCGAAGGCGCGAGCGGCCGGCTCGAGGGTCGGCGCTGCGGGGGGAGCGGTTACTGTCGCGGACATGTCCAGCCTCCTTACCGGCGAGCCGCCTTCGGCAGACAGCTGATGACGCCGGTCTCGACATGTTTCGATCTGACATCAGAACCTGTCATGCGTCACATGACCCGAAAATCGAGTGCCGAGGGCTTGCCCGCCACATGCCAACGCATCAGAATGGCGAGGTCCGAACACGGCGATGTCCGCCGTCACATGCAGCGCCCCTGTGGCCCTCGCGCAGCGCCCATGATCGACACCCATGCCCCGCGGCCCAGCGGACGGCAAGGCGACGGCCGCCATGCCGGCCACCTCGTCGGGCGCGTCGCGGAGGTCGACCGCATCCGAGCGTTCCTCGCCACGACTCGGACCGATGGCGGAGCCTTGGTCGTGACGGGCGCGCCCGGCGTGGGCAAGACGGAACTCCTGGACGTAGCGGCGCGGGAGGCTTCGGCCGACGCCACCCGTGTTATCCGTGCGGCCGGCGTCGAGTTCGAGGCCGGGACGAGCTACTCGGGTTTGAACCAGGTCCTCCTCCCGCTCCTGGACGCGTTGCCGCGCCTTTCCGCAATCCATCGGGACGCCCTCAACGTCGCGCTCGGCTTCGGCGAGGGCGCGCCGCCGAACCGGCTCGTCGTATCGAACGCGGCTCTCGTACTGCTTCGCGAGGCGGCCGTCGCCCGGCCGTTACTGTTGATCATCGACGACCTGCCGTGGCTGGACCGAGCGAGCGCGGGCGTGCTGAGCTTCGTCGCACGCCGCCTCGAAGGCAGCCAGGTCGGTCTGCTCGGCGCATCGCGGACGGGCGAGGAAGACTACTTCGAACACGCCGGACTTCCCGGGCTGGAGCTCCAGCGACTGGACGATGACACCGCCGGGCAGCTGATCGACAGGCACTTTCCTGAACTCGCCACGACTGTCCGCGAGCGGATCCTGGTCGAAGCGCAGGGAAATCCGCTCGCGCTGCTGGAACTCCCGGTGGCACTCGGCCCGGGAGTGCGCGGTTCGGCCGACACGCTGCCGTCCGCACTGCCCCTTGGTCGGCGGCTCCAGACATTGTTCGGTTCACGGATCACCAAGCTTCCGCCTCGGACGCGGCAGTTGCTGCTGCTGATGGCCCTTGATGGGACCGGCGACGTGCGGGTCCTCGACGCCGCCGGCCCGAACGGCGGCTCTCGCGATCTGGTCGCAGCGGAGCAGGCGCGACTCGCCTACCTCGACGAGCAAACCCACCGGCTCGCATTCCATCACCCTCTGATGCGCTCGGCGGTCGTAGACCGGTCGGAGGCCGAGGAACGGCGATCTGCCCACCGTGTGCTCGCGACGGTGTGGGCCGACCAGCCGGACCGGCAGGCGTGGCACCTGGCCGAGGCGACGGTAGAGCCGGACGAGTCGGTGGCAGCGCTTCTCGAGGCGTCGGCGGGCCGGATCCTCGCGAGGGGCGATACCGTCGGTTGTGTCCGGGCGCTGACGCGGGCGTCCGAGCTCAGCCCGCGAAGTGCAGACCGAGGCGGGAGATTGGCAGCGGCGTCCTACATCGGCGCGGAGGTGGCCGGTGACCTGGGACATGCATCTCAGGTGCTCGAAAGGCTCCGCCGGGGAGACGTGGAACTCGAAGGGTCCCTACAGGCTGCGATGGCCGCATCCGCATACCTGATGCAGGCGGACGGCGATGTCTCGATGGCCCATCGGCTGCTCGTGCGTGCGATCGAGAGTCGAGACCGCGCCCGCGACAATGCGGATCCCGTGGTCGAGGAGGCCCTTCACGCCTTGATGATGCTGTGCTACTACGGGGGTCGCGCCGACCTGTGGGAGCCGTTCGAGACGATCGCTCTGACCGTCACCGCCCCGCTTGCCGTGGTCCAGAACAGCAAGACGTTCGCCGATCCGGTGCGCACGGCGTGGGAGGCATTGGCGCCGCTCGAGGCGGCGATCAAGGGGCTCGCCCAAGATTCGGACCCGACCCGGATCGTGAGGATCGGGATCGCGTCCGTCTACATTGACCGGCTGGGCGAGTGTCGAGAGGCTCTCTGGCGCGTCGTCCGCGACGCGCGTCAAGGCGGCGCCGTCGCGTCCGGAATGCTCGCCCTGAACGAGCTCGGCTTCGATGACTTCTGGGCCGGCGACTGGGATGAGGCGGACAGCCTGATCGCCGAAGCCGTCGATCTCGCCGAGGCGCATGGATACCGGCTCCAGACCTGGCCGGCAAAGCTCATCTCGGCCCTGATCGCGTCGGCGCGCGGCGACGATCAGCGGACGCAAGAGCTGAACGACGTCCTCCAGTGGGCGCGACCACGTGGATTCGGAGCGGTCGATTGGTATGCGTGGCATGCGCTCGGGCTGGCGGCCCTCGGCAGGGCTGACTTCGAGGAAGCCTATCAGCAGGCGATCAGGATCAGTCCGCCTGGCATCGTCGCGTCATATGTCCCGCATGCCCTGCTCGTGCTGATGGATGTCGTGGAGGCTGCTGTCCACACGGGTCGCTACGCCGAGGCGGCGGCCCACGTCGCAGCGATGCGCGACGCGAATCTCGCTGCCCTGTCGTCACGGCTCGCGCTGGTGGTCGGCGGATCGGCGGCGATGGCCGCGTCCGATGACGGCGCGCTGGAGCTATTCGAGACGACGCTGGCGCTCCCAGGCATCGAGCGGTGGCAGTTCGACCTGGCGCGAGTGCAGCTGGCGTACGGCGAGCGACTCCGGCGTCGCCGAGCGATGACGGAGGCTCGGGTCCATCTCAACGCCGCCCTCGCCATCTTCCAGCGTCTCCGGGCACAACGCTGGGTGGATCGTGTGAGCGTCGAGCTCCGAGCGACCGGGCAGACCAAGCCGCGTGCCGGCGACTACGTCCTGGACCGGCTGACGCCCCAGGAGCTCGAGATCGTGACCCTCGCGGCGTCGGGCCTGACGAACAAACAGATCGCGGAACGACTGTTCCTGTCTCACCGGACCGTCGGCGGACATCTGCACCGAGCCTTTCCCAAGCTCGGTGTCTCGACACGAGCGGGGCTTCGCGACGCACTCGAGTCCCTCTCGCCGGAGCAACGCCCGCTCAACTAGCGATCCGTCGTTCTGATCGCTGGTCGGGTCGTTCCGCGCCGCCGAATCGGGTCATTTGACGGAAGAGCGCCCCGCGGCGCTAGCCCGAGCATCCACCTCCTCGAGGTGCCGCTACGAGCGGAGACCCGACGACAGGTGGAGCAGGGATCATGACCGCGACCGTCGGGGTCGCGACCTCCGGATCGCGACCAGAGCTAATCAACGACGCGTGCCGGCGACTCCGGCGGATGGGCTTCGACGAGGCCCAAGCGACAAACCTCACCGCCCTCAGGAATGGGTTCGGGATCTGCGCGCAGCCGTGGACAGTCCGCCAAGTCACCCACCTGCTCTTCCTGCGGGAGTCATGTCGCGTCGGTCGTCTGTGGTCCAACACGGACGACCGAGCCGACGGCACCGAATGGTCTCCCGTGCCGGCGCCGGTCGATCGAGTTCCGGCACCGGCGGTCGAGGATGGGGCCTCCCTGCCGGCTGTTCCTTCAACGCGTGGCGACGGGGCCCTTCCCTCTGATGGCCGAGTGACCCTGCTCACGCTCTTTCGCTCGACGGCCGGCCCCGATGCCACGCTCGATTCCCTACGCCGATCCATCGCGGCACGGCTCGACGCGGCCAGCGACTCCGATCGGGAAGGCGGGTGAGGCTTCTGACCAGCTTCCGAGCATGTTCGTCGAACTTGCCCCGCGGCCAGACCGCCGGGACCACAGTGGAAGGTAAGGAGAGGAACTTCATGAAGATCGTCGTCATCGGGGGCACCGGGCTCATCGGCTCGAAAGTCGTCGCCAGGCTCACTGAGCACGGCCACGAGGCTGTTCCGGCCTCGCCCAGGCTCGGCATCAACACGATCACCGGCGAGGGCCTCGCCGCGGCGCTCGACGGCGCAGCGGTCGTCGTCGACGTTTCCAACTCGCCCAACTTCGAATACTCGACCGCGCTCGAGTTCTTCGAGCGGTCGACGCACAACCTGCTGGCCGCGGAGGTTGCGGCAAACGTCGGCCACCATGTCGCGCTCTCCGTCGTCGGCACGAAGGCACTGTCCCAGAGCAGCGATCCGGAGACGACCACGGCCGGCTACTTCCGCGCCAAGCAGACCCAGGAGGACATCATCGCGGCCTCCGGGATCCCGTACTCCATCGTCCACGCGACGCAGTTCTTCGAGTTCATCAAGAGCATCGCGGACGCGTCGACCGTGGACGGGATAGTCCGCGTGCCGTCGGTCGCGTTCCAGCCGATGGCGGCCGCCGACATCGCCTCTGCGGTTGGCCGGACGGCGGCGGGTGAACCGGTGAACGGCGTTGTCGAGATCGGCGGCCCGGAGCGGTTCCGGTTCGACGAGCCCCTCCGGCGAGTTCTCGCGGCATTGAACGATCCGCGCGAGGTCGTGACCGACTCCGCCGCCCGCTACTTCGGCATTCCTGTCAGCGATTCCACGCTCGTACCAGGAGACGGGGCGACCCGAGGAGAGGTCTGGTTCGACGACTGGCTCAGCGAGACCACAGCCGTTCCGGCGACGGCGAGCGCCGGGTAGGCGTGGGCCGGGTCCTTCCGCCGGCGACCGTCGGCGCCCATCGATTCAGCAAAGGAGAGTCACACCATGAACACCCAATCCATCCAGGCCAGCGCGCTCACCGCGCGACCGGCGCAAAGCCGGTCATCGCGAGTCGCGATCGCCATCGCTGCGTCGGCGCTGCTCCTGCTTTCACTGCTCCCAGCAATGGGCACCGCGAAACCGGTGCTCGCGGCCGACCGCCCGACGATCGTCCTCGTCCATGGCTCCTGGGCCGGACCGTCGGGCTGGGACGAGGTCGTGGCCGGCCTTCACAAGGACGGCTTCGCCACAGCCGCACCGACCCTTGACCTAGCGACGCTCGCCGGCGACGTCGCGACGGTTCGCGCCACCCTCGATGCCATACCTGGCAACAAGATCCTCGTCGGCCATTCGTACGGCGGAATGGTCATCTCGGGCGCCGCCTACGGCCGGGCCGATGTGCTCGGGCTCGTCTATGCCGCCGCGTTCGTGCCGGACCAGGGCGAGACGGCGTTCGGTCTGCTGGCGCCGTACCCCCCGTCCGAGGCGTTCAGTCACCTCATTCCCAATCCCTTCCCGTTCGTCTACATCGACCCGGCGATCTTTCCCGGGGTCTTCTGCCAGGACCTGAGCCCGAAGAAGGCAGCCGAGCTCAACGCCGGGCAGCGACCGATCAGCCTCTTCGCGGGCAGCGAGCCAGCCGGACCCGCCGCGTGGCACACCCTGCCGTCCTGGTACGCGATCTCGGGCCAGGATCGGGTGATCAATCCAGACCTTCAGGCGGTCCTGTCGGCCCGCGCCGGATCCACGGTCATCCGCTTCGACGACGCGAGCCACGCCGGCGGCTTCACCCACTACGCCGGCCGGTTCGTGAAGCTCATCGAGCAGGCCGTCGCCGCGACGGCGGGCTGAGAGCGGACTGGAGCCTGCCTTTGAGCGGCGCCGGCGCGAATGGGGTTCGCCGGCGCCGCCTCGAACCTCACCCAAGGGGCGCAACCGCGCCCGACCAATCAACGAGAAGGAGAGTTCCCGATGAATGCAACGTCGATGGAGGCCGAATCGCCCGCGGCCGCTCATGCTGAAGAGGGCGCGCCGATCACGGCACGCGAGCGCGAGCAGATCGAGCGTGCGAATGCGACCACGGCGACCCCCGTGGTGTTCATCCACGGGCTGTGGCTGTTGCCCTCGAGCTGGGACCGCTGGGCCGCCCTCTTCGAGGAGGCCGGGTACGTCGCGCTGACGCCGGATTGGCCAGATGACCCGGCAACGGTCGAGGAAGCACGGGCGAACCCGGACGCCCTCGCCAGGAAGACTCTCAAGCAGGTCGCCGATCACACGGCCCTGGTCATCGATGCCTTGGACAGGAAGCCGGCGGTCCTCGGCCACTCCACCGGTGGCCTGCTCGCGGAGATGATCGCTGGCCGGGGTCTCTCGGCGGTCACCGTGGCGATCGACCCCGGGGTCTTCCGGGGCGTTCTCCCGCTGCCGTTCTCGGTCCTGAAGGGCGTCGGGCCGTTCCTGATCGACCCGCGCACGCGCGGCCGAGCGATCACGCTCACGTTCGACCAGTTCGAGTACGGCTGGGCGAACGCCCTTGACGAGCA
>Ga0070698_100002700_pt1 | contig 19504 bp, 16 predicted proteins | sample KBSK1502metaG_FD_65477 | JGI IMG/M metagenome (GOLD analysis project Ga0070698, IMG submission 65477) | Corn, switchgrass and miscanthus rhizosphere microbial communities from Kellogg Biological Station, Michigan, USA - KBS K1-50-2 metaG | ecosystem: Host-associated > Plants > Roots >...
GACAGCGCCGCATCCGGTTGCTGATCCGGATCGTGGCGGCCGGTCGGTCCACACGCGGCGAGAGCGACAAGGATGCCGAGGCGTTGCACGCTGCGCACTCTAACCGTCTACGCTGACGGAATCATCGCCTTTGGGCGCCAGACTGCGACAGCTGCGACAGTTACGAGCTTCTCCTGGACCGCGGTTCCTTACAACGATCTGTTGTGTCCACCGAAGCGCTGTCGTGGGAATCTGAAAGCTGCTAGCCCTGTTGACCGTCCTGGGGTTCGTGCATGTCCGCTGATCCGAACGACCGCACCGCTACGTTGCAACCGACGTTGCCGTCGCAGTCGGCACCGGCGCCACGCAGCGAAGACCCGGGGCTCCCGGTTGATGCGCCGGAGCGCTATCAGCAGGTCGAGGAGCACGCCCGCGGCGGCCTCGGCCGGGTCGTGCGGGCGATCGATCGCCGGCTCGGCCGCACGGTCGCGGTCAAGGAGCTCCTACGCAAGGACGAATGGCACGAAGCGCGGTTCGTGCGCGAGGCGCTGATCACCGCGCGGCTCGAGCACCCGGGCATCGTGCCGGTGCACGAGGCGGGGCGCTGGCCGAACGGCGCGCCGTACTACGTGATGAAGCTCGTCGAGGGGCGCACCCTCAAAGAGCTGTTCGCCGAGAACAAGACCCTGAGCGATCGACTCGGTCTGCTCGAGCACGTCATCGCGATCGCCGACGCCGTCGGCTACGCACACAGCGAGGGTGTGATTCATCGCGATCTCAAGCCGTCGAACGTGATCGTCGGCGAGTTCGGCGAGACGATCGTTGTCGATTGGGGGCTCGCGCGCGACACGCGACGCGATGTTCCCGAGCTGACCGACGAGGTTGTCGCGGCGCGCGGCTCGGGGGCTTCGACGATCTCGGGCAAGGTCGTCGGCACGCCGGCGTATATGGCGCCCGAGCAAGCGCGCGGCGAGGTCGTCGACGAGCGCGCCGATGTCTACGCGCTCGGCGCCGTGCTCTACGAGCTGCTCTCCGGGCGCGCGCCCCACGCCGATGAAACGCCGCAGGCCGTCCTCGATCGCGTGATCGCCGGTCCGCCGACGCCGCTTGCCGTCGCTGCGCCATCGGCGCCGCCCGAGCTCGTCGATATCGTCGGCAAGGCGATGGCGCGCGTGCCCGAGGATCGCTATCCAAACGGCAGCGCGCTCGCCGAGGACTTGCGTCGGTTTCAAACCGGCAAGCTCGTCAGCGCGCACTCGTACACCCACTGGCAGCTCGTGCGCAAAAAGCTCGCGCAGCACCGCGGCGTCGTCGTCGTCGCGATGGCGAGTGCGATCGCGCTGGGCGCGGTTGGCGTCGAGTCGTTCCGCAAGGTCGTCGCCGAGCGCGATATCGCACGCGGCGAGCGTGCGCGCGCCGAAGAGGCACGCACGCTGTCGGAGGCTCGCAAGCGCGAGCTCGTGCTCGTGCAAGCGGAGACGTCGCTGCGCAAGGATCCGACGGCCGCGCTCGCGTGGCTCAAGCTTCACCCGGTAAGTGATAACGAGCGCACGCGCGTCGTCGATGTCATCGATGAAGCGCTCGCGCTCGGAGCCGCGCGCCACGTGTTCAGGCCCGGCGCGTGGGTCTTCGACGTCGCGTTCACGCCCGATGGCAAGACGCTGATCGCCGCGGTGCGCGACGGCAAGATTCGCGCGTATGACGTCGTCACCGGCAAGGTGCGCGAGCTCGGGCGCGCGAAAGGTAGCGTCGAGGCGCTCGCCGTCTCGCCGGATGGCAACTTGCTTGTCACCGGCGGTGAAATGGGTGACGTCACGCTGTGGCCGCTGCGCGAAGGTGGCGGCAAGCGTGCGCTCGCCGATCGCGGTCGCAAGGTATCGAGCCTGCGCTTCGAGTCCGGCGGTCAACGCGTCATCGTCGATCGCGATGGCGTCGCCGAAGTCATCGCGCTCGATGGCACGGTGACAAAGCTCGGGCCCGAATCGGCCGCGCGTGTTGCCGTCGCGGCGCGCGACACCTCGCGACGCATCGCGAAGATCGCGCCGAATCAAGCGGCCGCGATCACCGACAGCGGCGCGCGCGTGATCGCGCAGACGCAACGATCGATCGGTTTCGTCGCGCTGTCGCCGACCGGCGACCTCGCGATCGTGCAAGAAGGTCCAACGGTGTGGACGGTGCCGTTCGCCGGCGGCGCCTTGACGAAGCTCGCGGATTACGACGCGAAGATCGAGAATCTCGTGTGGTCGCCCGACGGCACGCGCATCGCGCTGATCGGCCACCTCCATGACATCAAGATCGTCGACGTGGCAACGCGTGCGCTGCACGAGCTGCGCGGTCACACCGATACGATCTATGAAGCGCAGTGGTCGCGCGATGGCGCGACGCTGCTGACCGCGAGTGATGACGGCACGGCGCGCCTCTGGAATGTCGCCGATGGCTCGTCGATCGCGTTGCGCGGTCACGAAGACGATGTGTGGCGCGCGCGGTTCTCGCCCGACGAGCGCACCGTCGCGACATCGAGTCTCGATGGCAGCATTCGCGTGTGGCCGATCGATCGCATTGGTGCGCGCGTCCTCGTCGAGGGCGACGAGATCGCCGACATGGAGCTAGATGGCGATCGCGCGATCGTGTCGACGAAGTCCGGCGTGTCGCGCTGGAATATCGCGACCGGCGAGCGCGAGCGGCTGTTCACGCGCAGCGGTCTCGGCGTCGGGCTGCCATCGCCAAACGGCGAGCTGCTCGTCGTGCCGGGCACCGCCTGGACGCTCGAGCTGCGCCGGCGCAACGCCCCCACGCTGACGCTCAAGGGCCATCGCGATTTCATCACGCGCATCGCGTGGAGCACCGACAGCAAATGGATTTACTCGTCGTCGCTCGACGGCACGCTCCGCAAATGGGATGCCGCGACCGGCACGAGCACCGCGCTCGTCGAGGGCAACGCGCCGGTCCGCGGCTTCGCCGTCGCGAACGACGGCCGCATCGGCGCGCAGGTTGGCGAGACCGCCGTGATGATCCAACCCGATGGCAAAGCGACAACGTTCGGCGATGGCCCGGGCTGGTGCGCGGCGTGGGCATACTTCGACAAAGTGCGCGACCGCTTGTTCGTGCAGCGCTGCGATAAGGGTCTCGTCCTCATCAACGGCAAGGACGTCATCGATCTCCCGTCTGACGGCTATCCCGCATTTCGCGTCGCTGTGTCGCCCGATGGCGAACGCATCGCCGGCGCAATGGGCGATCGCACGGTGCGCCTCTGGGATGCGCGCGGCAAGGTGCTCGCCGTCTATCGTGGTCACACCGATCTCGTCATGGATGTCGCGTTCTCACCCGACGGCACGCAGCTCGCGTCGGCGAGCTACGACAAGACGGTGCGAATCTGGGAGCTCGCGACAGGTCGCCATCGTGTGCTCCGCGGTCACGCGCGTGGCGTCAATCGCGTGTTCTGGCCGCAGGCGAAGCAAGTCGTGACGTCGTCGTTCGACGGCACGTTGCGATTGTGGCCGGTCCCCGATCTCACGCCGCCGAGTGCCGCGCAGATCGCCGCGCAACTCGAGCGCGCGACGACCGCGTCGATCGATCGCGAGAACCGTGCGACGACGTCAGGCGGCTGAGTGTGCGGCGTGCGCGCGCGCTACAAGCGCAAGCGTGCATACGCGATGGCGCTCTGGCATATCCGACATGGCCACACGGAAATGAAACCCTCACTGAGCGAGGTGTTCGGATTTATTCAGGTACGCGCTACGGTTCTCAGGTGAGATCCGACAGCGAGAGCGACAAGCCGACGAAGACGCTCGAGCGTGATCGTCTGCTCGATCTGTTGGAAGAGTCGAGCGGGCCCAAGGAGCTCGCGCACACCGTGGCGCGCGAACAGCTGGCGTCGCGCAAGAACACCGCGAAGGTTTTTGTCGTGCCGGCGCCGGAAGAGATCGTTGACGCTGACATCAGTAAGGCGCTTTCGCCAGCTGTTGTTTTCGGTGTGATTGCGATGGTGATTGGGCTCTTTATCGCGCTCATGCAGGCCAGTTAGCGATTCGCTATAGTCTGCGGCGTGACCGAGGCGGTGGACAGCTCCGAGATCCGTTTCGGATCCAAGATCGGTCGGTTCGTGATCGATGGCGAGCTGGGCTCGGGAGGAATGGGCGTCGTCTACGCGGCGCATGATCGCGAGCTGGATCGCCACGTCGCGCTCAAGGTCTTGCGTGGTGCGATCGATGAGGAGTCGCGCCAACGCCTGCTGCGTGAAGGCCAGGCGATGGCGCGCATCACGCATCCGAACGTCATCACCGTCTACGAGGTGGGCACCGAAGGCCGCATGGTGTTCCTCGCGCAGGAGCTGCTCGATGGCGGCTCGCTGCGGCAATGGCTCGAGGCAAAGCCGCGCTCGCAGCGCGACATCATCGACAAGTTCGCCGCCGCGGGGCACGGTCTCGCGGCTGCGCACGCGAAGGGGCTCGTCCATCGCGACTTCAAGCCCGACAACGTGTTGCTCGGCAAGGATGGACGCGTGCGCGTCGCCGATTTTGGGCTCGCGCGCTCGCTCGGCGCGCTCGAAACGATGGCCGATGCCTCGCGCGTCGACGCGATGGCGCGCACGACGGGCGACATCATGCGCAGCCCGATGGCGACGATGACGCGCACGGGTGCGGTGATGGGCACGCCGCTGTACATGTCGCCGGAGCAGCACCGCGGCGAAGCGACCGACGAGCGCTCGGATCAGTTCAGCTTCTGCGTCGCGCTGTATCAAGCGCTCTACGGGGATGTGCCGTTTCCGGGCAAGACGGCGATTGCGCTCGCCGACGCTGTGATCGCGGGACGCATGCAGCCGCCGCCGAAGCAGGCAAAGGTCTCGGCACGCGTGCGCAAGATCCTGTTGCGCGGTCTCGCGAATGATCCGGCGCAGCGCTATCCGTCGATGGATGCGCTGATCGCGGATTTGCTCCACGATCCGGGCCGCAAGCTGCGCAGGATCGGCGTGTACGCCGCGATCGGCGTGCTCGTGCTAGGCGCGCTCGTCGGTGGCTACATGATCAGTCAGCGCAGGAAGGGCAGCGGCGATCTGCCGGACCAGCGCGTGATCGCGGTGATGGGATTCCAAAATCTCAGCGGCGACAAATCGATCGATTGGATCTCGACGGGCTTCTCCGAGCTGCTCGGCAGCGAGCTCGCGCAGGGCGACAAGGTTCGCGTGATCGCAGCCGAGGAAGTCGCTGCCGCGCGACGCGATCTCGGTTTGCCGAACACGCAAAGTTTCGCCGGCGACACGCTCGCGCGGCTCGAGGATCGCTTGCACTGCAACGCGGTGATCGTCGGCTCCTATCTGCAGTCGAACGGTGTGATCACGATCGTCATCAACGTTCAGGACATCGGTCGCGGCAACAAGAAGATCGAGGTCAAGGGCACGGACCTGCCGAAGCTCGCGAAGGATGCCGCGCCGAAGATCCGCGAAGCGCTCGGCATCAGCTTGCTCGGCAGCAAGGGCACGTACCTCGCGTTGCCCAAAGATTCGCAAGCCGCTGCCGCGTACATCGAAGGCATCGAGAAGCTGCACAAGTTCGATTATCAGGGCGCGAAGGAGAAGCTCCTGCTCGCGACGAAGCGCGCGCCTGACTTCGCGCCGGCGTATATCGAGCTCGCGGCCGCGCACCAAGGTCTGTTCGAAGGCGAGCTCGCCGACAAGGCGGCGCGCAAGGCGCTCGAGACCGCAAAGTCGCTCGGTGTCGATCAGCAGCTGTTCGTGATGGGTCGCGCACACGAGCTGCTCGGCGAGCCCGACAAGGCGCGCGAGTTCTTTCGTCGGCTGTTTGCGATGACGCCGAACCTCGAGAACGGGCTCGCGCTGCTGCGTGTCGAATCGCCGGAAGACTTCGCGAACACGATCGCGTCGGTGCGCAGGCTCGAGGGTGCGGCGAACGAGCCGCGCGTCGATCTGCTCGAAGCGCGCTTGCTCCTTGATAAGGCGAGCCCGCAGCGCGCGCTCGAGCTCGCGCAAAAGGCGTGGAAGGCGGCGAGCGAGGGCGGTGATGTCAGTCGCCAGGCCGATGCGAAGCGCACCGAGGGCGAGGCGAATATGGCGCTCGGAAATCTGACCGCGTCGGCGAAGGCGCTCGACGACGCGTGGAATACGTTCAACACGCAGGGCGACAAGCTAAGCGCAATGGAGGTCAGCGAGCTCAGGGCTGGCGTGAGTCTCGAGCAGGGTGCGCTCGATGACGCGTTCGCAAAATACGATGCGATTGCCGAGCTTCGTATGAAGTCAAAGCAACCCGAACGCGCGGCGATCGCGTCGGCAGCGGCCGCCTACGCGCTCGCACTGCGCGGAAAGATCGGCGACGCAGAGAAGCGGCTGAAAGAAGCCGAGGCACGCAAGGGCCAAGATCCGATCGCGATCCCGTATGTCGATCTCGCGACGGCACAGATCAAATGGGCGCGCGGCGAGATCGACGCGGCGCTCAAGGCGAGTGACAAGTGCGCGGAGCGCTTTGGCACCGCAATGCAAAGCCTCTCGCTGCTGTGCTCGCAGATCAATGGTGAGATTCGCGCCGACCGCGGCGACTCTGCGGAGGCGCGCAAACGCTTCGATGAGCTGCAGCAAACAGCGCAACCGTTCCCGCACCGCGCCGACGAACTGAAGATCTTGCTCGCGCAGCTCGATCTCGAGGAAATCGATCCGACTGACGACAAAGCCGACGACAAGGCGAAAGTCATCATCGATGCGCTCAAACCGATCCAGAAGGCAGCGTCGGATCGCGGTGCCGCGACGGTCGCAGCCCACGCGGCGATCGTCATCGCACGCGCCGATCTCCTGATGGCAGCGAACCAACCTGCACGTGACGAGGTCGACGAGGACAAGCCCAAGCCGCAAGCGCTGCGCTTGCGAGTCCAATGGCAACTCGCGTGGGCGCTCGCGACCTACCACAAAGGTGATGCTGATGATGCGCAGGCGAAGATCAGCGAGGTGCGCGCCGAGGCCGACAAGCAAACGTGCATCGCGCTCTCGCTCGAAACGCGTCTCGCGCGGGCGCAAGTCATCGGGCCCGAAGATGGCAAAGCCGAGCTCGAAGCGGTGATGCGCGATGCGAAGGCGCGCGGCTTCGGTCGGATCGTCAAGCTCGCCGAAGGCGTGGCGAAGCTAAACGAGTCCAGCGCCCCGCCTCCAAAGCCACAGTGATGGCCTCAGGCGCCAAAAGCTCGCCAACTCGCGCCATCTGATTTCTGCGACCGCAAGTTGTGCTGTGCTGGTTACGTGAAAGCGGAACAGTCGCTGCACTTCCCTGCATCGATGTTGAATGCGATCAGGCATCGCTCAGAGCGTCTCGAACGCTCGGTCTCGTGGTGCGTGCAGAAGGCATGGCAGCTCGCGGGCGCGCGCCTCCGACAAGACGTCGCGTTGCAAGATGCGAGTTTGGTTTCGGCGCAGATCGCGAGCCGCTTCAGCGGGCCGACGCAGAAGTTCACGTGCTTGTTCGAGCCGGCGCTTCTGCAAGAGCTCGTCGCCGAGGCGGCGCGACGCGAGTGTTCGATGTCGTCGGTGATCCAGAAGGCGTGGTTTCTCGCCGAGCGCGAGATCGACGCGACGTTCGCACCGACCACGACGGCCGCATCCGGAATGTGAGGCAGACGATGCGTTATGCTGGCATCCATGCCGGATTGCCAGCTCTGCGGAGGTCACCACCCAGATGAAGTTGCGGTCTGTCCGCAGGCGCGCACCGGGCAGACGATCGACAAATACGTCGTCGGGCCGCTGCTCGGCATCGGTGGGATCGCCGCGGTGTATGCCGCAGAGCACCCGGTGCTCGGCACGCAGGTCGCGCTCAAGGTGCTGCACAAGCGCTGGGCGAAGGATGCCGAGCTAACAAAACGCTTCGTGCGCGAGGCGCGCGAGACGGCGGCCCTCGGGCATCCGGCCTTCGTGCGCGTGCACGACGCGGGCACCACGCCCGACGGCTGCGCATATATCGAGATGGATCGCCTCGCCGGGCGTGATTTGTTCAGCTTGCGCAAAGCGGAAGGACCACTCGCGCCGGAGCTCGTCGTCAAGATCGCGATCGATACACTCGATGCACTCGCCGCGCTGCACACGCGCGGCACGATTCATCGCGATCTGAAGAGCGCGAACATTTACTTGGTGCCGTCCGATGGTGCCGGGATCCAGATCAAGCTCCTCGATCTCGGCTTCGCGAAAGCGAACGACGCGCTCGCGATCACGACGAAGGATCAGATGCTCGGCACGCCGTTTTACATCAGCCCCGAGCAGTACCTCGATCCAACGGCGGTCGACGCGCGCGCGGATCTGTTCTCGCTCGGCATCGTGATGTGGGAAACGTTGGTCGGCGACTTCCCGTATGAATGGCAGAACAAGCGCGACCTCTTGTCGAAGGTCATGCACGGCAAGCTCGAGCGGCACCCGCGGGCACGTCGCCCCGACGTTCCGGAGTGGCTCGACGCCATCGTCGCGAAGGTGCTGGCCCACAATAAAGAGGAGCGTTTCGAGTCCGCCCTCGCGATGAAGGCGGCGCTGGAACAGCAGAAAGAGCCTGAGAAACCGGGCCTGTTCAAGCGCATCTTCGGGTAAGGCCGGGGGCTGACACGCAAATACCGGTTTGCCGCGCCGCGAAATGAATCTATATTCACCCGCGTGAGCGCGAGTTCAGCGAAGGCACAGCTTCGAACCCAGCTTCGCGAGACCGTGAAATCGGCGATTCTCGAAGCCGCGGAAGACCTGATCGCCGCGAACGGGTTATCGGGCGCGCCACTCGCGCAGATCGCAAAGCGCGCCGGCGTGGCTGTCGGCACGCTCTACAACTACTTCGCCGATCGCGACGCGCTGATCGCGGCGCTGTTCGAGATGCGCCGTGCAACATTGCGGCCGCGCCTGCGTGCGGCCGTGACTGCCGGCGAGGGGCTCGCGTTCGAAGCGCGCGTGCGCGCGTTCGTGCGCGAGGTGTTTGCGGCGTTCGAGGCGCATCGCAAATTCATCAAGGTCGCGATCGAGACCGAGCACCATCGATTAACGCCCGGCACGACGGCCAAAGATCTGATGTCGACGATCGACGAGCTCGTCAAGATCGGCGCGAAGGAGGGCATCGTCGCCGCCGAGCGCTCCGAGTTGCTCGCGATCGCGATGACAGGCGCGCTCAAGGCGCTCGTCCTGCGCAGGATTAGCAGCAACGCGAAGCTCGACGATGCGGAGGCCGATGGGCTCGTGTCGCTATTGCTCGATGGAGCGCGCGCATGAGCCAGCTCGCACCTGTCGCGCGGCCGACCGCGAACAAGTGGGTCGTCGCGATGTCGATCGCGTTCGGCTCGCTGATGGCGACGATCGATACCTCGATCGTCAACGTTGCAATGCCGCAGATCCGCGGCGAGCTCGGCGCGTCGCTGCAGGAGATCACACTCATCACGACGGGCTACATGATCGCGATGGTGCTGGTCATGCCGCTGACGGGCTTTCTCGGCACGCTGTTCGGCCAGAAGCGCGTGTACATCACGTCGCTCGCGCTGTTCACGCTGGGATCGGTGCTGTGCGGCACGGCGCGTTCTCTCGAGATGCTGGTGCTATGGCGCATCGTGCAGGGACTCGGCGGTGGCGCGCTGCAGCCGACGCAGCAAGCGATCTTGCGCCAGACATTTCCGGCGAAAGAGCAGGGCATGGCGATGGCCGTGTTCTCGATGGTGATCATGGTAGGCCCGGCCGTCGGGCCCGTGCTCGGCGGCTGGATCACCGACGACTACTCGTGGCCGTGGATCTTCTTCGTCAACCTACCGGTCGGCCTCCTCGGCATCTACCTGACAGCGCGCAACGTCCACGAGCCCGCCGACGTACTCGCACAAAACCGCGACCGCGCACAGAGCGCGAAGAAGAGCTTCGATTATATCGGCATCGTGCTGATGACGATCTTCGTCGGGGCGATGGTGTATGTGCTCGAAGAAGGTGCATCGGAGGATTGGTTCGACTCGACGAAGATCGTCGTCGCGACGTACATCTCCGTCGTTGCGTTTATCGCGTTCGTGATCCGCGAGCTCACCGCGGCGGTGCCGGCCGTCGATCTGCGCATGTTTCGCGATGCGACGTTTGCATCGGGCACGTTCATCGGCGGCGTCGTGTTCGCGATGCTGATGGGCTCGATGTTCCTGTTGCCCGTCTTCACGCAGGAGATGTTGCACTTCTCGGCGACGCAATCGGGCGTCGTGCTGCTGCCGCGCACGATCGCGATGATGATTGCGTCACCCGTCGTCGGCAAGTTGTACGCCCACACGCGGCCGGCATTCCTCGTCGGTACGGGCATCGTGCTCACCGCGTTCGGCTGCTGGATGCAAGCCGATATCTCGCTGCAGACCTCGACCGAAGATCTGTTCTGGGCTCTCGCGATCACCGGCATCGGGTTCGCATTCTTGTTCGTGCCGCTGACCACCGCGGCGCTATCGGCCGTGCCGCGGCACGCGCTCGCCGGCGCGGCCGGCGTGAACTCGTTCGTGCGCCAGATCGGTGGTTCGATCGGGCTCTCGATCTTCGCGACGCTGTTCACGCAGTTCAGCGCGCAGGCGACGTCGGGCATCGTCTCTTCGATCAGCGTGCTGCGCCCCGAAGTCGTCGTTCAGCTCGATGGCATGCGCGGCGCGCTCGTCATGCGCGGCATGAGCCCGGAGTTCGCACAGGCGTTCGCCTACCAAAGCGCCGGCGGTCGCGCCGCCCTGCAGGGCATCGTGATCGGCTTCGATAAAACATTCGTCCTGCAGACGTTCGCATTTCTCGTCGTCTTGCCGCTGCTGTTGTTTTTGCGCGTACGTCGCGAAGCGGCGGAGAAGCCGCACGTCGAAGTCGCTGTGGAGTAACCGATGGAAGCTGCATCTAAAGAAGCAAAGACTCGTCGCCGCGCGAAACGCGCGTACGTCATTCTCGCGTCGATCGCATCAATTGTTGCGGTGCTGTGGCTCGTCCACCGCTGGTGGACGCACGGCAAGCAATCGACCGACGACGCCCAGATCGAAGCGGACGTCGTGCCGATCGCTGCGCGCGTCGGCGGCACACTTGCGACCGCGAAGGTGCACGACAATCAGAGCGTCAAGCGCGGCGACATCATGTTCGAGATCGATCCCGAGAGCCTAAACGTCGAGGTCGCGCGCACGGAGGCGGACCTCATGGCCGCACGCGCGCAGCTTGCAGCTGCGGAGGCGCAGGTCGCGATCGTGCGATCGTCGTCGAGCGGCGGCCTGTCGTCGGCTCGCGCTGCCGTGGCTGGCGCAAGTGCATCCGCCCGCGGCGCCATCGATTCGATCCGGGCCGCCGAAGCGGCTGTCGCCCGCGCGCGCGCGGATCTGCGTACCGCGCAAACCGAGCTCGATCGCGCGAATGCTCTCTCCGCGAAGGAAGCGATCACGCGGCACGAGCTCGATCTCGCCGTGCACGCGCGCGATGTCGCGCAGGCGAGTCTCAGCGCGGCGACGGCGCAGCTCGATGCCGCGCGCAATCAACGCGGTACCGCGCAAGCGCGCGTCAGCGAAGCCGAAGCGCGCGTGACGCAAAGCGCGCCGGTCGATCAGCAGGTCGCCGCCGCGCAAGCCGCGATGGATCTCGCCGCGGCGCGCGTCAAAGCTGCCGAGGCTGCACTCGCGCGCGCGAAGCTCGACCGCGAGCACGCGACGATCATCGCGCCGTTCGATGGCGTCGTGTCCAAGCTCGCCGCGCATCCCGGTCAAACGATCAACGTCGGCCAGACGCTCTTGATGCTCGTACCGAACGAGACGTACGTCGTCGCGAACTTCAAGGAGAGCCAGATCGCTCACATGCGTCCCGGCGATCGCGTCGAGATCTCGATCGACGCACTTCCGGGGGACTACACCGGCGTCGTCGATACGATCTCGCCGGCCACCGGCTCTCGCTTCTCGCTCATCCCGCCCGACAACGCGACAGGCAACTTCGTAAAAGTCGTGCAGCGCGTGCCGGTGAAGATCACGTGGAGCGAACGGCCGCGCAGCGCGTTGCGCCCCGGCCTCTCGGCCGAGGTGACCGTGCACGTCGCGGAGTAGGCGATCGACCGATCGGCCCGCGATCTGCAACATCTCCGCTCGGAGGATTTATGCCGGAGCGGGAGACCGTTAAGAAATCGAAGCAACAGCTGCGACGCGGACGTTCGCCGTCGACAGCCGCGGGCGAGTTCGTGCGCGAGGAAATGCATCACATCCGCGAGGGCAAGCACGGTGCGCGTTCGACGAAGCAAGCGATCGCGATCGGCCTGTCCAAGGCGCGTCGTGCCGGCGTGCCGCTGAAGGCACCCACGCGGGGCAGCAAGAAGATGCGCAGCTCGGCGCGTCGCGCCTACGCGACGGGCCAGGGCACGCGCAAGCCGCGTTCGCCGTCGCGCACGCGGGCACGCGCGATGAGTCGCGCGCTCAAGCGCGAGCCGCATCGCGCGGCGTCGCATGCGGCGCTCGCAAAGCAGGCGCGGAGCGCGGCGAAGCGGCGCGGTCACTCGGCGCGTTCGGCGGCAGCGCGCAAGGCGGTCCGCACCAAGGGACCGGCGCTGCGTCGTGCGGCCGCTCGCAAGGCGGCCCGCACCCGTGCTCGCACGTAGGCGGATCGATGCCGCGATGTTTTGCGGCGCTGACTACGTTCCGCGGAGCGCTTGAGCGAGCGCGCCATGACGTTCGCGCTCTTTTTGAACATCCTGGATTCGAGATCGAGCGCGTTACTCGTCTCGAAGCGTGGATCCGTTCGTGCACGCGATCGCAGTAATGCGTGTCTTCAATGATCGGCGTGACGCAGGCGCACAACTCGCGCGGGAGTTGCATCGGTTTGCGGAAAAGTCGGACGTCGTCGTGCTCGCGCTACCGCGCGGCGGCGTTCCGGTCGGGTACGAAATCGCGACGCGCCTTGGCGTTCCGCTCGACGTCTTGATCGTGCGCAAGGTCGGCGTGCCGTTTCATCCAGAGCTCGCGATGGGTGCGATCGCATCGGGCGGCGTGCAGGTGATCGACGAGCATCTGACCAAGCGACTGCGAATCTCCCCGGACGAGTTCGAGGAAGTCGCGGCTATCGAGCGCGAAGAGCTCTCGCGTCGCGAGCGCGTGTTTCGTGGCGAACGCGCGGCGCTCGATGTTCGCGGCAGAACAGTGCTGCTCGTTGACGATGGCCTCGCGACGGGCTCGACGATGGCTGCGGCGATTGCCGCGCTGCGCCTGCGCGAGCCGGCGAAGATCGTCGTCACCGTCCCTGTCGGTGCACCGCAAACGGTCGATGCGCTGCGCGCGAAAGCCGACGAAGTCGTGTGCCTCCACACGCCGCAACATCTGTATGCGGTCGGCATTTGGTACAACAACTTCACACAAACCACCGACGACGAAGTGCGCGATTTGCTCGCTACCGCCGAGCGATTGCTGCACACGCACTATCCATCGAGCGAATTGAGGTTGCGATGATCCGCGATCACGAAACGTTGTCTGTCGAGGTTCCTGCTGGCCGCGTCACGCTGGCCGGCGATCTGACGATTCCCGACGCGCCCGTCGGCATCGTCGCGTTCGCGCACGGCAGCGGCTCGAGCCGCAACAGCCCGCGCAATCGGCAAGTCGCGCAGACGCTCGTCGAACATGGGCTTGCGACGTTGCTGTTCGATCTGCTGACGCCTGAAGAGGAGCGCGCCGAACGTCACACGCGCCACCTGCGCTTTGATGTTGGCCTGCTCGCGAACCGACTCACGAGCACGCTCGAGTGGGCCAAGCATCAACCGCATATCGAGGCGCTGCCGATCGGGATCTTCGGTGCGAGCACGGGCGCCGCATCAGCACTCATCGCATCGACGCGGCTGCCGGATGTCGCAGCGATCGTCTCGCGTGGGGGTCGCCCTGATCTCGCGCATCATGCATTGCCGCACGTCACCGTGCCCACGCTGTTGATCGTCGGGTCGCACGACCGCGAAGTGCTCGAGCTCAACCGCCGCGCGATGCAGCGGATGAACGCGCCAACGCGCTTGCACATCGTCGAGGGCGCCGGCCATCTGTTCGAGGAACCGGGCGCGCTCGCCGAGGTCACGCTCGCGGCATCAACCTGGTTTCGCAAGCATCTTTGCGCGCCGACGGTGCACGAGCAGTTCGGGTCCGCCTGGGACCGCTAATTGTTGCGACGCAGCAATTTTTCGCACGCGGCGGTTGACACGGAGCGTCACGTGTAACAAGGTACCTACCGAACGGTCGGTAGGTACTTATGACCTTACCCGATGTGATAGAAAAGATCCGTGGTTTCGCAGCCCTCCAGCGAGAAACCGCGACTGCGCGGTATCCTCGAGCGTTCGGCTCGGCTCATCTACCAAAAGGGGTACGAGGGCACGAGCATGCAGGAGATCGCGGATGCCTGCGGGCTGACGAAGGCCGGCCTCTACCACTACATCTCGACGAAGGAAGCGCTGCTCGTCGCGATCATGGAGTACGGCATGGACCTGTTCGAGGAGATGGTCCTCGATCAGGTCAAGCACATCGACGATCCGCTCGAGCGCTTGCGCCAGACAATGGCGCGCAACGTCGACCTCGTGACGCAGGACTCGTCGAAAGAAGTGACGATCATCCTGCACGAGCATCAGACGCTGACGGGCGCCGCGCGGCGCGCGATCAACGGGCGCAAGAAGAAATACGTCCGCTTCCTCGAGGATGCATTTCGCGAAGCGATGGCGCGCGGCCAGATCCGCAACGTGGATCCGACGCTCGCATCGTTCAGCTTCCTCGGCACCGTGCTGTGGACGTACAAGTGGTATCGGCCCGACGGTCGGCTCGATCCGCAGCACCTAGCGGCCGGCATCATCGATCTGTTCTTCGAGGGCCTCGTACCGTAGGGACCGCGCCTGCGGCGCGGGTCGATGACACGCCGCCGCCTTCGGCGGACGGCAGCCCGCTTCGCGGGGGTGCTTCGTGACGCGGTGGGTGCGCCTCGACGAGGCCGCCGCCGCGGTGCCCGACGGCGCGTGGATCGCACCGGGCGGCTTCATGCTCGGCCGCGCGCCGATGGCGCTGATCTTCGCGCTCATCCGCGCACGGCGTCGCGAGCTGCGCATCATCTCGCTGCCAAACCCGCTGCCGGCGGAGCTGCTCGTCGCCGCGTCGCTCGCAGCGCGCGTCGAGCTCTTGTTCGCGGCACTAACGCTCGGCAATCGCGTGCGACCGATGCCCGCGCTCAAGCGCGCGATCGAGCGCGGCGAGGTGCCGTGGGCCGAGCACGATGGCTATCGCATCGTGCAGCGCCTGCGCGCGGCCGCGATGGGCTTGCCATTTCTGCCCGCGCCGGATGCCGATGTCTCCGAGCTCTCGACGCTCGAGCCGCCGAGCTACACGATCGATCCGTTTACCGGCGCGCGTGTGCCCGTCGAGCGCGCGTTTCATCCCGATGTCGCGCTCGTGCACGCGCATGCCGCCGACGACGCCGGCAACTTGTACATCGAAGATCCGACGACCGACTTGCTCGTCATCGGCGCTGCGCATCGCGTGATCGCGACGGCAGAAGTGCGCGTGCTTCAGCTCAGCCGAGTGACGGTGCCGGCATTTCAGGTTGACCTCGTCGCCCAGGCACAGGGCGGCGCTTGGCCGACAGGGTGCGTCGGCATCTATCCGCACGATGAAGCGGCGCTGCTCGCGTACCTCGCCGCATCGGAAGCCGGTCGCGGTGCGGAGTGGATCGAATCGGTGCTCGGCGGCACGATTCCGCTCGAGCGAGGCGCTGCGTGATCACAGCAGCCGACCGCCTCGTCGCGCTGATGGCGGCACAAATCGTCGACGGCGCCGTCGTGGCGACGGGCGTCGCATCGCCGCTTGCCGTGCTCGCGATCGCGGTCGCGCGTGCGACGCATGCGCCGCGACTGACCTATCTCGCGTGCGTCGGCTCGCTCGATCCGCGCGTGACGCGGCTGCATCGCTCGAGCGAAGACCTCGCGTACCTCGATGGGCGCCTCGGCGAGATCACGATCCCCGAGCTGTTCGATCACGCGCGCCGAGGCCGCGTCGATACGGTCTTCTTCGGCGCGGTCGAGGTCGATGCAGAAGGTCACACGAACCTCTCGGCCGCAGGCTCGCTAGCCGCGCCGACGATCAAATTCCCGGGTGTCGTCGGCGCGTGCTCGCTGCGGCGCTGGTGCAAGCGGCCGGTGCTCGTCGTGCCGCGCCAGGGGCGGCGCTCGCTCGTCGCGCGCGTCAGCGTCCGCAGCACGATCGATGCGCGTCGCACGCGCCTGCTCACGGACCTCGGCGTGTTCTCGCTCGGTGGCGACGGCGCGATCCTCGAAGCGCTCGCGCCACACGCATCGCTCGCGCGGGTCCGCGAGCGGACCGGCTTTGCGTTTCGCGAGGCTGTCTGCGTCGAGCAGCTCGTCGATCCTCCGTCGCACGTGCTCGCGACGATCCAACGCATCGATCCCGACAACCTCCGCGCCGACCTCGTCGGCAACTGAAAGAGAGCTGTGATGGAAGCCGTCGTCCTCAGCAAGTTTGGTGCAGCGAGTCACCTCGAGATGCAATCCGTCCCCGATCCGCATCCGGGCGCGGGCGAAGTGCTCCTGCGCGTGCGCGCGTGCGGCGTTTGCTACCACGACATCCTCAATCGCCGCGGCAGCCTCCCGCGCACGTCGGTGCCCGCGATCTTGGGCCACGAAGTCGCAGGCGAAGTGATCGAGGTCGGCGCGGGCGTCACGACATGGCGCATCGGCGATCGTGCAGCGACGCTGCAGCGCCTTTCGTGCGGCGCGTGCCCGGCGTGCGATGCGGGCCGACCAAGCCTCTGCAAGCGCGACAACCGCTTCTTCGGCGAAGAGCTCGCCGGCGGTTACGCGACGAAGATGGTCGCACCGATCGCCGGCATCGGTCGCGTGCCCGATGGCATGCCGTGGGCGGTCGCGGCCACCGTGTGCTGCACTGCCGGCACCGCCGTGCATGTCGTGCGCACGCGCGGCCGCATTCGAGCGGGCGAGACGGTGCTTGTCACCGGCGCGAGCGGCGGCGTCGGACTGCAGACCGTGCAGCTCGCGCGACTCGACGGTGCGCGCGTGATTGCGGTGACATCGAGCGCGGCGAAGGTCAGAGCGATCTACAACGCCGGCGCGCACGAAGTCGTGGTCGCGCCCGATCTCGACTTCGCCGCCGCCGTGCGCGAGCTCACGCACAACGAAGGCGTCCAGGTCGCGATCGAGATCGTCGGCAGCGCGACGTTCGCGCAGACGATTCGCACGATGGCGCCGGGTGGTCGCGTCGTCGTCGTCGGCAACCTCGAGAGCCGAACGATCGATCTCAATCCCGGCTTGGTGATCGTCAAGGAGCTCGAAATCATCGGCGCCTACGCGACGACGCAAGCCGAGCTCGAGCTCGCGCTGCAGCTCACGCACGCGCGCCAGCTCACGCCGTTTGTCACCGAGGTGCTGCCGCTGCGCGAAGCCGCGTCGGCACATGTTCGCCTCGAAAACCGAAGCGTCGCGGGTCGCCTCGTGCTGAGCCCCGATGTGATGTGAAAGGACACCATGAGAAATCGAGTAGGAATCGACGCCATTGCCGTCGCCGTACCACGCCGCTACATCGACATCGTCGATCTCGCGCACGGCCGCGGTGTGGATCCCGCAAAGTACACGCAAGGCCTCGGCGCGCGAGAGATGGCGGTCGCCGAGCCAGGTGAAGACACCGTCTCGCTTGCTGCCGAAGCGGCGCGACGCGCGCTCGAGATCGCGCGGGTGGAGTCCGAGCAGCTCGGCTTGCTCGTCGTCGGCACCGAGACGGGTGTCGATCACTCCAAGCCCGTCGCCTCGTTCGTGCATGGCCTGCTCGGCCTGCCGCGTACGATGCGCGTCTACGATACGCAGCACGCTTGCTATGGCGGCACCGCCGGGCTGATGACGGCGCTCGAATGGATCGCATCGGGCGCGGCCGGCGGTCGACGTGCGCTCGTCATCTGCTCGGATATCGCGCGCTACGGCCTCGCGACGGCCGGCGAACCGACGCAGGGTGCCGGCGCGGTCGCGATGGTCGTCGGCTCGAACCCGGCGATGCTCGAGATCGATCTCGGGCTCTCCGGCACGTCGAGCACGCACGTCCACGATTTCTGGCGTCCGCACGGGCTGCGCGAAGCGCAAGTCGACGGTCACTACAGCGTCGCGTGCTACCTCGAAGCGCTCGCGATGGCGTATCGCGGCTGGAAGGAACGCGCGATCGCACGCGGCGTTGTTCGCGACGACGGCAACGTCAGCGAGCAGCTCGCGCGAATTTGCTTTCACGTGCCGTTCTGCAAGATGGCGCGCAAGGCGCACATGCAAGTGCGTTATTGCGATCTCGAGGACGCGCGCATGCCGTGGGACACCGAGATCGAAGACGAGGACGCGAAGGAACGATTTCGGATGCAGGTCGAGCCAACGCTCGGCCTCTGCGCGCGGATCGGCAACATCTATACGGGCTCGCTCTATCTCGGGCTCGCGGGCCTGCTCGAGCAACAGGCGTTCGCCCTGATCGAAAAGCGCATCGGCCTGTTCTCGTACGGCAGCGGCTGCACGAGCGAGTTCTTCTCGGGCGTCGTGTGCCAGCGCGCCGTCGAGCGGATCGATGCCGCGGGCATCGCCGACCTGCTCGCAGCGCGCGAGCGGATCACGTTCGCGGACTACGAGCGCATCATGGCGCTCAACGCGCCACTCGAGCAGTCGCCGGCACCCGGCAGCTTTCGCTTCAGCGGCGTCGTCCAGCACCGCCGGCAGTACGCGTCGGGCTAAGATGCGGCGTGCTTCGCATCTGGCTCGCGTTCGCGGTCGTCGCGTGTACGCGCCCGACGCCGTCGTCGCAGCCTAACGCGTGCGCGCGCGCGGAAGGCCGCGGCGATGCGGCAAGCGAGACGCTCGTCGCCGATCGCGAGCGCGCGCACGTGCGCATCGTTCGCGACGCCGCGTGTCGTCGCACGTACGAGCTCGCGACGACGCAGCCGCTGCGCGATCGCTTGCCGCAGACGCGCACGATCAGCGAAGACGGCCCGGTCGTGCGTACGAACAACATCATGTTCGATGCGCTGTACGCGCTCGCGCTCGCCGAGGCGCGCGAAGCGAGCGTGTCATCGATCCGCGATGGCTCGTTCAACGACAACAAGCCGACGCCATGCAATTGCTTCGAGACCGGTCGCTTGTGGACGTACGTATGGACGCGCGACACCTCCTACGCGACTGACCTCGGCCTCGCGACGATCGATCCGGCGCGCGCGCGTAACTCGCTCGAGTTCAAGCTCTCCGAGAAGCGCGGTGGTGGACAGCTGTCGATCATCCAGGACACGGGCTCGGGCGGCAGCTGGCCGATCTCGACCGATCGCGTCGCGTGGGCACTCGGCGCTCGCGCGCTGCTGCGAACGCTCGATGGTGAGGCGCGTGCGGCATTTGCGGCGCGCGCGCTCGAGGCGCTACGCAACACGATCGAGCTCGATCGCGCGGTCGTGTTCGACGCAAAGGACGGCCTCTACAGCGGCGAGACCTCGTTTCTCGACTGGCGCGAGCAGACGTACCCGCCGTGGACGGCGAAGGACACGATTCACATCGGCATG
>Ga0070698_100002701_pt1 | contig 19502 bp, 14 predicted proteins | sample KBSK1502metaG_FD_65477 | JGI IMG/M metagenome (GOLD analysis project Ga0070698, IMG submission 65477) | Corn, switchgrass and miscanthus rhizosphere microbial communities from Kellogg Biological Station, Michigan, USA - KBS K1-50-2 metaG | ecosystem: Host-associated > Plants > Roots >...
TGTCAAGCATTCTTAACCACAAATGTACCAAATGGGCCACCCCCAGCTCTCCCTCTTCCCAGTCCTAAGCCCACGTCACAGTGCAAACAAACGCAGCCCGACAGCCACACCCCAAGTTCTCCCTCTTCCCAGTCAAAACCCACCCGCAGTGCATGCCGACGCACAGCGCGTCACCCCAAGTTCCCCCCACAGCCCTCGTAGCCCACATAGGGCGAGGCCCGGCGGACCCCCAAGCTACCTGGCCCGAACGGCGGGTCTCCCATTCGTCGCCTGAGGTCGCGCCTCGCGCTCGACGACCTCGCGCAACACATACGTGGGTTTGGACTGCGACTCGTGGTACGTGCGGATCCCAAGCTCCGCCAGCAACCCCAGGAGGAAGAACTGCACGCCGAAAATCACCAGCAAGATCGACACGAGCAGCAGCGGGTTGTTGTGCACGAACACGTATGGCGGCAAGACCTTCTGCAGGATGACGATCGTCGCCAGGACCAGCGCCAGCGCCCACAGGCCGAACGCCGTGAAGCCGAAAAGGTACGTGGGCTTCGTCGAGTAGCCGCCAAGAAGCTTGACCGTGATCAGGTCGAGCATCACGCGCGACGTGCGCCACACCGAGTACTTCGACCTGCCGTACGTCCGCGGCCGGTGGTGCACCGGCACCTCGGTGATGCGCGCCCCGACCGTGTCCGCGTACACGGGGATGAGGCGGTGCATCTCGCCGTACAGCCTCACGTCCTGGATCACCTCGCGCCGGTACGCCTTCAGCGTGCAGCCGAAGTCGCTCAGAGGCACTCCCGTGACATGGGCGATGATCCAGTTCGCAACCCGCGAGGGCAGCACCCGCGTCAGGTCGTCCTGCCGGTCGCGACGCCACCCGCTGACCACGTCATACCCCTCGTCGATCTTCTGCAGCAAGTGGGGGACGTCATGCGGATCGTTCTGCATGTCGCCGTCGAGGAAGACGAGGATGTCGCCGCGACTGTGGTCGATGCCCGCCTGCACGGCCGCTGTCTGACCGAAGTTGCGGCGGAAGCTGACCACGCGCACGCGCGGGTCACGCACCGCGAAGTTGCCCAGCCGCTCCGTGCTGCCGTCGCGGCTGCCGTCGTCGACGTACACGACCTCGAACGTCCGGCCCAGGCCTTCCAGCACGCCCATCAGTTCGCGGTGCAGCGGCTCCGCGCTGTCAACTTCGTTGTAGACGAGAACGACGACCGAAACGTTCGGATGGTCGGGCGATGGATGGCGGGCCATCGAATCGGATTATGCCTTGATAAGCTCGGCGACGAATGAGCGCCGAAGCCGTTGGTGTTCGCGCGGCCTCACAAGAGCGCGCGAGGTCCGAAGCCTGGTGGATGTTCCCCGCCGTCCCCCTGGCTGCGGCCGCCGTCGCGTTCGCGTGGATCCTGCACGGCGAGCTGCAGCGCCTGTACGGAATGACGAGCGAAGCGTGGGACCTCGCGTACGACCAGCAGGTGATCTGGAACGTCGCGCAGGGCCAGGGCTTCTACTCCAGCTTCGCGCGCGCGAACTTCCTCGGCATCCACCTCGAGCTCATCTTCGCCCCGCTCGCGGCGGTCGAAAAGCTCTGGCCGAGCCCGACCGTGCTTCTCCTCTTCGCCTCGGCGGGACTCGCCGCCATCGCGCCTGCCGCCTACCTCTTCTTCCGCGCCATCCTGCCGGCGGACAAGCCCTCGTCACCGTGGCTCGCCGTCGCGCTCTCGGCGCCGATTCCCTTCTGGGGCGCCATCCAGGAGCCCGCGCGCGACTTCTTTCACCCAGAGAACATGGCGCTCCCGTTCGCGCTCCTCGCCGCGTGGGCCGGGATCCGCGGCCATCGCATCGCGATGTGGTGCCTCGCCGTCCTCACCCTCACCTGCAAGGAGGACCAGGTCTACACGATCGCGGTGCTCGCCATCCTCATGCGCTCGTACGGGGCGCCGGAGATCAGGAAGCACTGGCGCTTCATCCTCTATCTCGCCGGCGGCTGGTTCCTCTTCGGCACCGGCATCGTGCAGCAGTATTTCCGGCAGAGCGGCTACTCGGACATCGTCTACTACCGCTGGCTGGTCGGCGTCGACCCTGATTTACCGGTCTCGCCGTTCACCATCGCCCAGGCGCTGGTGCGGCCGCAGGCCCTGCTGATCCTCGGCGCGCTCCTCGGCTCGATGTTCGCGCTGCCGCTGCTGGCGCCGCGCTGGCTCGCCCTGATGATCCCGCCATACCTCGCCGACGTCCTGAGTGAGCACGTCCCCCAGAACGACCTGAACCTGCACTACGTCCTTCTTCTTGTGTTTCCGTTCCTCGTCGCCGGCGCGGTCGGCGCGCGGCGGCTGCTCGAGATGCGCCCCCTGAGGCCCGCGGTGGCGCTGGTCGGGATCGTGCCCGCGCTGCTCCTCGGCTGGGGCACCGGCCGCTTCCCGCCGTCACTCGAGGCCACGCCGAGCGTCTACGCGCAGCCCAACCTGGTCGCCCAGCTTCGCACCGCCACGTCGATCATCCCCACGGACGCGCCTGTCAACGCGGACGCGGGGCTCACCGTGTGGCTCGCGAACCGGCACACGATCAACGATTTCCCGGACATGCTCGACAGCGGCTGTTACGTGGTCATCGACGAGGACTACTTCCTGGGCTCCAACACGAACCCGAGGCAGCGCGATGCCGCGGCTGCGGCCCTGGCCACGAGCGGTCGCCGCGTTCTCTACGACGACGGCCGCTTTCAGGTGTGGAGCCCGCTCGGGGACCAGTAGAGAGATTTCACCTCCCCATTTATGGGGAGGTGTCGGTGAAGCCGACGGAGGGGGCGCGCAGCACCGGAAGGACCCTCGCGTACTCTTAACTGTCACCATGGCGGTGGCAACCTCAGCGCGCGCGCGGCTCGATCGCCTCTTTCAGAGCCGGATCGTGATCCTCGACGGCTCGATGGGCGTGATGCTCCAGCACAAGGGCCTCAGCGACGAAGACTTCCGCGGCCGCCGGTTCCGCAACCACCCCAAGCCGCTCCGCAACAACAGCGACGTGCTGTGCCTGAGCCAGCCCGAGCTCGTGACGCAGGTCCACCGCGACTACCTCGAGGCGGGCGCGGACATCATCACGACCAACACCTTCACGGCGACGCGCGTCTCGCAGGCCGACTACGGACTCGAGGACTACGTCGTGGAGATGAACCTGGCCGGAGCACGACTTGCCCGCCAGGCGGCGGACCAGCACGGAGAAGGGAAATTCGTCGCCGGCTCGCTCGGTCCCACCAACGTCACGCTATCGCTTTCCCCGCGCGTGGAAGACCCGTCCTACCGCGAGGTGACGTTCGACCAGCTGAAGGACGGCTACGCCGAGGCCGCGCGAGCGCTGAAGGAAGGGGGCGTCGACATCCTCCTCATCGAGACGGTGTTCGACACGCTCAACGGCAAGGCCGCGATCGCGGCGGTGAAGGAGGTCGCGCCGGAGCTACCGCTGTTCATCTCCATGACCGTCGTCGATCGGAGCGGTCGCAACCTGTCCGGCCAGACGGTCGAGGCGTTCTGGACGAGCGTCGAGCACGCGCAGCCGTTTGCCGCGGGCATCAACTGCTCGCTTGGCGCGTCGGAGATGCGTCCCTACATCGAAGCCATGTCGCGCGTGGCGCCCGTGTACGTCACCTGCTACCCGAACGCGGGCCTGCCGAACGCGTTCGGTGGCTACGACGAGCAGCCGCCCACCACGAGCCGGCTCCTGAGGGAGTTCGCCGAGGCCGGCTACCTCAACGCCGCGGGCGGGTGCTGCGGCACCGGCCCCGAGCACATCCGCCAGATCAAGGCGGCCCTCGAGGACCTGCCGCACCGGGTGGTGCCGGCGCGCGAGCCCCGCGCGCGATTCAGCGGGCTCGAGCCCTTCGAGATCGGGCCAGACTCGGGCTTCGTCGTCATCGGCGAGCGCACGAACGTCACCGGCTCGCAGCGCTTTCGCCGCCTCATCGAGTCGGGCGACTTCGCCGGCGCCGTGCAGGTCGCGCTGGACCAGGTGCGCGGCGGCGCCAACCTCCTGGACGTGAACATGGACGCCGACCTCCTCGACTCGGAGGCGGCGATGGTCCGCTTCGTCAACCTGATCGCGACAGAGCCCGAGATCGCGCGACTTCCCATCATGGTCGACAGCTCGAAGTGGACGGTTCTCGAGGCGGGGCTCAAGTGCCTGCAGGGCAAGGGCGTGTGCAACTCGATCAGCCTGAAGGCGGGCGAAGACACATTCCTCGAGCAGGCCCGGAAAGTGCGCGAGTACGGCGCCGCGGTCGTCGTGATGGCCTTCGACGAGATCGGCCAGGCCGACACCGTGGCGCGCAAGGTGGAGATCTGCACGCGCGCCTACAGGCTTCTCGTCGACAAGGTGCACTTCCCGCCCGAAGACATCATCTTCGACCCCAACATCCTCCCCATCGCGACCGGCATCGATGAGCACTCGTCGTACGCGAAGGCCTTCATCGAGGCGACGCGGCAGATCAAGCAGCTGTGCCCCGGCGTGCATGTGTCGGGAGGCGTCTCCAACCTTTCGTTCTCGTTCCGCGGCAACGACCGAGTGCGCGAGGCGATCCACTCGGCGTTCCTCTACCACGCCATCCGCGCCGGGCTGGACATGGGCATCGTCAACGCGGGGCAGCTCGTCGTCTATGCGGACATCCCGCGAGACCTGCTGGAGATGGTCGAGGACGTCATCTTCGACCGGCGCCCAGACGCGACGGAGCGGCTGGTCGAGTTCGCCAAGTCCATCTCGGGCGAGGGCTCGAAGCGCGAGGTCGACCTCAGCTGGCGCGACGGCCCCATCGAGGAGCGCCTGAAGCACGCAGTGCTGCACGGTGAGGTCGAGTACATAGAGAAGGACGCGGAAGAGGCGCGGGTCAAGTACGGCAAGCCGCTGCTGGTGATCGAAGGCCCGCTGATGGACGGCATGAAGGTCGTCGGTGACCTGTTCGGCGCGGGCAAGATGTTCCTGCCGCAGGTGGTGAAGAGCGCGCGGGCGATGAAGCGCGCGGTGGCGTATCTCCAGCCCTTCATGGAGGCCGAGAAGGAAGCCTCCGGTGACCAACATGTGCGCGGCAGGCTTGTGCTGGCGACCGTGAAGGGCGACGTCCACGACATCGGCAAGAACATCGTCGGCGTCGTGCTCGCGTGCAACAACTACGAGGTGCACGACCTGGGCGTGATGGTGCCGGCGGACAAGATCCTGGATGTCGCGACCGAGCTGGGCGCCGACGTGGTCGGCCTGTCGGGTCTGATCACGCCGTCGCTCGACGAGATGGTGGTCGTGGCCAAGGAGATGACACGCCGCGACTTCCGCATCCCGCTCTTGATCGGCGGCGCCACGACCTCGAAGCAGCACACGGCGGTGCGCATCGCCCCCGCGTACGACGGCACCACGGTGCACGTGCTGGACGCGTCGCGCGTTATCGGGGTGGTCTCGGACCTGCTGGACGGCGGTCGCCGCCACAAGTTCGAGCAGGACAACGCCGCGCTGCAGGAGAAGCTGCGCGCGCAGCACACGTCCTCGCGTCGGCCTCTGCTGACGCTGGCCGAGGCGCGGGCGAAGCGGCTGCGCCTGCCGTTCGAGCAGGTTCCGCAGCCACCGTTCACAGGCAGGAAGGTCATCGAGCCGGACATCGCGAAGCTGCGCGAGTACGTCGACTGGACGTTCTTCTTCCACGCGTGGGAGCTGAAGGGCAAGTACCCGGCCATCCTCGACAGCCCGTCCCAGGGCGCCGCGGCGCGCGAGCTGTTCGGCCACGCCCAGGAGCTGCTCGACGAGATCCAGGCCAACGGCTGGCTGAAGGCGCGCGGCGTGTACGGCTTCTGGCCGGCGCACGCCGAGAGCGACGACGTGGCGCTGGAGAACGGCGTGCGTTTCCCGATGCTGCGCCAGCAGGTGGACCACGGCGACGACAAGCCGTACCTGTCCCTCGCCGATTTCGTGTCTCCGCAAGCCGACCACATCGGCGCGTTCGCCGTGACCGCCGGCATTGGCGTCGACGAGCTCGCGGCGCGCTTTTCCGCCGAGCACGACGATTACCGCGCGATCATGGCCAAGGCGCTGGCCGACCGGCTGGCCGAAGCGTTCGCGGAGCATCTCCACGAAGAGGTGCGCCGGTCGTGGTACGAGTCTGGTCCCAAGCAGCCGAACGAAGAGCTGATCGCCGAGAGGTATCGCGGCATCCGGCCCGCGTTCGGCTACCCGGCCTGCCCCGACCATTCGGAGAAGCAGACGCTGTTCAGCCTGCTGGACGCCCGGTCGATCGGCATGGAGCTGACCGAGAGCGGCGCCATGACGCCGACGGCCGCGGTCTCAGGCCTTTACTTCGCGCACCCGCAGTCGCGGTACTTCATGGTCGGCAAGATCGGCCGGGACCAGGTCGAGGACTACGCCCGGCGCAAGGGCATGACCGCGGCCGAAGCCGAGCGGTGGCTGCGCCCCAACCTGGCCTACGACGAATAGGGGACGCCGCGGCACCAACTCCGCCACCCAGGTCCGCGCCAATCCCGTAACCCCGACCGCCGGACCACCGTTCGAAGGGGACGATGCGCGCCCTGACAGCCCTGCTTCCGGCGGTCCTGGCCCTCTCCGCGTGCACCGGGTCCAACCCGGTCGGGTCGGTTTCGCCCTCCGCCCAGATCTCGCCGGCGCAGACCTCTCCGGCCTCGGACTTTCCGCTGAGCACTGTCGACTTCACGTGCCGGCTGCCAGTGGTGACCTTCAGCCAGGCCGGCGCCGACTCGACGTACGCCGGCGGCTTCATCACGTTTCCGACCGCCCAGTACCGCGCAGATCCGAACGGAGTGATCCGGTTGCGTGTCGGCCCGGGCGACCTGGCGACAGACGCCGCCCCAGTGCTGTACGGCTCCAATCAAACCGGCACACCCACCTATGACCTCGCCCGGAGGCGTTGGCTTCCGGTCGGCTCGGGGCAGGAAGCGCCCGACGGCTCGTCGTATGCGTACTCGGTGCCCGGAGCGACCGGCGCCGATCCGACGAGCGTGCACGTCGTCACCATCGCCACGGGAGCCGATCGAGTCGTGTCCATCAATCCGCCGCCATCCGGAGCTGCTGTCGGATGGGCCCTCGCCGACTTCGACGGCACGCACGCGTACCTGGTGGGACAGCAGATCGACCAGTTTCCAGGCGGCCTGTGGCGCCTCGACACTTTGACGGGTGCCGTGAACCAGCTCAGCCAGGCGCGAGGGGTCTTGCTCGTCCGTGGAGGGAACGCATGGACCGGAGTAGTGAATCCCGCCGATCCCTCCCCACCGCACCCTGGGAAAGGCCAGGGCTTCGACAGCATCGTCCAGGTCGACCTCACGACGGGAGCACAGACGACGTGGATCTACCGCCCCGGCAGCATGGTCTACCTGGTCGGCGTCGACCAGGGCGGTCACCCCGTCGTCAGCGTCGCCCCCGGTCCCGACTTCGACGTCAGCCACCGGCCGCTGCTGGTGCTAGACCGGCCACAAGACAGCGGAACGCTGGTCTCGACCGCAGGCCAGAACCTCCTCCTGATGCAGCCCGACGTGGACAGAATCTGGTTCGGCAACGAGCACGGGATCTACCTGTGGACGCCCACGAGAGGACTGCTGAAGGTCTTCGGGTTCCAGGGCGACGCGTCGCTCAGCCAGTGGACCGCGCCCGCAGGCCGCTGCGTATAATGTCGTGGGGTCCGTTGGCGCCCAAGTACCGAAGGTAGCGTCACCGCCACGGCCCCGTCCCCTCGTGCGCCTTGACGAACGCCGTCGGGTCGACGAACTTGTAGGGAAACGCGGGGAAGCCGGAGCACGGGGTCGGCGGCAGCGCGCCGTTCCACGCGTGCGCATCCATGTCGCCGTTGAAAACAGCGAAATGGAGGTGGGTTCTGTCGCCCATGTCCGCGACGTTGGCGAACACCAGCCCCCGCGTCACGGGCGACCCCACCGTGAATCCCGACCGCAGCCACACGTGCCAGTACTGCGTGATCACCGTCCCCGTGCTCGTCGCGTGGCGGATCAACACCCCGCCGCGGAACGTGGGGTCGACCAGGAACCCGATGATCTCGCCGTCGCCCGCGGCCGCCACAGGCTCGCCGGCCGAAGCCACCACGTCCGCGCCGGTGTGCAGCCACACCGCGCCGCCGGCACAGGCGCGCAGCGGCGTGCCGTTGCAGTAGCGCCACTCGCTGCCGAAGCCGAGGCAGTGGGGTGACCACTCGGGCAGCGGGAGCTGGAAGACGTCCGCCGGATTCGACGCCGGGTGCCGCATGAAGCCCTGGCCGACGACTTCCGGCCGGGCCTGCGTGAAGTGGCTCAGGCGATGCCAAGCGCTCTCGCCGGAGGCCGCGAACGTGAGCTGGGCCACGATCAAAAGCGAGACGATGCCCGCCCGCCCCATCGCTCCAGTATCGCCACCGGCGGCCGCAAGTTTTGTGGACCCTTCGGGGTCAAACTCGACGCATACTCTTGCGCACCGAGATGGGAGTCGGCGACGAATTCCACGGCCTGATCCGCCACAGCCACGGGGCTTTGTCCGACAACGAGGTCCGCGAGGTGCTCGAGTTCGTGGAGGCCGAGGAGTTCAACCTCGCGATCGAGACCCTGTGCGGGTTCCTGGTCGACCAGAACCGGCGCGTCTCGCCCGAGCTGTACATCCGCATCCACAGCCTGTGCGAGAGGCTGGACGGAATCGACCCTGACCTGGCCGACAGCGTGAAGGCGATCGTCGTGACCGAAACCGGGCGTTAGTCCGGACTTTCACCTCCCCGCTTGCGGGGAGGTCGGCGGCGCAGCCGCCGGATGGGGCCGACTCAGCCGATGTCGACGATCACGTTCTTCAGCTCGGTGTACAGGTCCAGCGCGTAGGGCCCGAGCTCGCGCCCCCACCCGCTCTGCTTGAACCCGCCCCACGGCGTCGTCGCATCGGTGATGTGGTAGCAGTTCACATATACGGTGCCCGCCTTCAGCGCGTGCGCGACTCGGTGCGCGCGCGCCACGTCGTGGGTCCACACGCCGGCGACGAGCCCGTAGATCGTGTCGTTGGCCTTGGCCACGAGGTCGTCCTCGTCCCGGAACGGGATCGCGGCCACGACGGGTCCGAAAATCTCTTCCTGCGCGATCCGCATCTTGCCGTCGACGTCACCGAACACCGTCGGCTCCACGAAGTTGCCGCCCTCGAGTCCCTGCGGCCGGCCGCCACCCGCGAGCAGCTTCGCGCCCTCGCGGTGGCCCACCTCGATGTAGTTCAGCACGCGGTCCATCTGCGTGCGCGAGACCAGCGGCCCCATCTGCGTGACCGGGTCGAGGCCCGGGCCGACGCGCGTCTCCTCGACGGTCTTCACCAGCCCATCGAGCACGCGGTCATAGATCTTCTCCTGCACGAACAGCCGCGAGCCCGCGGAGCACACCTGGCCCTGGTTGAAGAAGATCCCGAAGAACGCCCCGGCGATAGCCTTCTCCAGGTCCGCGTCCGCAAAGACGATGTTGGGCGACTTGCCGCCCAGCTCCAGGCTGACGCGTTTCAAGTTGCTGTCCGCGGAAGCGCGGGTGATGATCTTGCCCACCTCGGTCGAGCCCGTGAACGCGATCTTGTCGACGTCCGGGTGCGCTGCGATGCGCGCGCCCGCCACCTCACCGAAACCGGGCACGATGTTGACGACGCCGTCCGGGACGCCCGCCTCCTGGAGAAGCTCACCGAGCAGCAGCGCCGACAGCGGCGTCTCCTCCGAGGGCTTCAGGACGACGCTGTTGCCGCAGGCCAGCGCGGGGGCGACCTTCCAGGCGGCCATCAGCAGCGGGAAGTTCCACGGGATGATCTGCCCCACGACGCCCACAGGCTGACGCAGCGTGTAGCTGAGGTAGCTGCCGGGCAGCGAGATCTGCTGCGTCGCGCCGTCGAGCTTGGTGGCCCAGCCCGCGTAGTAGCGGAAGGTCGCGGCGGCAAGGGGGATGAAGAACAGCAGCGCGTAGTTGATCGGCATGCCGTTGTCGAGGCTCTCGAGCTGGGCGAGCTCCGTGGCCCGCTCTTCGATCATGTCGCCGACCTTCCACAGCGCCCTGGCGCGCTCCGCCGGCTGCATCTCGCGCCAGTCGCCGCGGTCGAAGGCCTTCCGGGCCGCCGCCACCGCGCGGTCGACGTCTTCAGCGCCGGCCTCCGCGACCACAGCGAGGACGTCGCCTGTGGCCGGGTCTCGGGTCTCGAACGTCTTGCCGCTGGAAGCGTCCACCCACTTCCCGCCGATGAACAGCCTCTTCGGCTGGCTTCTCAGGAACGCCGCGACCTCGAGGTCTTCCGCGATCGCCATGCGAGCATCCTACGCGCCCGCGGGTTAGGCTCTTGACGTGTTGATGGAGGTCACCTGCCGCTGTGGATGGACGACTCGCGGCACCAGGTCGGACGTCATCGGCAAGGTGCAGGAGCACGGCCGCACCGCGCACCAGCAGGACATCACCCCCGCCGAGGTCCGCGCGATCTGGCGCGTGGTCGACGGGCATGGCCCGAAGAAGTAAGGTCCGCCTCGACGCGCTCGTGCGCGACCTGGGCCCGCCCGTGTCAAGCGTGCCGTGGTCGCCCGACCTGGTCGCCCAGACGCTCGAGGTCCTGCCGGTCGAGCTCCGAGACGGCCGCATCTTCTGGCTGAAGCCCGTCCACGCCGACTCGCTGCGCGTCGGCCTGTCGGCGAGAAGCCGGCCTGCCGACGCCGTGCTCGCCGCGCTGAAGTGGTATCCGCTCGAGCCCGTGGTCGTGCACTCGACTTCGTGGCGGCACGAGGACGGGCGCGTGATCCTCACCTACGTCGCCATGGTCGCACCTCCAGACGAGCTCCCGCCCGACTCCCTCGTCGAGCTGCCAGTCGCTCGCGCCGAGCTCGCGCGCGGCGAGGCCATGGCGGCGCCGAAGGCGATCGGCGTCGAGGCGGTGCTGGAGCACGCGCTCCGCCACCTCTCGTGGCTGGTCAAGGACGACCCCGCGGTGATGTCGTCGCTCGCGGGCTGGCGAGAGCTGCTCGCCGCGTACGAGCCGGAACCGTTTCGAGCACTGGCCTGAGCCAGACCAGCTCCAGCACCGACCGCGCGCGCCGCTGGGGCATCCTGCCCGCCTACCACGGGTGGCAGGGCGACGTCGTGCCGGCGCGACCAGAGGTCGAGGCGGCCATCCTCGACGCGATGGGCGCCGAGTCTGACCGCCCGCCGCGCCTGGGCCGTCCGCGGCTGCCCGACGAGCCGTGCTGGCCGGCGCCCGAGAGGACGTGGGGCTGGGCCGTCCAGCTGTACGCGCTGCGCTCCCGCGACAGCTGGGGCGTCGGCGACCTGGCCGACCTGCGCCGCTTCGGCCGCTGGTCGAAGAAGGCGGGCGCGTCGGCCATCCTGCTGAACCCTCTCGGCGCGCAGACGCCGACCATCCCGTACCAGCCCTCGCCCTACTACTCCTCGAGCCGCCGCTTTCGCAACGTCGTCTACCTGCGCGTGGAAGAGGTCGACGGGGCGGACGCGGTCGACATCGCGGCCGAGCGCGACGCGGCCCGCGCTCTGAACGCGCAGCGCCGCATCGACTACGACGCGGTCTTCCGCCTCAAGACGCAGGCCCTGGAGAAGGTCTTTCACGCCGCCGCGCGGCCCGCCGGCCTCGACGCCTACGTGCGCCGGCAGGGCGCCGCCCTGCACGCGTTCGCGGAATTCAACGTGCGCTGCGAGAAGCACGGCCCCGCGTGGCGCGGCTGGCCGCACGATGACGGGCCGCCCGACCCACAGCGCGTCGCCTTCCACCAGTGGCTGCAGTTCCACGTCGACCGCCAGCTCGGCCGCGCGGCGCGCGAGATCGGGCTCATCACCGACGTCCCCGTCGGTTTCGCGTCCGACGGCTTCGACGCGTGGCGGTGGCGCGACCTCCTCGCGCCGCGCATGCGCGTGGGCGCTCCGCCCGACGAGTTCTTCCGCGACGGCCAGGACTGGGGCATCCCGGCGTTCAATCCCTGGCGTCTCCCCGCGGCGAGGTGGGAGCCGTTCATCGACGCGATCCGGGGCGCGGGCCGCCACGCGGCCGGCGTCCGGCTCGACCACGTGATGGGACTGTTCCGGCTTTTCTGGATCCCGGACGGGATGAACGCCGCCCAGGGCGCCTACGTCAAGTACCCGGCCCCAGTCCTCCTGAGGCTGCTGGCCGGCGAGAGCCGTCGCGCGAGGGCGTTCGTCATCGGCGAAGACCTGGGCCTGGTCGAGCCGGCCGTGCGCAGGCACCTGCGGCGCATCGGCTCGCTCTCGTACCGGCTCGTCTGGTTCGAGGGCTCGAACCCTGACCGCTGGCCACACGACGCGGTGGCCTCGGTCGGCACGCACGACCTGCCCACGGTCGCCGGCATCTGGACGCGCAGCGAGCCGGAGCAGCGGCTGCACCACCTGCGCCAGAAGCTGGTCGACATGACGCACCTGCCGGACGAGACGCCGCCGATAGAGGTGGCGCTCGCCATCTACGGCCGCCTCGCGCGCGGCCGAACACGCATCGTGCTGGCCTCGATGGAGGACGCCCTCGCCGTGCATGAGCGCCCCAACGTGCCGGGCACGATCGACGAGTTCCCCAACTGGCGCCTCGCGCTGCCCGTGCCCCTCGAAGAGATCGAGCAGGCGGACGGCGTGCGCCGCATCGCGCAAGAGATGAAGGCGGCCGGGCGGTGAGGCTGTTCGCACCCACCGGCGACGGCCGCGTCCTCGCCTACGTGTTTGGCGACCGGCTCACGTATGTCCGCGGCACGAACGTCGTGCGGGTCGGCGACCAGCTCATCGGAGGCGGCACGGAAGCGCCGCCGCTCGGCGGCGCCACCCGCGCGGCCATCGTCGCCCGCATCCCAAACCTGCGCGATCGCGACGCGGTCACCGAGCTCTACGCGCGCAGCGTCCTGGTCATCGCGCTGCACCAGGAGCTGTCCGGCGCGTTCCTCGCCTCGCCGCCCGACGACGTGCTGCTTGCGTACGCGCTCGACGTGTGCGGCGAGCGCGGCGCGTCGGAGGCGTTCTACGCGTGGGCCATCACCAACCGCGACCTGGACGGGACGCTCATGTGGGGGCTGCAGCGACACGTCGCGCTGGTCCACCGCTCCGCGCTCGAAGAGGAGTACCAGCGGTTGAAGGACGGCCCCGGTCCCGAGCTGGCCGCCACGCCGCCCGAGCTGCCGAAGGACCCGGCCGCCTGGATCGAGCGAGCGCTCCGCCGGCGCAACCAGCTCGACCTGCTCGTCGACGGCGAGGGCGTCGACCTTCGCGCGCACGCGCTGTTCCTCATCTGCGTGCACGCGCTCCTCCCCAAGCTCGTCGGCACCGAGGATTTTTTCTTCGATCACCAGGCGATGGCGCAGGAGATCCATCGGGCACGTGCGCTCTACGGCGGCGCGTTCCACGACGGCCTGGTCTCACAGGGCGATGACCCGCTGCTCCAGGTCGAGGTGCGCGATGACCTTGAGCCGGCCCACGTCTCCATCGAACAGGCGGGTGACCGCTACCGAGTCCGCGCCGACACCCGTGCCGGCGGGATCTGGGCCTCCGACTCCGACCCGCGCCCAGGCGGCCAGGAGTTCGCGTTCGGCGATGCTTCGATGCCGCCGCCCGACTGGGCGCACGACGCGGTGATCTACCAGGTCATGGTCGACCGCTTCGCGCGCACCGACGGCGAGCTGCCGGAACCAGGCTCGGCGACGGCGCTGTACGGCGGGACGCTCGACGGCGTCCGGGAGCACCTGGACCACATCGTGTCGCTGGGGTGCAACACCATCTGGCTCACGCCCGTCCACCAGAGCCCGTCGCACCACGGCTACGACCACGAGGACTTCTTCAAGGTCGAGCCACGCTACGGCGGCGACGCCGCGCTCGACCGGCTCATCGAGGACGCCCACACGATGCGCGTCCGGGTCCTTCTCGATTTCGTGCCCAACCACACGGGTCGAGGCCACCATCTCTTTCGCGAGGCGCGCGCGCAAGGCGGCGACGCGGCGGAGTTCTATCGCTTCTGGCAGTGGCCGCACTACTACCGCTGCTTCTTCGACGTCATCACACTGCCCGAGCTCGACACCGGGAGCAGGCGTGTGCAGGACTACCTGGTGAAGGCGGCCCAGCACTGGGTCACGGAATATGGCGCCGACGGGCTGCGGTGCGACCACGTCGCGGGCGTGGATCCGGCGTTCTGGAACGAGCTGCGCCGCGGCCTGCGCCAGGTCAAGCCCGACGCGCTGGTCCTGGGCGAGGCGACGGGCCACTTCGACTGGCTGGCCCGATATGCAGGCCGCATCGACGCGATCTTCGACTTCGACTTCGCGCACGTCGCGCGCGAGACGTTCGCGCGTGGGCGCATGAGCCTGGTCGATTTCGCCCGCTGGATGGACGCGCATGACAACGCGTTCCCCGGTCTTGCCCTCGCGACGCTGCTCGACAACCACGACATGAACCGCTTCCTGTGGATGGCCGGAGGCGACAAGCGCCGCCTGAAGCTCGCGGCGACGGCGATGATGACGCTGCCGGGTGCGCCGATCATCTACTACGGCACCGAGGTCGGCCTGACGCAGCGCCACGACGCGGTGACCGAGAACGCCGAAGCGCGCCTGCCGATGCTGTGGGGCGAGAAGCAGGACGGCGATCTGCTCGCCCACTTCCAGCGTCTCGGACGCCTACGCGCCACCTCGGCCGCGCTGCGCCGCGGCTCGCGCCGCACGCTGCACGCTGACGACAACGAGGTCGTTTACGAGCGCGTCCTGGGCGACGAGCGACTGGTCGTCACGCTCGACCTGGGGTCGCTACGCGGGTCGGTCGTCGACGACGCCGGTCGCGACCGCCTTCGCGAGGATGATGTACTCGGCGTGGGCCCAGACCAGCGGCCGGGCTGAGCCTGTCGGGAGGGCGGTGTGTTCCCAAACCTGCTCGCCCAGCAGCATGTCCGTACCCGCCAGGGCCTCCAATCTGCTGCACTATTCCGGACGGGTCAGCGCCGGCGAGCTCCCTGTAGACGCCGCGCTCGGCGCTCAGCAGCGGCCAGGGATGACCAACGCCTGGCGGCGCCGAACCCGCGTTCCTCTCTCCGTAGCCGTCGTGCGGGTAGCGGTAATACAGCGGGGGATTGAGGCCCATGGGGCTCGAGTCGTCGGCGCCGACGACCTGAAGTGTGGCGAGGATCCGCGGATCTAGCGGCTGCCGCACGCCAAGCCGAACGAGCTCGAGGAAGCTCGGATCGACGATCTCGCGCTGGTCCCACACCCCGCCACCATTCGCGATGTCGATTGGCTCCGCCGTGTTGGGTTTGCCGTCGGGTGAGATACGGAGGTAGTAGCCCTGGCCAGGTGTCTGCCCCGTCTGGTTGAAGGTCCAGGTCTCGAGCGACGAATCCCAGCGTTGGGCGGTGGCATGCAGCCTGGCCGCAAGAGACGGCTCCACGACGCGGGCTGCCTCTCGAAGAGCGGCAATCTCGGATGCGATCGTCGCCGGCGAGTACCCGGCGTTTTCTTCCCAACGCTCCTGCTGTGTGGCCGGGCCGTTGCTGACGATGTAGTCCGCCGCTTTCGCGATGTCCGGACCCGAGGCCTTGCCCACGAGTCGCGCAGCCAGCAGGATGGCGTCCGCCGTCTCGTCCAGCTGCTGTCCGGGCCAGACGGGCCTGCCTTCGAGGTCGGTGTTCTGGGGCATGCTGCCGTCCGCCAGCTGCTGCTTGCCCATGAAACGCAGAACGTCCAGCGCGGTCGCCTCGTCGCCGGCGGCAAGCAGCCCGCTCGCCGCGTGATACAGGTCGCGGGGCCACACCTTGCGGTACCCAACATCGACGGCGTCGTCCGTCGTTACGTCTCCCCACGGCAGCGCCAGCGAGGCGACGATCGCGCCCGGGTGCAGCTTGTCCTCGGCCATCTTGATGACCTCGGCGCTGTAGTAGAAGAGCGGGGCCGCGCCTGGAAACGGCGTGAGCTGCGACGCGTACCGCCTCCACCCGTCGCGGTACTCCTCGAGGATCGCGTTCACCCCCTTCTTCATGGACGCCTCGAGAGCCGCATCGGCCGCGGCGCGCGTCGGTCCGAAGGCCAGAAAGATCGTCCAGAAGTTGTTCACCCGCCACGTCAACGTCACGCGGCCAGGACCAGCCCGCCTGTACCGGTTGGTCAGCCTGTCCTGGTGCAGCTGGTCGTAGCCGTCGTGGTGCCCGAGGAAGCCGGCGGTGCGATCGCCCGTTGCCATGTCCCCCCCGATCGCCATCCACACCCCCTCCTTGCTGACGTATGCGCGCGAGCCGTCGAAGAAGGCTGTCTGACCTGCTCCAGTCCCGCCCAGATGAGGCACGACGTACGCGTAGACCTTCAAGTTCGACGAATTAGCGATCGGCATGTTTCCGGACACGACCACAACCGGACGCTCCGGGTCGCTTGCGATCTGGGTGGCGACGATGAAGCTGGGCCCGTTGACGGTCATGCCGTACGTCAGCGCGCGGTCGTCTTGGACCTGGGAGGTGGCGACGCCCTGGGTCGCCGCATCGAAGAGAAAGCTCGATCCGTCGGTGACTAGAAATCCGAGCTGGCGCAGGTTGTCGACGTCGACAGTCGGATACATGACGTCGGCCAGCGTGCCGTGCACCGCGGTGAACCACACGTTCGATTGGCGGCTGTGCGCCGTTCCGATCGCGTCTTTGTCGCCGGTGGTCCAGTGGTCGGGCGCGACGTTCGCAGCCGGCGCGACGTCGGCGGTCCATTCGTACATCGGCGACCGGAAGAAGAGGATGGACACGAGACCGAGCATTGCGACGAGCGCTCCGGTAAGGACGAGGGCCCGGTGCGTGTTCAGCCCTTGACGCCGCCCACCGTCAGCCCCGACCGGAAGTAGCGCTGCAGGCCGAGAAACAAGATCACGACCGGCACCGAAACGATGAGCGAGGCCGACGCGAAATAGCCCCAGGGCACCCGGTAGTCGTTCTGCAGCCCCCACAGCCCGACCGGCACCGTGTACGTGTTCTCGTCGAGCAGGAGGACGGAGGCCATCACCCACTCGTTCCACGCGGTGAGAAACATCAGCAGCGCGGTCACCGCGAGGGCCGGCAGCGAGAGCGGCAGGATGATCCGCCAGAAAGCCTGGGTCACCGTGCAGCCGTCGATCAGCGCCGCCTCGTCGAGCTCGCGGGGGATGGTGTCGAAGTAGCCCTTCAGGTTCCACGTGCAGAACACGAGCGCGATCGACATGTATGCCAGCACGAGGCCGAACGGGGAGCCGATCAGCCCGATCGTCTTGAGGATCAGGTAGATCGGGATCAGCGCGAGCACCGACGGGAACGCCTGGATTGCGAGCAGCAGGATCAGCGTCATCTGCTTGCCCGCGAAGCGGAATCGGGAGAGCGCGTAGGCGCCGGACGCCGAGCCGATCAGTCCGGCTACCATCGTGCCGACCGACACGCCCAGGCTGTTGCGCAGCCAGGTAGGGAAAGGAAGCTTCGTGAAGATATAGGCGAAGTTGTCCAGGGTCGGGTGGTCGGGCCACAGGCTCAACGTCAGCGTGTACAGCGACTGGCCGGGCCGGAACGCCGCCTGGACGACGAAGAACGCGGGGAACAAGGCGAAGGTGGTCATCAGGATCAGGAAGGCGTAGATGAGCATCGGCACGCCGAACCTCGTGAGAACCCTCACCGCGCCTCTTCCCTCACTAGGCCGCTGAAGCGCAGGCTGCCGAGCGTGACGCCGAACAGCATCGCGAAGATGACGACGGCGAACGCGGCGATGTAGCCGAAGTTGAACAGCTGGAAGGCTTCGCGGAACGCATAGACCATCACGAACTCCGTGGCCCCGGGCTTGGCCGCGCTCGTGAACGGGCCTCCCTGCGTGATGAGAAACGCGGTGTTGAGCGTGTTGAAGGTCAGGATCGCGCTCAGCACTGTCGCCGGCAGGATGGCCGGCCGCAGCAGGGGCAGCGTGATGCGCCAGAACTTCCGAAACGCGCCCGCGCCGTCCACCGCGGCCGCCTCATAGAGCTCGCTCGGGATGCTCTGCAGCGCCCCGAGGATCACGACCATGAAGAACGGGTAGGACATCCACAGGTTGGCGATGACGACGGAGGCGAAGGCCCAGTTCGGCTCGGACAGCCACGGCAGCCCGGCCTGGGGGCCCGCGAAGACCCGATACAACTGGTTCAACGTTCCGAACTCGCCGTTGAAGAAGAACTTCCAGACGAAGGCCGTGATGTAGCTCGGCACCGCCCACGGGATGATGAGGGCCACGCGCCAGAAGGCCTTGAAGCGCACCGCGGGATGGTTCAGGGCCAGCGCGTTCAGCATGCCCAACCCGAGGAACAGCGGGATGCAGACGGCGACGAACAGGACCGTCCGGGCCAGCACGATGAAGAAGTCGGCGTCCAGCGTCTTGAGCAGCGACTGGTAGTTGGTCAGGCCGATGAACGAGTAGTGGCGGAAGTGATACAGGTTCTGGTTCGTGACCGAGATGAAGATGTTGTAGAGGATCGGATAGAGGCTGATCAGCCCCACGCCGACGATCATCGGCGTCAGGTAGGTGAGCGTGGTCCACGCCCTGACGCGGTACATCTAGTCGCGGCCGCGTGAGGGCGGCGACTCGCGCCGCCGCCCCCTCCCGTCGGTCATGAAATGGTTACTTGAGCTGGCTTACGTTTTTCTCCGCCGCGGCCTGCGCGTCGGACAAGGCGGAGTCGACGGACTGTTTCCCGGTCCACACGGCCTCCAGCGCCTTCGCGACCGGGTCCCACAACGCCGACATGAATGGCGTGTTGGGGAGGGGCACGCCGTTCTTCACCTGCGCGCCGAAGCCCGCGATGTCTGTGATGGCCTGGACCTTCGGGTCGGCGAGCGCCAGCTTGTTGGCGGGAATCTCGCCGGTGCCCAGCACCATCGTGGTCTGGTTGGCCTGGTTGGAGAAGAACTTCATCACGTCGACCGACAGCGCGGGGTTCTGGGCGTACGCGCCCAGCATCAGCGTCTTGACGCCGACGAACGGCGACGCGGCCTTGCCGTTGGTCTTGAACGTGGGCAGCGTGGCCAGTCCATAGTCGACGCCGGCCTTCTTGTAGTCCGCCACCGACCACGGGCCGTTGATGATCATCGCCGCCTTGCCTTCCTTGAACAGCGTGTCGGCAATTCCGTAGTCGACGCCCGCGGGCATCTTGCCCTTGAAGCTGGCGACGTAGTTGAAGCCCGCCTTCGTCCCCGACGTGTTCAGGCCGACTGTGCCGTCAGCCTTGACGTAATAACCCCCGTTGCCGTAGATCCACGGCGCCTGGAAGTAAGCATCCTTGGGATTCCAGACGACGCCGTAGGCGTCGGGGTGCTTCAGGTGGTAGTCGTTCGCGAAGGCGTACAGGTCGTCGGTGCTCTTCGGGATCTGGTCGCTGGTGAGGAGCTTCTTGTTGTAGATGATCGTGATCGCCTCGACGGCCTCGGGCATGCCGTAGATGTGGCCGTCGAACGTCGCGGCGTCGACCGCGGCCTGGCTGAACTGCCCCTTCATGTAGTTCTGGTCGACACCGTCGAGCCCGTCCATGGGCTTGATCGCG
>Ga0070698_100002703_pt1 | contig 19500 bp, 19 predicted proteins | sample KBSK1502metaG_FD_65477 | JGI IMG/M metagenome (GOLD analysis project Ga0070698, IMG submission 65477) | Corn, switchgrass and miscanthus rhizosphere microbial communities from Kellogg Biological Station, Michigan, USA - KBS K1-50-2 metaG | ecosystem: Host-associated > Plants > Roots >...
ACGATAGTGTTGGTATGTCAACGATCACAGGCGGTTCACAGCAAATAGAAAATAAATATTCATTGAATTCACCCATGAAGATCATGATCAGCGGGTCTTATGTTTTCAGAGAAGTAGAAGACATAAGAAGACAAAAAGGATTTATAACTGCCGATATTGAATACACAAATTATAAATGGATGAACTATGGTCCTTATAGTGGAGAGATGAATGGGCTAGCAAAAGCACCTTATGTTTCGTTCAATGAGGCTATTGATGCAATATATAAAGGCACATTTAATTTCCGTATTGGTGGCGAGTTGAAATTTAAAACCATTATGGGTCGTGCAGGCTTTGCTTATTATATGAGCCCATATAAAGACAAGGAATTAAAAGGAAGGAAAATGTTTGCCAGCGCAGGGCTTGGTTATAGAAATAAAGGTGTGTTTGTTGATCTTACCTATGTACACCGTTTAAACAAAGATGTGAACTTTCCGTACCGGGTTAATCCACCAAGAGCCAACACATTTGCCGACCTGAAAGATAGTGGCGGCAACATTTTACTTACAGTTGGTTTTAAGATCTGAGTCGCAATCATGCTAACTTGTTTGTCAGGAGAGCTCCGGTGGAGCTCTTTTTATTTGGAGTTATTCTGAAAATTTGCCATTTCTTTTTACAACTTTTCATGTCAGGTTTTCCTGGTTTTTGTTTACAAATAATTGGCACAAAATTGGAAAGCAAAAAAATAGATAGAAAAATTTAAAGCTATGAGACCTTTCGAGATCAAATTTGATTTCCCAGTGGCCTCTTCAAACTTAAAGATTTCTCTTAATGCCACTGCGGAACAGCACCATTCAGAACCCTATTTTGTGGTTCATAATTTTTTCCTTTCAGATAGTAAAAAAGAAAAAGAGCTGCATTCGGTTTTACCCGAACAGGAAGTAATCCGGATAAACCGGAATGGCATATATGCATGGGTGCATAAAGACTCGAAGCAAGAGTCTGAACTAAGCCTGGCGATCGGTAAAGGAATAGAAAGTCTTTTAACCAGTGAAGTGTTAGATAGACTCTAACCTCATTAAAAGAAAAGCGTCCGCTTAAAGTGGACGCTTTTCTCATCAGAGCAATGGGTTTTAGTAGTATACTTTCATTTCCACGCGGCGGTTCTTAGAACGGCCTGTGGCAGTTTTATTGTCAGCAACCGGAGTTGTTTCTCCAAAGCCTTCGCTTTCGAGACGGCTTTCATCAATTCCTTTGCTTATTAAATATTTTCTGACTGAAGCTGCACGGCCATCGCTAAGTTTCATATTGAAATCATCATTACCTACATTATCAGTATGACCATCAATTTTCAATTTCAGGCTTGTGTTAGCTTTTAATACTTTAACCAGGTCATTTAAAGGCTTAAATGATTGGCTTAATAACTTAGTGCTGCCAGTAGCGAAGTAAACATTCTTTGCTGCATAATTTACAGTCTTGGTTACTTCAGCGCTTATTTCAGGACAACCTTGCTGGGAAGCAACACCCGGTACATCAGGACATTTATCTTCTTCATCATTGATACCATCTTTATCTGTATCAGGTACTGGGCAGCCGCCATAACGGGCAACACCTGCCTGGTTAGGGCATTTGTCCTCTTCATCATTTATTCCATCTTTATCAGTGTCAGGAACAGGGCAACCTTCATATTTTGCTAAACCGGAAACAGTGGGGCATTTATCATTATCATCATTGATACCATCTTTATCAGTGTCAGGAACAGGGCAACCATCATATTTTGCCACACCCGGAGTTGTAGGGCATTTATCCTTGTCATCAGTAATACCATCATTATCGCTATCTTTTGGTGGCGGTGGTGGTGGCGGAGTAATTACTACAGGTTCTTTTTTCTTGCCAACACGACCAGCGATCCCAAATGAGTGCACAAAATGATAATTGGCTGTGCCAGTAGTTATAGGAACTCTATAAGTTGAATTGATAAACAACCTGCCTTCATTAAAGAAGTTTACATTCAATCCGACGCCCAGCGGTATGTAAGCACCCCAAAATACATCATATTTTTGCCCGCCAAAACCACCGATCAGGAATGGTTGGAGCCAATATTTATCAGAAACCATTTTGAATTGGGCAGTACCCTCTAACTGCAACAACAGGTGATCGACACCATTATCGGGCTTATTTGGGAACGGATGATTTAAAAAACTAGCATTGAGTGAAGCGCCAAAATCTATATGCTTTTTTAATCCTTTAAGATAATGCACACCAATACCGGGAGACATATTTTTTATTTTGGCAAATTGTTTATCCCTGATAACTGCATTCAAAGAAGTAGTGCGAATTAATTGGGCCGTTTTATAATCGTAAAGATTGAAGCTTACACCTATCTCAGTAGCTCTTATCTCATCATCATCCTGTCCTTGTACTGCAGGTGCTATAAATATTGCGGCAAGCAGTGAAACAAATAAATGCTTCATAAAGAGTAGTTTGGTTTTAACAAAAATAACGGCTCTATAGTATATCCTGAAATAAAAGATTAGATTGATTTCCACCTATTCTTCAGGCTTTTTCTTGCCAAGCACTTCAACCTTTACCCGGGTGAGGCCGGATTTGATGTATTTTAATTTATCTGCAGCTTCTCTGGAGAGATCGACAACTCTTTTCATCCTGGTATGCAGTCTGTCGTTAATTTTCACAATTACACTCTTCCCATTGCGAAGATTGGTAACCTTTATCCATGTGCCAAGCGGCAATACATTGCAGGCAGCGGTCATTTTTTTCTGTGAATAGATCTCTCCATTTGCAGTTTTTTTTCCATTAAAGCTGTTTGAATAAAAACTTGCAGTTCCGTATAAGATCTTTGGTTTTGATACTACAGCTTTTGTAGTATCAGTAGCGGCCAGGGTGGCCATGATTAATAATAAACCAATAAATAAGATGAATTTCATTCGCCATTCTTTTTATTAGCAAAAAGCAGCTCACTCATTTTCTTATCCTCATCATAAATATCTTCAAAAAAACTGATTTGTCCATTAGTTGCTTCACACGTAAAATACCTGATAAAAACCGGCAGCTTGGAACGTATTGGTATGCTGTGTTTTTCTTTTACCTGCAACCAATGACTAAGTGAATCTACTGGTATTGGTTTCGGCTTGATATTATTTCCTGCAATACTATTCTCATTATTCATTATGAAATAAGCCATTTTTTCCCAATCCTGCACACGAACACAACCATGACTGAATGCTCTTGAATCAAATCCAAAAAAAGAACGCTGATTTGTATCATGCAGGTAAACTGAATATTTGTTATAGAAATTGAACTTCAAAACACCGAGAGCATTATCATCACCACTTCCCTGTATCACTTTATAAGGAATTGTTTTTTTATACTTTGACCAATTGACTGAATCAGGACTTACCTCCTCGTTCTTACTATTTAATAAACTATAACCCTTTTTTCTCAGGTAGCCTGTGTCCCTCTTCATACCGGGTAATATTTCTTTTTCAATAATGCTTGAAGGAATTGTCCACTGGGGGTAAGTGATCATTTCAGAAACGGCGCTGGTAAGCACAGGAGTTCTTGTGATCGGTTTACCTACCACTACTTTACTGCTTAAGACAAGTGTATCATCACTTATTAATCGCAATGAGTAAGAAGGAATATTTACCCAAATATATTTTTGTGGCATTGAATCCGGCAACATTTTATAACGATCCATTGTGATCGCAATACGATCAAATTTTTCCTGGTCGGACAAATTCAGCATTCGTATTGTTTGTGCGCCAATTTTGCCATCTGCTGTCAGCTTTTTATCTTTTTGAAATTTCTTTAAAATTGCTGCAAGCTTTAGCGAATCTGGCTCTATAGTTAATGAATCGATATAACCTGTTTCGAAAAGTCTTTTAGCAACTGCTGTCTTCAACTCTTCCCTGTTCTTATTTGGAAAAACAATTGGAGTGATCGGGTTGAAATTTGCGTTGTCAAGAAAATTCCTGACAGCTTCCTTTAACTGGCGATAGCCTTCATGTTTTGGCTCGAGTGTTGAAATAATTATATCAATCGAAAGACCTGAAGCTGTTGCATTGAATTTTGATGAAACAAATTCTCCAGTTAGCACTGAATCTTTGCGCAATGTTATGCTGTCATTTGGTAAACGGCCAAGTTTAACGTCATGAAAAATATTGATCAAGGCATCGCTTAGCATCAGGTCGGCACGGGCCCAGTTGGCCGCGTCCTTTGTTTCTTTGTCATTAAAAGCATCATTGGCAAACATTTTCTTTAATGTCGATAACTGGCGGGAATGATAATCTGTCGGGAACAGTCCGAACAATCTTGCATTTTGAATAAAATTCAAAAGCGAATCGCCCTGAGCCAACCATTTTTGAGAACTGCTCCATTGAGGTGAAAAAGATTTTTGCTTATATATCTCTATAAGAATTGGCAATTGATACAATATCGTTGAATCATCGAGTCTTCCGTTTTTTGAAATTGAATAGTCAAGAAAATTTTCAATAAGGCCTTTCACCTTATCATCCATTTTCTCGGGAACTTCCACAATTACTTTTTCTTCAGGGGTCTTTTTTTCTTTGCATGAAATAAAACTGACTCCGCAAAAAAACAATCCTGCGAAGATCAACCAATAGAAATTTACTTGTATAAAAAAAACTCTGTTAAAGCGGTTCATAGATTTTATCCTAATTTCCCTCTATGCAATTGGGCAAAGTAAAGAATCGTTCCTCTTATAAAAGAATCTGCCTTGTTATTTTTTTAACTTGCTATATAACCCACTCAAACTCACAAATTTTAAAAGATTTTAAAGCAACGGGTAATAATAACGAACAAGAGTTATGGATCAAAAACGGGCACGATTCGGTGGCGATAAACATTAATGCCCCGTTGCATTTTAGCAAAAAAGGGGAAACTTTTCTTGTTCTGTTTGCTTTACCAAATGGAAATAGCATTGAATGGACAAAAGGGAAAAAGATGAACCCAGGCGACGATTGGCATTTCGATATTCAGCACATTGCTGCGCAAACAAGATTTGTAAGGGTTTTGGACAAAAAAAATAATTATATCGTCGTTTATCTAATGGCAGAACAAAAAAGCTGGCCTGCATGGAAAAGAACTACTCCTGGTTCATTTCAATTCATAAAAAATATTGTCGATAGTTTAGCAGATCGCTTCAAAGAATATCATCCTAAAATAGTTTTAAATGGACATAGCGGTGGCGGCAGTTTCATCTTTGGTTATTTAGATGCAGTTGAAAAAATTCCTGAGAATATTGAACGTATCGCTTTTCTTGACAGCGATTATGGTTATGAAGACAGTTTACATACAAGGAAGTTTGTAGATTGGCTGCAAAACAAAGATCATCATCTTTTTGTGTTAGCATACAATGACAGTATAGTTATTTTTAATGGCAAAAAATTGGTAAGTGCTACCGGTGGCACATGGTATAGAAGCAGGCTGATGCAAAGAAAATTTGCAGAACACTTTTCTTTTAAAACTATTGCTGATACTTCTTTCATCGATCATTCTGCATTGAATGGAAGAATAAGAATTATTCTAAAGGAAAATCCAACTGGCCTGATCTATCATACCGTGCAGGTAGAGAAGAATGGATTTATCTTTTCGCTTTTGTCAAATACCAAATTCGATAGAAGGGAATACTTTACCTATTTTAAAGATAGAGTTTACGAGAAGTTTATTCAAGATCAGTGAATCTTCAAAAGCACCCTTTAGGGGGTTTGGGGGTTTATTATTCTTGGTATCTTTTGTTCCAGCATCATAAAGTCAACTAACACCAACGCTGTCACAGCTTCAACAATCACAGGAGCCCTTAATGCAACACAAAGATCATGACGACCTTTGATCGAAAATTTTTCAACCTGTTCTGTATCCCAATTCAGACTTTCCTGTTCTTTCGGAGTTGATGAAGTTGGCTTTATTGCTAAGCGAAATACAAGTTCATTTCCATTTGTAATTCCTCCCACTACTCCACCGGCATGATTCGTTTTTGTTTTACCTCCCATTTCCATGATGGCATCATTATGTTCACTGCCAAACATTCTTGCGGCTGCAAAACCAGTTCCGAATTCAACACCTCTTACTGCAGGTATTGCAAAAACTAAATGAGCCAGAACTGATTCCACTGAATCAAACCATGGTTCACCTAAACCAACCGGCAATCCATTTACTTTACACTCAAGAATTCCACCAACAGAATCTTTTGCATCAATTGCTTTTTGTAATCCTTTTTCCAAATCTTTTTCGCCTCCTATTTCAATTACTTCTGCATGAATGGTTACATCTTTCATTAATTTCTTCGCAATGCCTGCTGCTGCTACAATTCCTGCTGTTAATCTGGCGCTGAAATGTCCTCCACCGCGATAATCTTCAAAGCCCCCAAACTTTTGATGTGCCACCCAATCAGCATGTCCCGGTCTTGGGATGCTTCTTTGTTTTGTATAATCTTCGCTGCGAATATTTTTATTTTCAAATAAGATTGTAATTGGGAAACCAGTTGTCTTTCCATTAAAAATACCACTCTTGAAAATTGGAAAATCTTCTTCCTGTCTTGGTGTTGTTCCTTTTTGTTTGCCTCCTTTTCTTCTTTCGAGATCTGCGGCGAGATCTTCAGGCGATAATGATAATCCTGCAGGACAGCCATCAATAGTTATTCCAACACATTCACCATGTGATTCACCAAAGATTGAAACTTTAAATATGCGACCGAAGGAGTTCAAGTTAATTGTTATTAGTTAAAGGTTAATCTTGTCAAAAGGTAAAGATACATTTGCTCCTAATGTTTTCAAATCAAAGTAAAAATCAGGATAAGATTTTTTTACTGCCTGCGATTCTTCGATCACCGTTTCACTATTTGCACCCAATGCAGCAACAGCACAAGCCATAGCAATACGATGATCATGATGTGAATGAACATCTGCTCCTTTTACAATTCCGCCACCATGAATGATCATAATATCATCCTCTATTTCGATCTTCACTCCCATTAAATCGAATTCATCCTGCAGCGAAACAGCCCGGTTACTTTCTTTATGTTTTAAGCGCCTTACACCTTTGATCTTTGTTTCGCCTTTACAATATGCAGCTAATGCAACCAATGGTGGGAAAAGATCGGGACAATCTGTTGCGTCAAATTCAAAACCCCGCAACCCACCCGGATGAGCTTGTATTCCTTTTGCTTCCGTTGCAATTGCTGCATTCGCACTCATCAATGCATCCATTATTGCTTTGTCAGCTTGTGTTGATGAAAGATTGAGACCTCGTACTGTAATTGAACCAGCGATCGTACCAGCAACAAGCAAGAATGCTCCCCCACTCCAATCGCCTTCTACAGTATATTGGTGAGTCGTGAGTGGTGAGTCGTGAGTGGGTTCACTATGAAAGATAAACTCTCTATAGTTTTTATTTTCAGGAACATTCATTCCAAACTGCTTCATTACATCTAAAGTAAGATCAATGTAAGGTTTGCTTTTAAGATCTTTTACTTTTATTGAAACATCATTTGCACCTGCTGCAGAATATGCCATCAGCAATCCTGTAAGAAATTGAGAGCTCAATGAACCATCAACTTCAATGTTTGTTGGAATTAATGGACCTTGAACAACCATCGGCAATTTGCCGTCATTACTTTTGATCTTTACTCCAAGCTGTGGCAAGATCTCATCAAAGAAATCCATTGGTCTTGTCTCTAAACTGCCAGAACCATTTATTGTAATTTCCTTATCGCTCAAAGCAACGATCGGAGTGAACATTCTTATGCTTAATCCAGATTCTCCACAATCAATCTCGTTTGCAATGGGATTGATGCCCTGACTCTGAACTCTTAACTCTGAACTATCAACTTCGATAATAGCTCCCAGCTTCTGAATAATATCCAATGCTGCCTTATCATCGTTGCTATGTCCCGGATTATAAATGGTACTTGTTCCTTTTGATAACAATGCCGCAGCACAAGCTCTTTGCATCGAACTTTTTGAAGCCGGTGCCTGAATAATTCCTTTCAATTGTGACGGGTGTATAGTTACTTTCATAGTTCCTGAATAATTTCGTCTAATTGTTTTAATGGAATTGATTTTACAATTCCCTTTCCTATTTTTTCTAATAAAATATAATTCATTTCCTTTCTTTCCCTCTTCTTATCCATTTTCAACACTTCAAATACTCTTTGTTTATCAAAGGAAGCAAAGGTCGGCAGATCGTATTTTAATAAAAGAGCAGCAACCCTACCTGCTTCTTTAAAGCCGATAATCTTCTCTGAAATAACAGAAGCATAAGTCATACCGATAGAAATAGCCTGGCCATGTGATAATTCATACTGATTCTCCAGTGCATGTCCAAGTGTATGACCAAAATTCAACAATCTTCTCTCCCCTTTTTCAAATTCATCATTCTGCACCACTTTGGTTTTAATGATGGTGTTGCGTTGTACCAACTCACAAATACTTTTTTGCCTGCTTTGATATTTTTTTAGTGTGTTTGTTTCAAGTTCTTTAAACATAACTGCATCTTTTATTGCAGCATGCTTGATAATTTCTGCAAAACCATTTTCCCATTCATTTTGTGGTAATGAATTAAGGAAAACCATGTCATGCAGAATAAACTTCGGTTGACGAATTATCCCAACCATATTTTTATAAACGCCTACATCAATTCCATTCTTGCCGCCGATTGAAGCATCAACCATTGCAAGCAATGATGTAGGAATAAACCCGAATGAAATTCCACGCATATAAACGGATGCAACATAACCTGTGAGATCTGTAATAACTCCACCGCCGACACCAACCAGTGTTGTTTTGCGATCAGCTTCCATTTCTATCAACTGATCGATCACTTCATCTACTGTTGACTGAACTTTAAATTCCTCTCCCGGTTTTAAAACAATACAATTCCAATTCTTAAATCTTTTTGTATGGGCATTGTGAACGTTCTCATCTGTTATGATGATCGTATTATCCTTGTCGATAATTTCTTTTAAATGAGAAATGCCTCCGGCAAGGTAGTAGTCAACTGATGAATTGGAAAATTTATAAGTTAGTTTCTTCATCATAGCTTTTATTTCACGCAAAGACGCCAAGGATTCGCAAAGGCGCAAAGGTTCTTTGCGGCTTAATAAACTTTGCGGCTTTGCGTGATAAATTGATCATTAGAATTGTTGTTGTACAAGAGCCGATAGCTATCGGCTGCGATGCAACAGAAGCTCAATCAAAGAACCAAAGTTGGTAATACAATCATCATTAACAAACAAAGAACTCATCAAATAAGAAATGAAGACCCGATCTAAGTCACCCCTTTAGGGGGACAGGGGGTTGGGTCTACGAGTTCATGATCTTATTCTGATGATTGATACTCTCCATATGCACAGCATCAAAATACTTAGTGATAAATTCTTTGCTTAATCCCAAAGCATCACCTTTTGCATACGCTTTCTCAAGAATCTGGTTCCAGCGACTCGTTTGCAGGATCGTTACATTATTATTCTTCTTGTATTCACCGATCTTATCTGCGATCTTCATTCGCTGACCAAGCAATTGTATCAGCTCATCATCCAAATGATTGATCTGCTCACGAAGTTTTTCTAATGCAGTGATAAATTCTTTTTCGTCAGCAGTTTCATGACGCCATTTGATAGCCTCGATCATCTCTGATAATTTCTCCGGCGTCACTTGTTGTTTCGCATCACTCCATGCATTATCAGGATCGATATGACTTTCGATCATTAGACCGTCAAAGCCAAGATCGATCGCTTTCTGTGCCACATCCATCAATATATCACGACGACCACAGATATGTGAAGGATCATTGATGAGCAACAACTCAGGATTACGACGTTTCATTTCGATGGCAAGGTGCCACATCGGCGCATTGCGATACTCCGTATTTCCATAAGAAGAAAACCCACGATGAATAAGACCGATCTGTTTGATACCGGCACGGGCAACACGTTCAACAGCGCCGCTCCACAGTTCAAGATCAGGATTGATCGGGTTCTTGATCAGCACCGGCACATCAACTCCACGCAATGCATCGGCTACTTCCTGCACACTAAAAGGATTCACAGTCGTCCTTGCACCGATCCACAATACATCCACATCAAAGTTCAATGCATCCTGCACTTGTTTGCCAGTTGCTACTTCCACTGTTGTTGGCAAGCCTGTAAGTTTCTTTGCCTGTAATAACCACGGCAATCCTTTTACGCCAATACCTTCAAACATGCCGGGCTTTGTTCTCGGTTTCCAAATGCCTGCACGCAGCATATCTACTTTGCCGGTTGCAGCCAGGCGTTGTGCCGTTTGTATTACCTGATCTTCAGTTTCTGCGCTGCATGGCCCGCTGATGATCAGCGGTCGCTTGCTCCATGCTTTTTGTGCTGCTTCATTTGTTGTCTGTTCGATTGTTTGCATTTTTAAATATAATTTGTAAAGTTAAACCCCCAACCCCTAAAGGGGAGTATAAGGTCGTTGATTTTTATTTTTATGTTGTCATCATTTGTAATTCTATTCGGCTTTTGTTGCGTCGCACACTTGTGCGACAACAATTCTATTCAGCATTCCCTTTTTAAATATTTTTTTCATTAATAAAAACATCAAACTGTATGCGCTGTGTAAACTGACTTTTGTTTAAATCTTTTTCTGAAGAGTTTATCCCCGCAGAAAGAATATTAATTTTTAAACCTCCTCCTTTATCCAACCCAGATTCACTGGATTGTTCGGCAATATCAGATAAATCAAATTGCACTTGAGTCCCTGAATCACCTCTACCGTGTTTTGTGCCCGAAAGCTCAAAACAATTATATTTAAGTTAGCATCATTAACTCCGTTAACTATACTTAGAAGTGCTTTTGAAATAAATTCCCGTAGCTCCATAATCGCTTATTTATTTTTTTAATCACATTTACTCTTGAAATGATTCTACTTTTTTTTATTCGCTCGACGTTGCGCCCCTACGGGGCGCCAATTGCTTTTTATTCTTTTCACCCCCGGCCTAAAGGCCGGGGCAATTCATAAGAACTTTTCGACCTAAGCCGGGGCAATTCATAAGAACTTTTCGACCTAAGTCTCTCCGCCGCGGCGGAGGACAGGGGGTTACTTATTTTATTATCCTCCTTATCTTATTCGCATTCTCGATCAACTCCTGCAAATACTCATAGTTCTCCTTCTCCAAACAGCTCTTAAACTTTCTCAACTGCGAAATATGTTCATTCAAAACATCCAATACATTCTCCCTGTTCTGCATAAAGATGGGCACCCACATGGAAGGATTACTTTTTGCTAACCGCACCGTACTCGCAAAACCCGCTGAGGCTAATTCAAAAATTGCATCATCTTCTTTTTCTTTTTCCAACACCGTATTCGCCAAAGCAAATGATGTGATGTGTGAAATATGACTGACATACGCCGCATGCAGGTCGTGAGCAACCGCATCCATCTCCAAAATATGCATCCCGATCTTTTTGTACATGTTCTTTGTCCATTCTAAAGCATCTTCATCGCTTTCATTAGCATTACAAATTATAACAGCCGTATTTTCAAAAGCACCATGTACAGCAGCCTGCGGACCGCTGTACTCTGTCCCCCACATCGGGTGAGTGGCAACATATCTTCCTCTTTTAGGATGATCGTTTGCAATACTCATCAATTCAGATTTTGTGGAACCCATATCGATCAATACCTGGTTATTGATCTTATCAAGAACATGCGGCATTAATTTTACTAATGCATCAACTGGTATTGCCAAAATAATTATATCAGAATTATCAATTGCTTCATCCAGATCCATTATCTCGTCAACCAATCCCAGCTCCAATGCTTTCTTCTGATGATCCCTGTTTGCATCAACACCGATAAGTCTACTGGCAAGTCCTTTTTCATTTAGTTGTAATGCAAGTGAACCTCCGATAAGACCGACGCCAACTATTGCTATTTTTTTTCTTTCCATTTTATTCTTATTATCCCTCCATTTGAATTGATTCTTTGAATTGCCCCGAGCTTTAGCTCGGGGATTCTAAAATCAATTATTTGATACAAGGGCTTTAGCCCTGATTCGATTTATTGATTCTTCGAATTTCTCAACAGGCGCACATAAACTCACTCTTATATATTTTTCTCCTGCATCGCCAAAAATCCCACCCGGTGTAATAAATACATTTGAATTGTATAAAACATCATCACTCAGCTCATATCCATTTTTATATTTTGAAGGAATTTTTGCCCAGACAAATAAACCAGCTTGTTCTTTTGAAAATTTGCAATTCAACAACTCAAGCAATTCAAAAACTTTTACTCTTCTTTCATTATAAACTCTATTTACTTCATCATGCCATTTTTTACCAAGTGTCATTGCTTTTGCTGCAGCTAACTGAACGGGCAAGAACATTCCACTATCCATATTACTTTTAAACCGCAATACTTCTTCAATTCTTTCTTTTGCTCCGCAAAGCATTCCAACTCTCCAGCCAGCCATGTTTTGTGACTTACTTAGTGAATTCAACTCGATCACACAATCTTTTGCACCTTCAATGCTCAATAAACTCATCGGGTTTTCATTCAATATAAAACTGTAAGGATTATCATGAATGATCAGGATCTTGTGCTCTTTTCCAAAAGCAACAAGTTTTTCAAATAACTCTCTTGATGGCAATTGTCCCGTTGGCATTTGCGGATAATTTACAAACATCAACTTTGCTTTCTTCAAACTTTTTTTTGAAAGTTTATCAAGGTCTGGCTCGTAATTATTCTTTTCTCTCAACTTATATTCTTTACATTTTCCACCAGCCAGCATTACAGCACTTCTGTAAGTTGGGTAACCAGGATTTGGAACCAATACCTCATCACCTTTATTCAAATAAGTCATGCAGATATGCATGATCCCCTCTTTACTTCCGATCAATGGCAATATTTCAGTGTCAGGGTTTAAGTCAACATTGTACCATTTTTTATACCAATCACTCATCGCTTTTCTTAAAACAGGTGATCCTTTGTATGACTGATAAGCATGTACATTTGGTTTTGCACTTTCTTCCTGCAAGGTTTTTATCACATCAGGGTGTGGCGGCTGATCAGGACTACCAATGCCCAGGTTAATAATATTCTTTCCCTGTTTATTCAATTCATCAATCTCTCTCAACTTCTGAGAAAAATAGTATTCTCCAATTCCATCAAGTCGTTTTGCCAGTTGCATATATTTTATTTAAAAGCATCACAAGCTCCAAATAAAATTCAAATCAAAAATTAACTGTCATCTTCTTTTTAATTTGAATATTGAGATTTATTTGTGATTTGTTTTTTGTCATTTGAAATTTATCTTAAGCTATTTCCATAATCCTCTTTTATAAACTCCATAAATTCTCACTCCTTCTGTTAATGGTTTTATCTGGTCAATTACATTTTCAAACTGATTTACCGAATCAAACTCCATATCCGCATGAAAGCTGTATTTGAAATCACTGCCCGGGATTGGAAAGCTCTGGAGCTTGCTAAGATTAATTCCGCCTTCCGCAATTTTAGTCAGCACTTTTGCCAAACTTCCTCTCGAATGATCAGTATGAAAATTTACCGAAGCTTTATTGGCGTCAATCACTGGTTGAGCAATATCCTGTCTTTGCAATATCAAAAACCTTGTGTAATTATTTTTCAATGTTTGGATCCCGGGAGCAATTACATCTAATTGAAATAATTCAGCAGCGAGTTTACTGGCAATAGCAGCAATATGTTTGCTCTTATGCTGATGAACATGCTTTGCACTTAAAGCCGTGTCTTCCGTTTCCACCAATTTCCATTTATACTTATCTAAAAAATCATAGCATTGCTGCAATGCCATCGTATGTGAATGAACTTCACGAATATCTTCCAGCTTCACACCCGGATTTACCAAAAGGTTTTGCTTGATCTGTAAATAGATCTCGCCAATAATTTTAAGCGAAGATTTTTGAAGTAGATTATAATTGGCAAGAATACTTCCCGCAATCGAGTTTTCTATTGCCATCACGCCTCCATCACTTTCTTTTTTATTTGAAGCGATCTTTATCACATCTCTGAAAGTGGCGCAAGGAAGCACCTGGACATCTTTTCCGAAAAATTGCCGGGCAGCCACCTGGTGGAAACTCCCTTCGTAACCTTGAATTGAGACTCTAAGCCCCCTCCGCCCCCTAAAGGGGGAACTTGCATCCGCACTTACCACGCTTTTCAGCAATTCATTTTTTTTCTCAATCATCTTCTTTCAGTTTATTTATTTACTTCCCTACTCCCCTTTAGGGGCTGGGGGTAAAAAAAAGTCCCGGCTTTTTGCCGAGACCCTTTATGTTGATTCCTTGTTATTGTTAATACGTTTTCAACAAAAGCAATCCCGGCTTCTGGTTAAAGAAATAATAAAAATAAAACCAACGATATGCTTTTGTAATTGTCATCAGATCTCAAAAATAAGTATTCATGTCAAAGAAGCAAGCCTTTTTATACAAAATAATTACACAAGAACAAGTGTTTGTCAGAATGGACTCCTTCGGAATAAAAAATAGCCACCCCGAAGAATCGGGATGGCCTCTAACGATTGCTTGCCATATGAAAAAATCTTACTTAGCTGCTGAAGAAGGCGCTGCATCAGTTGAAGCTGGAGCTGAAGTCTCAGTTGTACCAGATGCTGAGGTCTCAGTTGTACTAGAAGCTGAAGTTTCAGTTGTAGCAGGAGTTGAAGTTTCAGTTGTTCCTTCTTTTGATTCACTGTTACAAGCTGTAAATGCTGCAGCGATAATTAATACATAAAAAAGCTTTTTCATGTTTTCTGTTTTTTGATTTGTTTAAACAATAGAATTTGGCATTTATACCTGATTTAAAGAAAGGTAACCCGGCTCCAAATAGTTTTTTTTGGTTTTCTTTGGGTTACTATTTCCTAATAATTGTATTAAAACTTGCAGATTGAGCCCTGATACTAAAGAAAAAGAGTTATTGAAAGGATTGGCGTTGGGGGATAAAAAGGCGGTAGAAACCATTTATAAAGACAATTATAATATGGTTCAAAGCCTGGTTATCAACAACAACGGCTCTGCCCAGGAAGCTAAAGATATTTTTCAGGAAGCGATGATAGTGCTGCTGGAAAAAGCCCGTTCGGGAAATTTTGAGTTGAATTGCCAGATCAAGACCTATGTTTACTCAGTTTGCCGGCGTATCTGGCTAAAAAAACTGCAGCAATATAACCGGTATACAAATGAGGTGGAAAGTATGGTGGCTACAGTACCGGTAGATGAAGATGTAGAAGAATATGAAAAGCGGGACCAGGAATTTGTGATGATGGAAAAAGCAATCGGAAGTCTTGGTGAGCCCTGCAAAAGTCTTATCGAAGCTTTTTATATTCAAAAGAGGAATATGCAGGAGATTGCCAGCCATTTTGGATATACAAATGCTGACAATGCAAAGAACCAGAAGTACAAGTGCTTAATGCGGTTAAAGAAATTATTTTTTGCCCAATATAAAAATGGTAAGTAATGGAAGACATTCAATTACTGGAAGCTGTTGAGCGATACATTCGCGGTGAAATGAAACCTGATGAAAGGGTTCATTTTGAGCAATTGCGTAAAACAAATCCTGAAGTAGATCAGATGGTTGTTGAGCATACTTTGTTCATTCACCAAATGAATGAAGTGGGTGAATTGCGCAAATTCAAATCAACACTGAATGAGGTTCATACTGATCTTGCTGAAAAAGGATTGATTAATTCGGATAGATTAAAGGGCAAAGCAAAGGTTGTTTACCTGTGGAAAAAATACAAAAGAGTTGCAGCGATTGCAGCTACTATTGCTGGTATCACTACAGTTACAATAAGTTTATTGGTTTGGTCGATCTCACCTAAGATTGAGAGTTCGCAGGTAAAACAATTGGTGAATGAAGTGAATGGTTTAAAAGTTAAAGACAAGGAACTTGATAATAAGATCAAGGATGTTGATAACAAAAGTGAGAAAAAACCAATTGTGAATCCTACTTATCGTTATAACGGTACAGGTTTTATGATCGATAGCAAAGGATATCTTGTTACCAATGCTCACGTTGTTAGAAATGCAAAAACTGTTGTCGTTCAAAATAAGAAAGGTGAGAATTTTAATGCAAGAGTTATTTTTACTGACTTTGCAAAAGACCTGGTGATACTTAAAATAGAAGATGATTCTTTCAAAACTTTGATGCCTGTTCCTTACGGTATCAGTAAATCTTCAAGTGATCTGGCTGAATCAATTTATACGCTTGGTTATCCACGTAATGATGAGATGGTGTATGGCCAGGGTTATTTGAGTGCACCAACCGGTTTTAAAGGAGATACATTAAGCTGTCAAATAGCGATCGCTGCTAATCCGGGAAATAGCGGTGGACCGGTATTAAATCATAATGGTGAAGTTATCGGCATACTTAGTACCCGCCAGGTTTCGGCCGAAGGAGTTGTTTTTGCAGTTCAATCAAAATATATACACAGTGTTTTAAATGATTTGAAAAAAACAGATACTTCATTGAAAGTAAAAGTTCCGGCTGTTTCTTCATTAAAAGGAATGGATCGTGTACAACAGGTAAAAAAGATCGAAGATTATGTGTTTATGGTCAAAGTGAATTGATCATTTAACCTCCAAAATATTTAAAGCTGCTCTGGCAGCTTTTATTTTGCCCAAAGGTTTTCAGGGTATTCGCCTGCATCAACCAATTTCCGTAAACTTTCTCTTACCATAGGTGCATCTTCTTTGTAAGTCACGCCAAACCATTTTGCTGAAGTTGGAATTACTTTAATTACTCCCTCTCCATCTTTAATGAACTTATCTGCAACTATTGGTATAAAAAATTCAGCTTTTGGATTGGAAGCATTTTCAGCAAGAAATTCTTTGAATACTTTTTTTGTATAATCAAACACCGATGGATGAAAACACCAGAAATTCATTGAAACATGGGTATCAAGCGAAAGCTCTTTTGGAAGATGTTCATCGTTACAAACGATTTTATCTCCCTGTCTTGACACATTTAATCTTTCAACCACGGAAATGAGATTACCTTTTTTGTCAACTTCGCAAACACCACGATTTACCGTTCCATGCTCCGAAAGAGTGTTTAATAATTCGTAACCGATAATTGAGTAAACATTCGCTTTACAATCATTCAACAAAAATTTATTGGCTTTCTCAAATCCGTCCCGGCCATAAAAATCGTCGGCATTGATCACTGCAAAAGGATCTTTTACTTTTTCATCAGCACAAAGAACAGCATGCGCTGTTCCCCATGGTTTTGTTCTTTCAGCAGGAATTTCAAATCCTTCTGAATACTTATTCAATTCCTGGAAAACATACTCCGTTTCAATTCTGCCTTCAATATCTTTTCCAATTATTTCACGAAAATTCTTTTCGAATTGTTTGCGTATAATAAAAACTACTTTTCCAAAACCGGCACGGATGGCATCATAAATTGAATAATCCATGATCGTTTCACCAGATGGGCCAAATCCTTCTACTTGTTTCATGCTGCCATAACGTGAAGCCATGCCTGCTGCGAGTATTACCAATATAGGTTTCATCAAATAATTTTAATTAAGGTGCGAAAATAAATAAATTAGCATCTCACGCTATAATTATTGCATGCAAATACCGGATCTTGGAAAAATTACAACTGATGAAATACATACTCCTCTTTTACAAAATAAAAAAGTAGAGTTAGATGTGCTTCGTCTTGATAAGATACACCCGGTCATTTCAGGCAATAAATGGTTCAAACTAAAATATCATCTTGACAATTATAATGCCGCTAATTATAAAGGCATACTGACTTTTGGCGGTGCATGGTCAAATCACATTGTGGCAACTGCCTGCGCCTGTCATTTACAAAAAATAAAAAGTATTGGCATAATTCGCGGTGAAAAGCCTGCACAATTTTCTGCGATGTTAATCGAAGCGATAAAATATGGAATGGACCTGAAATTCATTTCTCGTGAAAGTTATGGTCAAAAAGAAAGCAAAGAATTTCTTGTGACAATTACAAATGATTTTCCGGATTATTATGTCATTCCTGAAGGTGGCGCAGGTAAAGAAGGAGAAAAAGGAGCTAGTGAAATTTTGCAACATGCGAATGGGAAGAAATATACTCATATTGTTTGTGCCGTTGGTACAGGAACCATGTTCAATGGTATTTTAAGCTCTGTTGCAGCTAACCAACAGGTTTTGGGAATTGTAGTTTTAAAAGGATGGAAAGAAAAAGATGAAAACGCTGGTAAACTTTTTTACAATTATCATTTTGGTGGTTATGCAAAATATGATTCAACCCTTATTGACTTTATGAATGAGTTTTACACATTTACTAATATCCCTACAGATTTTGTTTATACAGGTAAACTGGCTTATGCAATATCTGATCTTATAAAAAAAGACCAATTGGCTCCGGATAGTAAGATATTGATGATCCATAGCGGAGGTTTACAGGGAAATACCTCATTGCAAAAAGGTTCGTTAATCTTTTAAGATTGCGCCCTGCATTCCTATCTTTGCCAAAGTAATCCAAAAGAAATTTTTTGTTTTAACGTTCTATATCCATGCGAAAAATCATCCTGTCCCTCTTTATTTGTATCTCTGCCCTGGTTCATGCACAGGATTCTTTACCTGCCTTCTCAGTAGTAAATAAAGGAAACAACCGCATTATTATCAGCTGGAATAATAAGTATAAACAGGTAAAGCAAATAAGCATACAGCGATCAACTGACAGTCTTGCCAACTTCAAAAGCTTAATTACAGTACCTGATCCAAATAATAGGCAAAATGGATACATGGATGCTAAAGCTCCCACTGATAAAATGTTTTACCGCTTGTATATCCATGTTGATGGCGCCAATTTCATTGTTACAAAATCCAAACGGCCGGCAAACGATAGTATCCGAACGGCATTGCTTTCAGATACAGCAAGCAAAAAAATTACTGACAGCAATTATTTGAAGATCGTAGAGAAGATCATTAATCAAAATTTACCTGACAGTGCATTGACCTCGGAAGAACTTTTAATTCTGAGGCGATATAGAAACAGTAAACTTGATCTGATACCTGATTCTTTATCAAGAAAAATTGATGCAGTCGTAAAAAATAAAAACAATTCGGGTGTTGTTGTTCCAATGTATCGCATCGTTGCAAATAAGGATGGTTTGGTGAGGATCTCACTGGCTGACTTCAATAATAAAAAATACTCTATCAAATTTTATGAGGATGACGATACTTTTCTTTTTGAACTAAAGGATATAAAAGAAGCATCTCTTATGCTGGAGAAATCAAATTTCTATCACTCCGGCTGGTTCAAGTCTGAATTGTATGAAAATGAAAAGCTGGTGGAGAAGAACAGGTTTTTTATTCCGAAGGATTTCTGATGGTGAGTGGTCAGTGGTGAATGGTGAGTGAGTAGTAACTTTATCAATTGATCTTTCTATCACAACTCACAACTCACAACTCACAACTCACAACTCACTAACTCCACTTCAAACACCTTCTCAAAATTCCTCCTC
>Ga0070698_100002704_pt1 | contig 19498 bp, 16 predicted proteins | sample KBSK1502metaG_FD_65477 | JGI IMG/M metagenome (GOLD analysis project Ga0070698, IMG submission 65477) | Corn, switchgrass and miscanthus rhizosphere microbial communities from Kellogg Biological Station, Michigan, USA - KBS K1-50-2 metaG | ecosystem: Host-associated > Plants > Roots >...
CGACCAGTCGCGCTTTCAGGGTGCTGTCGGGGACCGGCTCGGTTCCTACGGCGGCAAGCTGCTCGCCAGTGCGATTCACCTCGCCAAAATCCAGTGGGGCGTCTAGATCGGCAACGAAGCGGGTACCCGGCTCGAGATACTGGCGGCGATACGGCGATTGCGCCAGCACATATCGCTTGATGCGCTGCATTTTGCCGGGGGCGGTAACTTGTTGCCAGCCCTCGTGCACTTGATCTTTCGCTTCTTGAATTTTGCTGTGGGCTTCGGCTTTGGCTTTACCCGTCGCGCGCCCAGCAGCACCCTTCTCTTTGTCTGGGTCTTGTTTGTTTGGATTGCTGACAAGGTGGACGACTTCGGCGGTCCCGGCGGAGACGGTGGTCTTGATGGGCAATTGCCTGCCGTCGGCTAACGTAAGGGTATCGAAGGTCACTTCGTAGTCGTGGAACGGTGAAAAATTGCCGTTGGCGTAAGCCAATGCGCGCTTTGTCGTGGGAACTTGGGCGATCTTTATCACTCGGCCGGTAGCCACGGTTCCCGCCGGAATGACAGGCTGATCAAAAGCGTAGATGGTCTCTACAACCTTGCCGTGAACGAGTTCACCGGGCTGCCCCACGCGCACACGCTGGTCCAGGGCGATGCGGATGGGAGTCCCGCTCGGAATCTGTAAGGCAATCTTGGCCGGCGGCGGCGCGATGTCGAGAGCTTTGGCCTCATCACCGAGAGAAGGCGGGGCACATGTAGCGACGAGGGCATCCTCACGCGGGGCCTCGGGGCAACCTCCCCCACTCGAGGCGGATTTGAGCGACGGCTGACTACTCTGGGAATTTGTCTGCGCCAGCGTGGCCGGAACCTGCGGCAACGCCAGCAGACAGAGACACACAATCAGACCGGCAAACTTCATGGGATGAGCCCTCCGTGCGACGGCCTCTAGGCGTGAGGGTGGACTTTGGGCCGCGCCGCTGCAAAGTAGAAACCATAGCGCCTTGGACGCCCGATGTCTACCCGGAGGTTGCACTGGTCAGCGGACGAGATTTGACAGCCGGTTGGGCAGCGTCCTCCTGCAGAATGGAGTCAAAAGTCTCCACAAAGAGATCCGCGTCCGCTTCGGAAAAAATCAGCGGCGGCCGCAATTTGATGACATTGTGACCCGGCCCGTCCGTCCCTGCCAGGATGCCGCGGTCGCGCAAGCGGTTCACGATGTAATCGGCTTCGTCCGCGGCGGGGGCGCGAGTGTCTGGATCGCGTACGAGATCGATGCCGAGAAAAAGTCCCGAGCCGCGAACATCCCCAATAAGCATGTGGCGTTTTTGAAGTTCTGTGAGCGCAGCCGTCCAGTGCTTGCCAACGCGCAATGCGCGCGCCTGCAGCCGCTCCTCCTCTAAAACGTCGAGGACGGCGAGGCCTGCCGCGCAGGCGACGGGATTGCCGCCGAAAGTGCTGAAGAATTCCATGCCGTTCGCGAAGGATGCGGCAATTTCGCGGGAAGTCACCACAGCGGCCAGCGGAAATCCGTTGCCAATAGGTTTCCCGAAGACAACGATATCTGGAACAACGCCCTGTGATTCGAATCCCCAGAAATGCGTGCCTAGACGGCCGAAGCCGACTTGCACTTCATCGGCGATGCACACGCCACCGGCGTCACGCACTGCGCGATGCGCTTCTTTCAAATAATCCTGCGGAAAAACGATCTGCCCCGCGACGCTCGGCAAAGTCTCTGCAATAAATGCAGCGATGCTGCGGCCTTCTTGCGCGGCGCGATCCAGAATCGTCCGCACATGTCGCGCGTACTTCATGCCCAAATCTGGCTCACCTCGACGATGCAGACCGCGATAGTCGTCGGGTATCGGCGCAACGTGGACCCAGGGTGTTCGTCCGCGCCCTCCTGGGCCGTCAAACTTATAAGGGCTGACATCGATCAACGCGCTGGTGTGACCGTGATAGGCGTGCTCTAGAACGATAACGTCTTCGCGATTGGTATGCGCACGCGCCATGCGCAGCGCAAGTTCGTTCGCTTCGCTGCCGGAATTCACGAAGTAGCAGACGCGAAGGGGCTCGGGCAGAAGGCGTGTGAGACGCTCGGCATAGCGGACGACGTTGTCGTGAAGGTAGCGCGTGTTCGTATTTAGGAGCGCGAGCTGCGCCTGCGCCGCACGCACCACGCGAGGATGGCTGTGTCCAAGCACTGGAACATTGTTGTAGACGTCGAGAAATGCGCGGCCCGTTTCGTCGAAAAGATATTGCATCCAGCCACGGACGATCTTGAGTGGCTGACGGTAAGAAACACTGAGATTTGGTCCAAGAGACTCACGGCGCGAGGCTAACGTGGCAGCAGTTTCCGGCTCGGTCGGCGGAATGCGCTCAGCGGGTATGCGCAGCAGCAAATTAGGATCGGGCGAAAGGCTGGTCCATACGCCGCGCACTGATGCGCGTGCCACGCCAGGAAAATCGGCATCCCGCTCCAGCAGGTCGAGGATGATTTGAAAATGGAGGTGCGGCGGCCAGCCGCCGTTTTCTTGTATCGCGCCGATGCGGGCAAATTTCTCGCCGCGCGCGACGCGCTGGCCGATGCGCAACTGGCTGAGCGTGGTCTTGGTCAGATGCCCATAGAGTGTGAAGAATTCCGAGCCGTCGCGGGTTTCGTGCCGCAGGATGACGAGCGGCCCATAATCTTGTGGCGCCGTATTGTTCGCGAGGGTATGCACGAAGCCGTCGAGGGGCGCGTAGATCGCTGAGCCGGGCCCAGCGAAGAGATCGATGCCGAGATGAATGGTGCGCCGCTCGTCTGTGGGATTGATTTTTGCTTTGCCGGTGGTGTGGGGTGAAGCAAATTGTGGCGCTGTGTACAGGCGGGCCTCGTCGTAGCGGCCGATGCCCACGGCGACATGGGCCTTCTTGAGTGCGCCGAAGATTTTCTCTGACAACGTATCGGTATCGAGCGCGCTCGGATCGGCGGCAAGAAACGTGCTGCCGACACTCAAATCGAAAGTCATGCTCGGAGCGGTCCGCAAATCGACATCGAGCAAAGATGCGGCGGCTCCGGCATTCGCGACGAGCCATTTCTTGGTGGAATCGCTTTTCGGCACGGGCGGAAGACCACAGGCTTCGCGAAAGGTGTAGTGCGCGAATCGCGGATAGATGTTTGCAAGACGCGTCAGGGCATCCCAAGCGGGCGCTTCGCTGATGGTTACGTAAGGATCGCCGGGCTTAACGCTCGCACCCAGTGCGGAATTCGTAACGCTGACTGCCAGGCGGGTGCCAATCAGGGTGTAGAGGATTGCAAGCTCCTGTTCTTGCAAAGGAAACCCATGGTGATAGCCGCGCACGACGGCGGCCGCAGCTTGCAGAGGCTCCTCTTTGTCGAGCAGGGTATAGGCGGCGGCAACGGCAACTTCGGCCACAGTAAACGTACGGTGCATATCACCGAAGTCGATTATGCTCACAACTTTTCGAGGAAGCGGCAGCGGCGAGCTGACGATAACGTTGTAATCGTTTGCGTCTCCATGGATGACGCTGCGACGCAGGCGCGCAGCGATCGGGACCACCTCAGCTTCGAAGCGCGCCAGAAATCGCTCGATGAGAGAGCGGCGGGACGCGTCGTGGATGTGATCCAAATGCTGCCGAATCCAGCCAGGGCTTGCAAGGTCCCACTTGAGTTCACGCTGCGCGGCAGGATGTTTGAAATCCGCAAGCGCTGAGTCCATTTCGCCCAAAAATCGCCCGAGACTTGTCAAGAGTCCCGGCGAGTGCGGCTGCGCCTCAGGTAATGAAGCGCCCGGGACGTAGGTCAACATCCACACGAGCCGATCTTGGCCGCTGGCGTCGCGAACCGTGGTGTAGGCTTCGCCGTTTTGCTGCAGGGGAACGCGCTGCAAGACGAGTTGTGGAGCGCGCTGTGCCAGGTGCTCCAGGGCACGGCATTGCAAGTCGATAAAGGAGGGTTCCCGGGCCGGATGCATTACCTTTAGCACAAAGGATGAGGCGTTCGGCGATCGACCGATTTCGGTGGATGAAAAGTGCGGCGAAGGATTCTCGTTGGTGGTCAGAAGGAAGTTGTCGTCGTATTCGCCTGGCAGGGATTTGGCGGTAACCGTCACGCCATATAGGTCGCGCGCAAAACGGGTCGCCTCCGCTTCGGTGATAGATTGGGCGCGCTCTTCGAGCAGCATGCGGAAATCTTAGCTGCAAGACTCTAGTGAGTCTATTGTGGCAGAGTCATATCGAAAGGTTGTAGCGAGCCGAAGGGAGTTGTTTCTCAACCATCGTCAAGAAAAAAGCTAGCAATCGCTATCGCGAATCGCGTGAAGATGCCGCCGACAGTCCGGCGGCGCTACAAGTGGCAGCGATCGACAGTTGCCGGGGCGTGCAGGGTGCGGGAGCCAGCGTATCCTTGCAGACGGTCATTGCAAATCCGCTCGATTGGTTTGCAGAACTTGATCGGCTGAGCCCGCAGCTTCCTGTTACGAGAGCCACAAAGCAGCCGAAAACTCCGCGTCGCAAAATCTTTGAATGATCACACTGGATAGGAACACGTTTGTCGCGCTCACGGAATACATCTTAGGTCACTGGGTGAGGGCGGCGATGTTGGCGTTGAGCAAGGTGTTGAGGTCGGAGACGATGGTTGCGGCAGTGTCGTTGATTGCTTTCTCGGTGGCGTTCTTGTCCAGTTCGAATTTTGCGACCGGCGCGTAGGCGGTGACGGATATTACTGCGCCCTGCTGCTTCTCGTTGCCCTTTGCGTCAGCGACTGCGTAGAGCGGTTGCTCCGGGCGAGCCAAATTCTCGACACCGACGAAAAGTTCCATGGTGGCATTGCCGGACTCATCTCCGATCACGGCGCGCCGCAAGCGGTTCTGTTCGTCAGGTTCTGCAAAAATGCCGCGAATCTCCAGACCTTCGGCTGGCCTGGTGTCGCCCGGCTGTTTCCGAATGGCGGTGTAACCGGCCTTTTGCAGTTCCTTCACCAATGTTGCGGACATCAGGTCCACGAGCCTGCTGGCCTGCTCGGCGGCATCCTCCAGCTGCTCTTCTTTTTTCTGGGAGTCAGCTGGCGCGGCAGCCGCCGCGGATTTTTTGCCAGCTTTATCGGTCAAAGCCTGTAGTTCAAAATCGCTGACGTAGACGATTTTCGATTTTTCGGGCGAATCGCTTTGGGGCGCATCGGTGGTCTGAGTCTGCGTCTGGGCGGCGGTGGGTTTCGATTCGTCTTGCTGAGCCCAAGCGGCGCCGGTAAACGGGATAATTAGCAGGAGGATGGGAAGGAAACGCAATGCCCTCATAGAATTACCTCAACATATGGGCTGCCTGCCGCGTTGACGTGAATGATCATAGTTGCTGTGGGAAAACGCGGAAGTTTCATTTTGGAAGAGTCGTGTCGCAAGGTGTACCTGTACTTTGCCCGGACGGTTTCGATATTTTCACCGCCACTGAATTTGATGATTTCGAAGGTATCGAAGTTATCTTTCGCAAAGACGTTCTTGCGTGAGCCAACATCGCGGCTGATATACTTGAGCTTCCGCGAGAAACGGCAACCTTGTCAAAACTCCGCATCTCGATTGTGCAATATCTGAATACCGCGCCGCTGGTTTGGGGCTTCACGAACGGGCCGCTGCGGGGGAAATATGAGCTGTCCTTTACGGTTCCATCGCTCTGTGCGGAAGCTCTGCGCAGCGGAGACGCGGATATTGCCATCATCCCGGCAATTGAGTATCAGCGGATCGATGATTTGGTGATTCTTCCGGACATAGCGATTGCATCGAAGAATCGCGTGCGCAGCCTGCTGATTATTTCCAAGGTGCCGATCGCAATTGCACAAACGATCGCGCTGGACAGCAGCTCACGAAGCACGCAGGCGCTGACCAGGATCTTGTGCGACCGCAAATGGAAAATTGCGCCGGAATTTTTCGAGATGCCGCCGGATCTCAGCGCGATGTTGCAGTGCGCAGACGCCGCGTTGTTGATTGGCGATCCCGCGCTGCGGTTGAGTTTGGAAATCGAGGCTGGCGCAAGGGCGGGCGAGTCGGGCGAGCAGGTGTGCGCAGGACGCAGCGCCGGGGTACGAGGGGCGGACATTCTTCACGTATATGATGTGGTGGAGGAATGGCGCAAAATGACAAACCTGCCGGCCGTTCTCGCCATGTGGGCCGGCCGGCGTGAGGTGGTGAACGAAGAGATCATCGAAGATTTCCAGAACTCGCGGGCCTTGGGTCTGGAAAACGTACGACAGATCAGCCAGCGAGCTGCTGAAGAGCTGAAACTTCCGGCTGCGGAATTAGAACGCTATCTGACGAAGAATATTGATTTTTCGCTGGACGAAGAGAACTTAAACGGGTTGACGAGCTATTTCGCACAAGCAGCCGCTGTTGGCCTGATTCCAACCGTGAATACGGTTGCGATCGCGGCGGCGCGGAACAAACCTGGAGGCTATATGGATTTTGCGTTCGCGAAGCGGAGATAAAAACGGGAGATCGCCGATTAAAATGGCGCGGATTTAGGGATTCAAGAAAGACGAACTGTGGGACTGACGAAGGAACAAGCTCTGGAGATGCTGCAGTCCGATGACCTGGTGGGTATCGGGATGGAGGCGCATCAGTTTCGCCTGAAGAAGAATGATCCGCGGATTGTTACATACCAGATCGATCGCAACATCAACTACACGAATTTCTGCACGGAATACTGCTCGTTCTGCGCATTCTACCGGCCGTTGGGCGCGAAGGACGGATACATTCTTTCGTTTGAGACGATCTACCAGAAAATCGAGGAGATGCTGGCGCTGGGCGGCACCGGAGTTCTGCTGCAAGGGGGGCTGCATCCGGATCTGCAGATCGGATACTACGAAAATTTGCTGCGGTCGTTGAAGGCGCGGTTTCCGCAAGTGCATCTGCATTGCTTTTCGGCTCCGGAAATTCTCTGCATCGCGGAAGTGTCGGAGATCAGCGTTCGCGAAACGATTCAGCGGCTGATGGATGCGGGGCTGCAGTCCATTCCCGGCGGCGGAGCCGAGATTCTGGATGACGAGGTTCGTTCGAAAATCGCGCGGCTGAAATGCACCAGCGAGGAATGGGAAGAAGTGCACCGCATCGCGCATTCGCTGGGCCTGCGCACGACGGCGACCATGATGTTCGGATGCGGCGAAGACCTGCGGCACCGCGTAAATCACCTGGAACGCCTGCGCCGCATTCAAGAAGATACCGGCGGATTTACGGCCTTCATTCCATGGATGTTTGCCGCAGAAAACACGGCACTGGGAAAGAAAGTGCAGGAAACGACGGCAGTCGATTACCTGAAGACGCTGGCGGTCAGCCGGCTGTATCTCAACAATATCGACCACATTCAATCGAGTTGGCTGACGCCGGGTATCAAAGTGTGCCAAATCGGATTGCAGTTCGGGGCAGATGACGTGGGCAGTATTTTGATTGAGGAAAATGTGGTGTTCGCGGCCGGTGTCAAAAATCGGACGAATGAAGGCGAGCTGCGCCGAATTATTTCCGATGCGGGCTTCATCCCTGCGCAGCGCGACACGCTGTATCGATCCTACGCATTGAAATAAGCTTAACAATCCGCCTTTGCGAACCCCTTGCAGGTGTGCCGCCACATAAAGCGGCGGAAGCCGCCGCACTCCCAAAAGTTTTGCGAGGGCTCGGTTCAAGGCTTGGGTAGCGAGCGAAGCAGGATTTCGACTTCAGCGCCGTCGGGCAAATCGAGATCTTCGAGCGGATAAAGGATGCCGCTGCGATAACGCGCGCGAACTTTGCGCCCCAGTGGCTTGTTGGTTTGCAATTCCGGCTTCGAGGGTACCGGTGATTGGCGCGAGGTTTCGTCAAGAGCTTCGTTAACCAATGCGTCGGATTCGCGATTCCGCTCGCGAAAGACATGTTCAATCTTGAAAGAGTCGAAGGATTGAGACATTTTGCGTGCGCGCTCAAAGAGCGGCTGGAGATCGCCGCTCTTCACTTTGTATTGTCCGCGCATTTGCTTTACGAGCAGCTCGGAATCGCTTTCGATGCGTAGGGCCCGGATGCCGTGCGATTGCGCGTAGTCGAGGGCGGCGATCAGCCCGTAGTATTCGGCGACGTTGTTGGTCGCGCGTCCGATGTATTTTTTGAGCTTGGCGACGATTTCGCCTCGCGGATCGCGGATGACGACGCCATAAGCAGCTGGTCCAGGGTTCCCACGCGAACCACCATCGATGTTTGCGATATACGCGGGTGGTGTTGTCCTTGGTTCCTGGGGAGTTTGGGCAAAGAGTCCCGTCCCGCGAGAGGTTGGCGGTGGTTTTGCCATCAGGAAGAAGTGGAGGCTGAGGCAGAATTGCCCGAACCGGCTTCCGGATTAGGCGCCGGGATGGGTTCCAGGGAATACAGGATCAGGCCACAGCTTTCGCAGCGGAAAAGCTCTTCACTGGAGTCGCGGTGGAGCTCCTGGAGGATGTGCGGCAGAACGCGCATACCACAGCCGCGGCACTGACCGTCACGGGCTTCGGCTAGAGCCATGCCGTGGTGGCGCTTCGCGATCCGCTCGTAGAGATCGCGCAGGTCTTCCGGAATGGGAGCGAGGAAGCGCTCGCGTGCGGCAAGGGCGGTTTCGAGCTCTCGCCTCCTTTCGGCTTGCTGCGCTTCGATTTCCTTACGCTCCGCCGCGATGGACTGTTGGGCTTGCTTCAGCGCCGATTCCGCGGTCTTCACGCGACGCTCGAAATCTTCGCCGGCCATCATCACTTCCAACTGGCGGTCTTCGGCTTTGCTCACTTCGGCTTCGGCGTTGGCGATTTCGTGTTGGAGCGCTTTGTAAGCTTCGTTGGTCTTCACGGCCGCGCTTTGATCGCGGTATTTGCGCGCCCGATCTTTCCACTGCTCGACGTCGAGCTCGAACTTTTTGCGTTCTTTTTGGCTGTTGAGGTGAGCTTCTTTGGCGGCCGCCAGAGCGGTTCTCGCGCTGGTGAGTTTCAGGTCCGCCTCCCGAATGCGCTTGGGGAAGCTTTCAAGCTGGGCCCGGAGCGCGGCGATGCGGTGATCAATCTCCTGTAGATCAATAAGGCGCGGGATAGCCGGATGCATGTAACTGAGATTCTAGCACATGGTTCGCGCCTGGCTGAGTTTGGGATACGCCGCTAAACTGGAATCATCAAAAAGGATAAATCCACCGGATTCGATCCATCGATCGCAATTGAGGAAGTCCTGCTTCACGCCTTCATGAGTATGATTTCCGTCGATATAGCAAAAGCGGATTGGCCCAACTAGAGTGAAGCGCGCCCCCGAGTACGTCGGTAACATCTTTCCGGTCATTCCAAATTGCGAAAAATTGATCGGATATGGCCTCAACGGTGTAAGGTAAATCGTCCGGGCTAAACATGCGGATACTACGAATGAATTTGTTTTTCAACCGGGCCATAAGGGGGACAATTCGTGCAATGCGTTTCCGCCGGTTTAGGTCGAACTCTGAATTCGGATTTGGCTGGCGGTCAGCCAAAAGCTCTAATAAATCATCAAGTAGTTTAGCCTTGAGTTTTACGCGATCCACGGCCTGCGGCTCTCCGCATCACTTCCGGACGTCAGAAGAACTCTCCAGGCCTGACGGCGGATATTCTCTGGGCGAAGCACTGGATCTATATGCATTGTGTGGTTCCGGATTTCTCCCTCACCTTTGCCGTCATCGCAGTCCGCGACGCGGTACGCACTTTACCAAGACATTCGTTCAATCCGGGCGCTAAGCATTCACACAATCCCCATACGAAATGCGACAACGGCAGGCATTGCTGCATCCGTTGGCGGCACGGGCCGCTAAGGATGCCGTGCCTTTCCCGAACCAGGGTCATCGGACCTGAATTCCAAACCAAAGCTCCGGCTAAAGGGCGTCAGCGTCTAGCTTATCGAGTGTGTTCAGGACGCACGTTCGAGTCCTCGCCTTCGAAGTGGGTGGGGTAGTGTCGGTTCTCCCTGCTAGATTCTCTTGCGATGCTTTGACCAGCGGCCGAGTCGGTATTCGTTTGCTTGTTGGGTGATCTTGTCGCGGATTCTGACTCTTACATCGCCGTTTGCATTGCAAGTGTACTCTTCTTCGATCAACAGCTCTTGCGCCGGAGCAACACGGCGGACCGGTTGAACAGTAAGGTCGCCGGAATCCCATAGGGTGGGATCAAAGGCTACGCGAATCTCATCCCAATTACTGATCTCACCCTCGGGCTGATTCTTGGCGCCCAGTTGGGCACATTCTAGGTAACGAAAGTGGCCGATGTTGTGCACCGGCCGATACAAGCGGACGATTCGTAGAGGGTCCTCGCCTCTGGAGGGAAGCTTCACGCCTCGCGGAAATATCACATCGAACACTACATTGTGGCCATCATCCGCTTCACGCCACACGCCAAAATTTTTTGTGAATTGGTCGCGGAGGGGGCGGTCTTCATGCCCTTCTGCGCGGATTGCCAGTCCTATTGCTGTGGCGGAACGCATGTAAGCAGAACGTTTTACTCTACGTCCGAACGTCTCGCGCAGAATGCGAGCGACAGAGGGTAACTCCGATCCACCCCCAGTCAAGTACAAGGTATCAATCGCGACGTCCGGATGAGCTGCTAACAGGTTTTCTACAACGCTGCGAGACGCTTCCACGAAAGGCCTGCACCGCTCATAGAAGGCGTCCACACCGATCGAGACTTCTCTCCAGTCCTTCCGGATGCGCTCCAGATCGAGAGTGATTTTGCGGCTGTTGGGGTTGAGAGCTTCCTTCTTCTCGCGGCATTCGTCAAATAACAGGTACCACTCCGCGGTTGTAAGTGACTCCTCCTCTCGGTCAGGTCTTCCGGCTTCCGCCAAAGCGAGCAGGGCTAGAATCTCGTCGAAGTTGTCGCCGCCCAGATCAGGTATGCCATCCGATGCGATGACGCAGTGCTCCGCTTCGCCCAGAGCTACGAGTGACACGTCGAAGGTTCCACCACCCAAGTCATAAACAAGCAATCCGCCTTCTGTACGATTCTTGCGGTCTTTGCTGTTGCGATAGGCAAACTCAATCGCAGCGGCGGACGGCTCGTTTAACAGCCCAAGCACATCAAAGCCAGCGGCCCGTGCCGCCTCTTCCGTGAGAAATCTCTGGTTACTGTTGGAGTTCGCTGGGACGCCGAGCATTACCTGGAGCCTATCGAATTTGCTGGCGTCCAATGTAGATCTGGCAATCAGTTCTCGGCGCAAAGCCGTCATCATCTCGGTCAGGACTAGGCTCAGATTGAGCCGCTGGCCGGCAATTTCGATGGCGCTGTAGGGACCGGCGCTTTTTAGCCGGCGCTTAAGAGAACGCAACATGGTCCAGCCTGGTTTGCCCTGTTGCGCCGCTGCCTCCCATCCATACACGCGTCGGTCTTCCGAAACCGCCATCAGGCTTGGGAACCAGTCTCGTATCTGTCCCTCCGGCGCCTCGAAATTCACAAGGGGGTAGTTGCCACGGTCAGCTGCAGCGACGACCACTCGCGTTGTTCCGAAATCGATTCCAATCCTCATGACGATTCATATTAGTTCAATTCCGCCAACAGTGTGTAGGGCTGAATGCTACATTTCCGCGTTGAAATCGGACACACGGTTCCGGCTATCGAGACGCTGGAAAAGATGGCACATCAACTACGGTGCGATATCGAGTCACCGTCTACCAGCTGATTGAGTAGGTTCAGATCCCGACTTGCGACGCTCCAGCGCTCCGTGTGTCATGCCACGGTAGGTGTGCCAAGGCATGATCTGGTTGAGCGTGCGGCTCTTCACGAATCCAGTGCGGAGGCCTCCATAAACAGCGCAGCGTCATAGTAAGAAATTCCCGAGGGATCCGGCGTGATGTTTGCGGTGGCCACGCGGCCCCAGGGGGCCGTCTAGAATAACGCCACCGGAGAAGTCCATGCCGGGTAGCGGCTGGCCCCGCTCCTGGCGCGTGTGGCAACCCGAGCAGCCGGCTATGTCAACCTTCATTCTCCGTCGCATCGGACAGAGAACATTCTAATGCGGATCTTTTTGGGGCTTGACACCACAAGATCACCGAAGGAATTCAAGGAAAAAGAGAGACTACTTTCCCGACAAGTCGCGTAATCGGACCAGTGGATTCGGTCGTAAACAGCCTTGGGCATGTTTCTACGTCGTCACCCGGGTACCTTTCGCGTCATTGCGACGCACAAACTGAATGGTTCGGGGCGTCGCCTTTCGCAAAATGGAATACGGAGGCCATATTGCACTTGCTTCGCGTCCTTGTGCCTTGCGTGTTGCTGGGAGGACTTGCATACGGCTGCCATACGTCGAGTGATCTCTCATCAACGCACAAGCCTCGGCAAGCTCCGGTGCTGATCAACAAGGAACCCGTCGTTTTCGCGAGCCACACGTTTGACCCGGCTGCACCGCCGGCCGATATGCCACCGTTAGCACCGGGGGAAAGCGCAGAGTGCGATTCCAATTTCTTGGCCAGAACCACCGTCCGCGGCCAGCCTCGAAGAACAGATGCCACACACGCAACCGTCGCCATCACGGAGGTCATCGTGAGGCTTGAACTCCAGATCAACATTTGGCTGCCGACCGGCGCAGCCCAAGTTGTAGCCGAACATGAGGAAGGACATCGCCAGATCTCGGAATACTACTATCAAAGCGCTGACAAACTCGCCGAGCGAATCGCCGCCTCATACATAGGCAAACGAGTTGAGATCACCGGAACGGATCTCAATGCCGAGTCCAGCAAAATGCTACTGCAAGTGGCGAACGACATCACTGACGAATATACCAAGGAAATAAACTCAACCCCCACGCAGTTGCTCTACGACGCCATCACGGACCACGCTCGAAATGGTGTCATGGCGAAGGATGCCGTCGATCATGCCCTCAAGAACGTCGCAATCGAGTCAAACCAGCCGATCACAAATCCGGTAAATTGAAGACCGGGCACCGAACCCTGGCTCTTGGAAGTGGAAGCCGAGTTCTACGGTTTCGGTGCGTGGGGTGACGTAGTGCGTGCCGCTGAAAGTGGAAAGTAGTTGTGGGCTAGCGGCGGGTTTCACAGCCAACTGCTGCTTAATTAACTCTCAGAGCGAATGTACAGCGAAAACACTATTCCGACGCCGACTGCAGCATACCGCATGGATCGTCATACGACCCTTTACACAGCTCCTGACGCGCGGTAATCGATAGTTTACATCTCGCCGTGGATGCCTTTTAATGCGGCACAACCCTGGAAAATCAATCTCAAGCCCGGGCTAGAATCTCATTCCGGCAGTGCAAAGGCATAGAGGACATTCTGCACCGGCATGATGACAAACTGCCGTCCGTCGATTTGGTATGTCATGGGAGAAGCTACCACCTTTCCACCCAGGTTTAGGTGCCAGTAGGTCTTCCCTGTCGCTGGATCGAGAGCAAGCACGTTATTCGAGTTATCAGCACTGAAAAGAAGGCTCCCAGCAGTTGTGAGAATCCCGGCAAGGCTCTCGCCCTCGCCGAGTTCATGATTCCATACTATTTTTCCCGTGCGGTAGTCGATGGCGCGGATCGCGGAGTTGGCCCAAACGAAACGGTCACGGCCTCCCCATCCCTCGGCCTTCCCTTCCGCGGTCCGGTAGTACACGCTGAAGAGTCTCCGTGCGTTGACGTAAAAGAACCCAGTCTGCGGACTGAAGCTGGGCGCCATCCAGTTTGTCGCGCCGTCGGAGCCAGGCTCGACAAGCACACCGTCGGGAGTTGGCGTGGCTTCCGGTTTGGCGATCGGACGTCCCGTTGCGTCAATGCCAGAAGACCAGGTCTGATCGATGAACGAAGTGGTGAGCAGATGCTCGCCATTGCTGCGATCTAGCACAAAGAAAAATCCGTTGCGGCTGGCTTGAGCAAGCAATTTACGCAGCTTTCCTTTGAATTCGGAGTCGAACAGAACGGGAGTTTGCACGGCATCCCAATCGTGCAGGTCGTGGGGCGACGGCTGGAAATGCCAGACCAGTTTTCCGGTGTCCGCGTTGAGCGCAACCACCGTACAGGTATAGAGGTTGTCGCCTTCGCGGGTATCGCCGACGAGCACCGGGTTCGGGTTTCCGGTTCCCCAGTACACTAGATTGAGCGCCGGGTCGTAAGTTCCAGTCATCCAGGTCATCCCTCCACCGTGGCGGATGGCATCGCTGTCCTTCGGCCAGCTCTCGGAGCCAGGTTCGCCGGGCTCAGGTTCGCTGTACCAAATCCACTGCAAGTTGCCAGTGTCCGGATCCAAGGATTTCAGAAAACCGCGCATATCCGTCAAATCACCGGAAACGCCAACAATGACATGCTTTTGCACAACAAGCGGGGCCATCGTGGCGAAGTAGCCTAGTTTGGCGTCCGCCAGCTCGACGATCCAGCGCACGCTGCCGTCTTTCGCGTCCAGCGAAACCATGTGTGCGTCGGGCGTGGTGAAGTAGAGCCAGTCCTTGTACATCGCCAGGCCGCGATGGCCGATGTGGTCGCCTTCGGATTTGCGCTCATAGTGCCAGATCTGGCGCCCGAAACGGGCGTCCACCGCCCACACATTGTCTGGAGTAGTGAAGTACATGATGCCGTTCACAACAAGAGGAGTAGATTTGATTTCGCGGCCGTTTGTGGGAAAGGCCCAGGCGAGCCCGAGCGAGCGGACATTCCCGGAATTGATTTGATCTAGGGTGCTGTAGCGTCTGCCGGAATAGTCGCCATTGTAGGTAGGCCAGGTGTTCGTAGGAGGACGAAGCAAGGCCTGAGGATCCAATCCTTGGGCGCCAGTAGAGGGAACCCTGAGAGCGAAGAAAGCGGCGAGAGCAAGAAGTGATTTGAGTCGCATGGTCGGCAACGGTGATTCCCTATTTCAGGCTTTCAACATAGGCAAAGAGATCGTGCATTTGAGTCGGCGTGATTTTGTCCAGCAGTTTGCGGTGGTCCTCGAGAGCATCGTGCACTTCGACCTTTACCTGATCGCGGCGGAAGGAGCGATACCAGCCCGCGGCATCGTGCACGGCCATGACAAAATCATCCGCGTGCACGACTTTGCCCTTCACTTGTTCACCGGACGCGAGTGTTACGATAGCGCTTTTATGATTTCCTTCGGGATACAACATGCGGGCCTGCAGATCCACAGGGGAGTATTTTGCACCAATGCCGGCTAGATCGCCGGTGGGCGAATGGCAATTGGCGCAGCCCCCTGCGCCATTGAAATAAGCTTTACCGGCCTCAATATTGCCGGTGAGGAGTTTTTCGCGCGGGTAGCTGCGGGGAATCCTGGAAGAAGCCGTAGATTCGGCAATGCGCGCGTGGAGATAGCTGGCAATATCCGCGATTTGTTCATTGGTCATTTCCATTGCCGGCATGCCCTGGTCCGGGCGTCCGTGCCGGATGACGTCGCCAATCAGGTCGCCGTTAACGTCATGGGCCACAAGTGGGGAACGCACCAGATCCGGCCCACGAGCACCCGTAGCGTCCGCGCCATGACAGAATCCACACGCTTGCTGAAATTGTTTGTGCCCCCGCTCGGTCTGTGAGGTCCGGGAAGCCAACTGTTGAGCCTCAACATTCCAAGGGCTTAGTGCCAGCATGACCGCTATACAAAGGGGTTCCCTCAGGATTCGTTTTCGGGTTGAACCGGAGTTTGGCCAGCTCATCAGTCAGTCCCTCTCGTGGTCAGTCTTGTGCACTCCAGCGTACAGCGAAACGCTGTGAATCTTGGGATCTAATCTCGAAAGGAAAAAGTCAGTAAGAAACCGCCGGGCCCATCGCAGTGTGCGAAGTGAGGGCGTCTTGGCGAATCCGGAGCATCGGAGGAAGGTAGGATTGACGCAGCGCTATTTTCAGTCTATTTGCGGATGAAAAGTGGGTACTCGAAAAATTCTGAACCTACGGGCAAGGCAAGTGGACGATGATATCGCCAAAGAGCGCGGATGCTATCTCGGCGGCGGACATTTGGTACGATACGCGCATGCCTAGCTATGTCTTGGTGGGTAAAAATGACGTGCGCATTCGCTTGTGAAGTGGGAGCTTCCTAGAATGAAAAGGCGGGAGCCTGTGCTCGTGACATCTGCACCGTTGGCAAGATTAGCCGTGATGGTCCTTGTCCTTCAAACGGCCGCTATGTTTGCGACGGCACAGTCGCCGACTCGATCGCTTGACTTCGAGTATTACAGGACACGCGTTGAGCCAATTTTTCTGAAAAAGCGTCCTGGCCACGCACGTTGTGTCGTGTGCCATGTAGGGAGCAGCAATGCTTTCCGTTTGCAGCCTCTGACGTCCGGTAGTACAAGTTGGACCGAGGACCAATCGCGGCGAAACTTCGAGATCGTCTCCCAGCTGGTGACGCCTGGCGATCCGGCCTCGAGTCACCTTCTGCTACACGCGCTCTCACCCGAGGCGGGTGGCGACCGCTTTCACAGCGGAGGCCGGCAATTCGCATCCCAAGATGACCCCGATTGGAGGGTTTTAGCTGATTGGGTACGCAAAGTAAAATAAACGCGTCGACGACGCCTGAAAAAATCTAAGGAATCACCACCGCACCGTTGCGCTTAGGGACCTCGCCGACCGGGATGAGGGCCACTTGTTTTCGGGTTTTCGTGTCGATCACTGAGACCGAATTAGAACCAGAGTTGGCAACGTAAACCTTCGTGCCGTCGGGCGTGAACGTGAGCCAGTCTGGTACCTCTCCTGTCTGGACGTACCCCAGCATCTTTAGTTCGGGCAGTGAGTAAACAAATACAGCATTCGCCAGCGAACTGTTGACCCACAGAGTCGTGCCGTCTGGAGAGACACCGATGCCATGGGATGGAGCGGCCGCCTGGGCTGTTCCGCCTCTGGGCTCATCGGGCAGCTTAATCCGGGCCACTGCTTCATGGGTCTTAAAGTTCACCACCGCAAAGCCGTGAAGACCGGAAAGCTCGACGAACATGCGAGTAGTCGAACCATCGGTGCCCCTTTCGAACGCTATGGGGCGCACTCCGCTGTCGAATGGCAACTCCCAGACAGGCTGCAAGGTCTGTGCATCAATCACCGTCAGAATCTTTCCTATCGTCGAGCCCGCAACCACGAACTTGCCATCCGGCGTCACATAGGTATTGTGCACGCCGCCCTTTAAGGCGATGCTCTTGATGCTTTTTAACGAGGCCGTGTCCACTACCTCGACCGCTCCCGGAGCGGTCATGATGCCGACAAACACCCGTCGTCCATCTTTGGAAATCGATATGTTGTTGGGGTGACCGCTGAGAGATGCCTTACCCAGAAGTTGTCCTGTCTTTGTATCTGTAGCCCACAGTGTGTTTTCGGCCTCACAGCTTATGTACGCCCGGGATCCGTCGGGAGAGAAGGCGATGCCATGAGGCGCTTCGATGTTCTTAACCTGCAACACGACCTTGTTCGTCGATGGGTCGATGATGTCAACTGCATCGCCAGCGCTGTTGGTCTGGTAGACGCGGACCGTGTTCGCTGCTAAGGGCAGCCCGAGGAAAAGAGATAGATAGGTCAGGTTCCAAAATCTTTTCATGGGACACGCTCCCATTGGGCCAGCGTTCGTAGACGGTTGCCCGAGGTTAATGAGAGTGTTTTGGAGAGTCAAGTTCTGTAATGAATCCCACGCAGCACGACCCCAGCCTAGATCATCGCTCGGACTACTCGACGGCGATCTTTGTGCCGCGCTGGCCCTTGGACAGGTGCTCGATGCGTGTGTCGATGACGGCGCGAATACCCTTCAGGAACTCAATCCGGGAATTGGTGAAGTGTTCCCTCACCTTGGGAGACACACCAAAGGCTTCCCGGAGCTGGTCCACAATTTCCCGGCACACGCAGCGCTCCTGACTAACAGGCCGGGTCGCATTCTGCTGAGTTGCTTCTTGTTCGCTCATTGTGCCTCCTTCATTTCGACCGTGAGAATCCGATTTTCGAGCCGCGCTCGAGTGGGTACCAGCGTGGACATCGAGCGGGGCAGGCCGATATGACGTCGGAGTGTGCCGACCTCGACGACTAGTTCGTCGCCCTTCTTGAACAGCCCGATATCACCCTTGGTCGCGAACGGTAAACGGAGCCGAACTTCGTACATGCCATCCCGTTTCCCGAACACGTAAGGTTTCTCGGTTTGAGTTACAGTGGACGGGTCTTCCCCCGCAGCATACAGCACTTCGGCGAGATCCTGCAGCCGCTGTTTGCCCAACACCTCGTGCGCGAGCAGGGGAACACGCCTCACCGGCACCGGCGCAAAGTACTCTTCCAATTCGCGCAAGACATTCTCCTGAGAGCTGTGCCACTCATTGAACCATGCGTCGCGGATTTCGTGCGGCAGGACGCGGTTGACAATGACCGTATCCACCGTTAATCCATGCAGCGAAAAATACACAAACGCACGCTGCGTCTCGCGAAGGACCATCTTCTCTGGATTGGTGACCAGCCGTACCGAGGTGGTGTGCGGATCCTCCATGATTTCGTCAACGCCTTCTAGTTTCTCGAAGAGGTCACGGATATTTGCGAAATAACTGTCGGTGGGCAGTTCAAATGGGGCGACACGATTGGCAATCGGACGCACAGCTTTCAGCAAGGTACGCTGGAATGGAAAGATATGTTTCATGTACCAGTCCAGTGTGGTGGGCATGCTAATGAAACGCATGGATTCAGCAGTGGGCGCTGCATCGAGTACGATGACATCGTAGCGGTTCTCGCGACGATATTGGTTGATGTACATCATGGCGCTGAGCTCTTCCATGCCGGGCAGAATGGCCAATTCTTCCGCTTCGACGTCGCTGATTCCGGTGGTGCGCAACACCGAAATGACGTACGAGGAGATCTGCTGCCAGTGGCGCTTGACCTCTTTCTGAATGTTCAGTTCGAAAATGTACAGGCCGTCTTGAATGCGAAACGGGTCGGAGGTCTGCACCTGAAACAGGTCAACATCGAGGTCGAACGAATCGGCCAAGCTGTGAGCAGGGTCAATGCTCATGACCAGGGTGCGGTAGCCGAGCTCGGCTAGTCTCATGCCCGTTGCCGCCGCCAGACTGGTTTTGCCTACGCCGCCCTTGCCGCTGAACAACAACATCCTCATACACTCATTGTACGCGAACGGCATGCTCAGGGTTACTTGGTTGAGAGCTTTAGAGAAAATGCGATTAGGCTCGAGACGAGTGAGACCGAGGTGTATCACGTTTAAAGCTGTGACGGAATACCGCTGGTTGGAAGCTCAGGGCCTCAGCATCGTCAAGCTGTCGGTCGCGGACATTCACCCCGACTACGAGGTCAAGCTAAGGGGATTTTGACGTGATCTCCGAAAACTGGAAAGCGACGGGGCAGGAGAGCTAAGCTTTCGGGACAAGGGGAACCTCAAAACGGAAATTCCAGAAGGAGACTCCGGTGAAATCGAAAATGCATTTTGGCATGAGTCGTCGTGACGTTCTCAATATGGCTGCCGGAACTGGGCTGGCAGGCCTCATGCTTGGCCCGCTCACAAAGGCCATTCGCGCGAGTGACCAGTACAGCGCCGTGGTGTTGGCCAAAGGGCCGGTCGGGTATTGGCGTTTGGGGGAAGCCTCGGGGCCGACCGC
>Ga0070698_100002705_pt1 | contig 19496 bp, 18 predicted proteins | sample KBSK1502metaG_FD_65477 | JGI IMG/M metagenome (GOLD analysis project Ga0070698, IMG submission 65477) | Corn, switchgrass and miscanthus rhizosphere microbial communities from Kellogg Biological Station, Michigan, USA - KBS K1-50-2 metaG | ecosystem: Host-associated > Plants > Roots >...
GTCTCGGATCCCGCAGCGCTTACCGCCTTGGCAATTCCGAAATCCATAACCATCGGCATCCCTTCGTACAGCATCACGTTCTCCGGCTTCACGTCCCGGTGAACGATTCCCTGTCGATGGGCGTAATCGAGCGCGGACGCGATGCCTTGCGCCAATCGAATTGCCTCGTCTATCGGCAGTTTCTTGTCGCGATCGAGTCGCTCTCGAAGCGACTCGCCCTCCACATATGGCATTACGTAGTAGAGCATGCCGTCTGCGCTTCCCGAATCGAACAGCGGAAGGATGTGTGGATGATTCAGTCGGGCGGCAAGCTTGATCTCACGAAGAAAGCGGTCGGGCCCGAGTGAAGCGGCCAGATCGGGATGGAGCACCTTGAGCGCGACGACTCGATCGTGCTTTGAATCCTGGGCGAGGTAGACGGTTGCCATTCCGCCGCGTCCAAGCTCCCTGTCGATTGAATACGACTGCGAGAGTGCGTCTCGAAGTCGCTGAACCGGAAGTGCTCCACCTTCCTGCATCTACCTGCCTTTTGTTTTGGGACTTATCTGGAGCGGGGAATCTGCTCCGGGAGCACGATAGTGGCAAACAGCTGACTGAGGGTTTGAGCCGGATCCTCCGAGAGCCCCTCGTGAACGGGTCCCGACTGGATTACATCCGACCTCGGCGCCGTGAGCCAGTGGAATCGCTCCGAAGGGGGAGCAAGTGCGATCGGACCCGCGCTCAGCGATCCGTCCCCGATTGACCGGCACGATTCGAGATAACGAACGAGGAGCTCGACATCCGCATCGCCCGCACGCTTCCGAAGCTCCGCTTCATCGGTGATTACCCGGACGCCAAGGTATTCCTCTGTTCGCGCATGCAGCACGACCCCGACCGGAACGAATACCCCGGTATGCACATGCGGGACGACGCGGAGCACCGCGAAGTTGTACGATATCCACTTCGATGCTGTCATCGCCGGGAATGCACCCTTTGCGCTGGCGTCCGGTCCGCTCGCGCCCTGGCCGTGATTATCTCGTCCACAAATGCACGAGGAGCACGTGCGCGGATGGAGAGATACTCTGCATAACGCGCTCGGGCAGCATCCGGAGTCGGAAAATCTGCCTGGATCGCCCCGGCCTTGAGAAGGTCGTCCGGGACGGCACTCAGTACATCCCTGACCACATCCTTCGTGAGACGCGCTGATAGATCGGCATCTGCGTCGAGAATGTCGCCCGCTCCTGCGAGCAGTACGTGATCCTTGATCAACGGAAATGGCCCGCGGGTTCGCGACTCATCCACCGACGGCCAGTCATGCTGCGCATAGAGAGCAGCGCCGTGGTCGATAAGGAATGGCTTCCGGCCGCATACCATAAGATTGGGGTTGCGATGAGTGCGGTCGGGATTGGAGACGAATGCGTCGAACCATACGATTCGCGCCGCAAGCTCAGGTGAGATGAAATCGGCCGCTGCGTTTGCATCGAAGTTGAATGCGCCGTCGAGGTATCGTGCACCGAAATTGAGCCCATGGCTCGCGCGAAGGAGATCCTGAATCTCCGGGTCAGGCTCCGATCTTCCGAACTCATCCACGATTTCGATGAGCGCAATCCCGGGTGTCGGAAGTCCGGCTTCGCGCGCGAGCAACCCCACGACGATCTCGGCGATCAGTGCCTTTACTCCCTGCCCTGCGCCGCGGAACTTCGCGACGAACATTCCGCCATCGTGTGTGTCGACCACTGCCGGGAGCGATCCGCCCTCGCGGAGCGGCTGCACATACCTCGTCGCAGTGTGAACGGGAAGCTGTATCAATCAGGCATGCTCAGGAATTACTGCCGTGGCTTCGATCTCAACCTTTGCATGCGATTCGACGAGACTGCTGACAAAGACCAGCGACATCGGCGGATAGTGATCGCCCATGATCTCGCGATAGGCGGCACCGAGCTCCTTCAATGAGGCCATATACTCGTCACGGCTCGTAGCGTACCATGTAAGCCGGACGAGATCGTGCGGACGTGCATTCGCGGCGAGGAGGACTTCGACGACATTGTGCAGCGCCTGCCTCGCCTGCGCAGCGAAATCATCGGTGTCGAACGTACGCGTCAACGGATTCCAGCCAATCTGTCCTGCTACAGTGACGAACCTGCCAGTCGCCACTGCACCATTCGAATAACCGCGCGGCCGCGGCCATCCTTCCGGCAGAACCAGCTCGAATCTATTTGCGCCCGTCGTCTCTTCTGCGATTTCAACGAGCTCTGCATGAAGCATTTCCTCGACTTCTTCTTCGTCACGTGGCGCTATGCTCATTGTTCCATCTCCCTGAGCCGGTATCTCTGCAGCTTGCCCGTCGCAGTACGCGGAAGCGTATCAGTAAACTCCACTGATCTCGGATACTTGTACGGTGCGATGCGCGCTTTCACAAAATCCTGAAGCTCTTTCACAAGTTTGTCGTCGCCCGCGATTCCCTGTCTCAGCACCACGAAAGCCTTGACGATATGTCCACGTTCCTCATCGGCCTGAGCGATCACCGCGCATTCCTGTACTACCTCGTGCTCCAGTAGAACATTCTCTACTTCCGGTCCCGCAATGTTGTATCCACCGGAGATGATCATGTCGTCCGTACGCGCCTGATACCAGAAGTAACCATCGGCGTCGACCTTGTACGAATCCCCGGTGAGATTCCATCCGTTCTCCACGTACTTCCTCTGCTGCGGAATACTGTCGAGATACCTGCAACCCGTTGGCCCCCGAACAGCGAGTCTGCCAACTGTACCGGCTGCGACATCTGCACCGTCTTCATCAACTACTTTTGCCTGATAGCCCGGGACCACTTTCCCAGTTGATCCCGGCCGAATGTCATCGCCCGCAGCACTGATGAATATGTGCAGCATCTCGGTCGCTCCGATCCCATCGATGATCCTGAGTCCCGTTGCCTCCTGCCACATGTCGAACACCGATCTGGGAAGCGTCTCTCCCGCGGATACACACTTTCTCAAGCTCGACACGTCGTGGCCGGCGAGCATGCCATGCATCGCGCGATATGCTGTCGGCGCCGTGAAGCAGATCGTTGGTCCGTAATCTTCAATTGCCTTCAGCAGATGCGGCGGTGTCGCATTCTCCAGCAGCAATGCAGATGCGCCAAACCGCATGGGAAACAGCATCAATCCACCCAGTGCGTACGTGAACGCGAGAGGTGGCGAGCCGCAGAACAAATCGTCAGGCGACGGCTCGAGCACGTACCGCGGAAAGCAATCGGTGATCGCCATCACATCGCGGTGCGAATGCATCGTGCCCTTGCCTTCACCGGTCGTTCCGGATGTGAACGCTATGAGTGCGATGTCTTCCGAAGCAGTCCTGCGATTCCGGAAACTCACCGGCTTGGTCCGCATCCTCGGCTCGAGCGCATAGTGCGCATCGCTATTGAAATGAACGACTCGGTGGTCTTGGCGCTCAGTCCCGTCCGCGCGTTTTACGAGCGCTCCTTCACATTCCTCAGCGAGCCGTGTATCCGTCAACGCCAGCTTGATCTCTGCCTTGTCGGCGATGTATCTCAGCTCGCGCTCTCGCAGCAACGGCATCGTGCATACGACTACACCGCCCGCCTTCACGATACCGAACCAGCATGCCGCCATCATCGGATTATTCGGGCCTCTCAACAGCACGCGATTCCCCGCGACGAGATGAAAATCGTCGACAAGGACGTTGGCGATTCTGTTCGACATCTCGAACAAGTGCTGATACGTCCAGGTGCCGCCAGGAAATCTGAAGACCGTTCGCTCGCCGTGGCCTGATTCGATCACCGTGTCGAGCAGCTCGGCGGCGCAGTTCATCCAGTCAGGATATGCGAGCTCGGGAATGCCCGACCAGTCGCGTACCGGCCACAACTCCCGCGGCGGGAGCATCTCAGCGCAAAAAGTGTCGACGTGCCCTGTATTCTCAGCCATTGCCGGCGTCCATGCCTTCCTTCAACACCTGGCCGGCGATAACGAGCTTCTGAACTTCAGTAGCTCCTTCATAGATGCGGAGCGACCTGATCTCGCGATACAATCTTTCGACGGGATTGCCTGAGACGACACCGCGTCCCCCAAGCAGCTGAACGGCTCGGTCGATGACGCGCTGCGCGGCTTCTGTCGCAAACATCTTCGCCATCGCTGCCTCGCGCGTAACGCGCTCAGCTGAGTTGTCTCGCATCCACGCGGAGCGGTAAACGAGAAGCGCGCTCGCATCGATCTCCGTTGCCATGTCGGCGATTGCGGCCTGGGTCAGCTGCAGATCAGCAAGCTTTCCTCCGAACATTTCGCGATCAGTGACATGCCTCACTGCCTCGCTCATTGCGCGCCGGGCAAATCCAAGCGCTGCTGCTCCGACAGTTGTTCTGAAAACGTCCAGAGTTCCGAGTGCAACGCGCAATCCTCGGCCAGCTTCTCCGACGACTCGATCTGCCGGAACGCGACATTTATCGAACCTGAGAGTTCCGAGCGGATGAGGAGCTATCGTGTCGATTCTCTCAGCGACGCTGAATCCCTTGTCTGACCGCTCGACGACCAGCGCGACGAAATCCTTCTCTGTATCCGCAACCCGGCAGAACACGACGTAGAAGTCAGCGATTCCCCCATTTGAGATCCATGTCTTTTCGCCGTCGATGACATACGAGTCTCCGTCCCGATGCGCACTTGTCTTCATCGCCGAGATATCGGAGCCGGCCAGACTTTCCGAGATGGCGAACGCTGCTATCGCCTCGCCTTTGGCAACGCGCGGGAGATATCGCTTCCTGAGCTCCGTCGATCCGAACAGCGAAATCGGACCTGCGCCGAGTCCCTGCATCGCGAAAGCGAAATCGAGGAGCCCTGAAAAGGAGGCAAGGGTCTCGCGAGCGATGCAGAGTGATCTCACGTCGAGCCGGTCCCGAAATCCTCCGTACTCGGGGGGGACTGTAAAGGCGAGCCACCCATCCTTGCCCAGCCGTTTTACGTAGTTTCGGCAAATGGTATCTACGTCTTTCTCACCGATCTCATCGGTCTCACGGCTCCTTTCACTCGCCCACGATTCAAGCTCGACAGCAAGAGTACGATGAGCATCATCAAAGAACGGGAGATCGAAGAATGACAAGAGGGTCAATCTCCCTGAAAGTCAGGAGTCGTTTTCGAGATGAACGCTTCGTACGCCCGCTCGAAGTCGTTGGTGGTCATGCACTCTGCCTGCATCTTCGCTTCGTAGTCCAGCGCTTCGTCGATTGGCATAGACCATTCTTCATGGAGGCAGCGTTTGGTCACCGCGTGTGCCGCAGTCGGTCCGTGCGCCAGAGTTGATGCAAGATCATGCGCATCGGACAAAACCGTTTCGGGCGGGCTGATTCTATTGTAGAAGCCCCAGCGCTCTGCTTCTTCGCCGCTCATTGTGCGTCCGAGATAGAGCAGCTCGCTCGCTCGCCCGAAGCCGATGATGCGCGGGAGAATTGCGCACGCTCCCATGTCTGCACCCGAGAGTCCCACTCGGACAAAGAGGAATGCGACCTTGCTGCGGGCCGTTCCAAACCGGATGTCACTTGCCATCGCGAGTATTGCGCCTGCTCCAACGCAGATTCCATCGACGGCAGCAACGATTGGCTGCGGACACGCACGCATCGCTTTGACCAGATCGCCCGTCATCTGGGTGAACGCGAGCAGTCCTTTTCGGTCTCCTTCGCGCTTCATCTTCACGAGCGGGCCGATGATGTCGTGCACATCGCCGCCGCTGCAGAAGTTTCCTTCCGCTCCAGTGATCACCACCGCTTTGACATCGGGTACGTGCTGCAGAAGCAGGAAAGTGTCGGTCAGCTCGCGATACGACTCGAGCGTAAGCGGATTCTTTCGCTCGGGTCTGTTCAGCGTGATCGTTGCGACGCGATCACCGAATTCCCACTTGAAATGCTTTGGCTGTATCGACGCTGGCTTCGTGTTGGTCAAGATAGTTCCTCTTTCTTTATCCCTAGCCTTGCATGGCTTTCCGGTCGTAAATGTCGTAGCGCTAACGCGAAGTTACGTCATTGTGTTTTTGTAAAAAAAAATTCAGAACTTCGGCGTAGCGCTGAAGCATCTCGAAATCGACTCTGAAGGAATCCGATAAAATCCGTGGAATCCGTGATAAAGTGTCATACCAGGCACGCGTTACCGGGAAAGCCATGCAAGGCTGGACACCGAAGTTTCAGACCTCTCCACCTGCAATTGGCAAAGCAATCCCAGTCACGCCTGACGCGGACGGAGAACAGAGCCAGCTCACAGCCGAAGCCACTTCCTCCGGAGTTATCAGCCGACCCCGGGGAATCGTGCCCACCAGCATCCCCATCGCTTCGTCAGCAGTCTTGTTCAGGTTCTTCACGATGTTCTCGACTGCGAGACTCGTGATATACGTGTCGGTATAGCTCGGACAAACAGCGTTCACCGTTATTCCCTGCTTTGCCGTCTCGAGCGCCAGCGCTCGCGTCAACCCAACGATTCCGTGCTTCGACGCGCAATATGCGGACATGGTTCGATAGCCGCGAAGCCCCGCGGTCGACGCGACGTTGACGATTCGTCCTTCCTTCGCTTCGATCATGCCTGGAAGAACTTCAGATGTGCACAGGTATGTGCCGGTAAGGTTCGTCGCGATCGTTTCGTCCCAGATCTCGCGCGTGAGCTGTGTGAACGTCTTGCTCTTCGCTGTGCCCGCGTTGTTGACGAGAATGTAGGCAGGCCCGAGGTTGGAGATCGCGCGAGAAAACGCAGCCGTAACGGACTTTCCGTCAGCGACGTCGCACTCTTCCACGGCAACAGTCACTCCTTCTTCGCCGCGCATTTCCTGAGCCTGTCGCTCGAGCGTCTCCCTCTCTCGACCCATGATGGTGACTTTTGCTCCGCGCGCCACGAATTCTGACGCGATGGCAGCGCCAATCCCGCGCGAGCCACCTGTCACTATCGCATGCTTGCCTTCGAGAAATCTTTCAGTGTCCGGCATATGATGGTCCTTGATCAGAGTCTCACTAGCGACACCACAAAAGTCTCTAGCGCCTCTGTCATTGCATTCCTTTTGAACGAGCAATCTCACGCTCGAGCTGCGTGCGACCCTGATAATACTGTACCGGCCAATGTGCGCCCGAGTATCCCAGCTGAGCCGCAGCATGCAAAGTCCACTGAGGATCGGACAAATGCGGGCGTCCGACGGCGACAAGGTCCGCCCGCCCTGCAGCAATGATCGAGTTCACTTGATCTGCATCGGTAATGTTCCCCACTGCGATAGTGGGAACACGACCCTCGTTTCGAATTCGATCGGAATACGGAGTTTGAAACAGCCGGCCAAAGACAGGCTTCGCATTGCTGACAGTCTGACCAGTAGAAACATGGATCACATCAGCACCCGCAGCGACGAATGCCTTCGCAATCGCGACCGACTCGTCGGTAGTCAGCCCATCCTCCACCCAGTCGGTGGCTGAGACGCGCACTGACATCGGCTTCTCATCCGGCCATACATCGCGCATCGCAGTGAAGACCTCGATTGGATAGCGCATGCGGTTTTCCACCAGGCCGCCGTATTCATCAGCTCGGCGATTCGACACAGGAGTCAGAAAGCTCGACAGCAAATATCCATGCGCACAATGCAGCTCGATCATATCGAAGCCTGCATCATTTCCCATCACCGTCGCACGCACGAACTGCGATTCGATTTCTTCCATTTCCTGGTACGACATCTCGCGCGGTGGCGGAAGCGTCGGACCATACTCGATCGGCGACGGGCCAACTCTGATCCAGCTCTCCTCGAGCGGAATGTCCGTCCCTTCCCAGGGAAGCTTGACTGATCCCTTTCGTCCTGAGTGACCGAGCTGAAGGCAAATCTTCGCATCGCTCCACTCGTGGACGAACTTCACGATCCGTCGCCAGGCCTCCAACTGCTCTTCATTATAGAGTCCGGTGCAGCCAAGCGTGATTCGCGCTTCGGGGGACACGCAGACCATCTCCGTCATCACCAGTGCAGCACCACCAATTGCCCGTGCGCCAAGGTGAACGAGATGAAAGTCGTTCGGAACTCCGTCGGTGGCGCTGTACATGTCCATCGGCGACACGATCACGCGATTGTGCAGGCTCATTTCGCGCAGCCGGAATGGTGTAAACATCGGCGGCACCGCATCGACTTCCGTCTCCGATGCCTTCGAGGCGAACCAGCGTTCCATGCCTGTTAGATATTTGGCGTCGCGCAGCCGAAGATTCTCATGACTAACGCGCTGACTTCGGGTGAGCAGGCTGTACGCGAACTGCTCCGGCTCGAGGTGGATGTACCGCTTCACGTTCTCGAACCACTCCATCGAGTTGCGCGCGGCATTCTGCAGTCTCAGTGCTTCAGTGCCCCGATCCGCTTGATAGGACTCGAGTGCAGCGTTGATGTCGGACTGATTGGAGATCGCTCTTACGAGTCCGATCGCATCCTCCATCGCCAGCTTTGTCCCGGATCCGATCGAGAAGTGCGCTGAATGCGCAGCATCTCCGACGAGGACAATGTTGTCATGGTGCCACACTTCATTTCGTACGCGCACGAAGTTGGTCCACGGTGATCCGGCACGATGAGCTGCGTTCGACATGAGACGGTGCCCGCCAAGCCACTCGCTGTACATCGACTCGCATGCGGCAATTGTTTGCGTCATATCCATCGTATCAAACCCCGCAGCACGCCATGATGCCTCGTCGCATTCCACGATGAAGGTCGACGTGTGATCGTCGAACCGATAACAATGCGCCTGAAACACCCCGTGCTCGTTCTCGACGAAGTAGAACGTGAAAGCGTCGAATGGATATGTGGTGCCAAGCCAGATGAACCGCGCAGTTCGAGAGTCGAGATCCGGTTTGAAATGCTCCACGTGACGGCCGCGTATCGCGCTGTTGATTCCGTCCGCGGCAACCACGAGGTCGGCATCCAGACCGGAATCATCGGGGACTTCTGCGCAAAACCTGAGCTCCGCACCCAGCTCTGACGCGCGATCCTGCAGGATCTGGAGAAGCTTCTTCCGTGCAATTCCGCTGAAGCCGTGTCCTCCGGAAGTGATTCGCCGTCCGTGAACGACCACGTCGATGTCGTCCCAGTGCGCAAAGTTCTCCGTGATCGCCCGGAACGTGGGCTCATCAGCCGCGCGAAAATTCTCGAGCGTCTGATCGGAGAAGACGACACCCCATCCGAACGTGTCATCGGCCCGATTTCGCTCATAGACAGTTACCTGGTGTTCGGGACCGGCCTTCCTCAATAGAAGCGCGGTGTAGAGACCCGCCGGCCCGCCGCCAACGACTGTGACTTTCACGATATTAGTTTCGAGTTGATACTATTTATCGTCCGCGTCGGCATTCGCGGGAGCGGTCCATCCGTGCCAGATTCGGCAGATCATTACAACCCTCGCAAAAGGTGACCCTTACCTGAATATGTCACTCCACCGGGAGGTCTGAATGACAAGCCCGCAGCCGCTCTCCAATTCGGGAGTGAAATTCCCGCCGCCGACCGTCTTCGTCATCGCTGTGGGATTAGCCTGGCTCCTCGAGACACGGCTGGTACGACTTCGTCTGGTTGGCGAAACAGCGTCGCCGTTTCTTCTCGAGATTATTGGTGCCCTGCTCCTTCTCGCGGGATTTGCCCTCATCGCCTGGGGGCTGTACACGTTCGCGAGCGCGCACACAGGAATACTTCCGATGCGCTCCGCAACAAAGATTGTCGACTACGGTCCATATCGATTCTCGCGAAACCCCATGTACACCGGGATGGCAATCATGTACCTCGGTGGAGGGCTGGTGTTGAACTGGGGATGGGCTCTAATCCTGCTCCCGGTTGCGATGCTCGCGATCTATCAGCTCGTGATCAAGCGGGAGGAGAGATATCTGCACTCGGCATTTCCAACCGAGTTCGGAGATTATCGCGCGAGAGTGAGGCGCTGGCTTTAGACCTTAGATTGTACCGACCATGCTCGCCCCCATTCTTCTTGCAGCGTCCCTCTTAAGCGATTCGGCCAGGATTTACGACGGTCGCTCGAACAACATACATGTTGCCGTCCCACGGATCGACACCACCGCAACCATAGATGGTGTGATCGACGAATCCGTGTGGACGAAAGCCGCTCGCATGAGTGGATTCTCGCAATACCAGCCGGTCGATGGACGACCGGCCGAAGAGCCAACGGAAGTTCTCGTGTGGTATTCGCCGGATGCGATCTGGTTCGGGATCCGAGCGCGGGAAGTCCATGGCAACGTCGTTCGCGCGACAAAAGCAAACCGCGATGACATTGCGAGTGAGGACCACGTCCAGATTCTTCTCGACACGGAGAATGGCCGTCAGCTGGCGTTTCTCTTCGGCGTCAATGCGCTTGGTGTTCAGCAGGATGGAACCAGAAGCGCGCAGTTTGCCGGTGGTGCCGGCGGTGTATCGGCAACCGGTGGCGGATTCCGCAACATCAATCCTCTCGACGGAACTGTCGACTTGAACCCCGACTATGTATTCGAATCGAAGGGCCGCCTCGTTCCCGGCGGCTATGAAGTAGAGATTCGAATTCCGTTCAAGAGTCTTCGCTATCAGGATGCGCGCGTTCAGTCCTGGGGAATTCACATACTTCGCCGCGTACAGCATTCGGGATTTCAGGATACCTGGGCTCCGGCGGTTCGGGCAGCTGCAAACTTCCTCGCTCAGTCGGGCACTCTCGACGAGCTGCATGATATGCGTCGTGGACTGGTCCTCGAGGCGACTCCGACGATGACTGCACGTGTCGATGGAGCTCCGAAGATCAACGAGGGACGTGAGTACAAAGGAAAGACTGAGGTCGGTGCCGACGCAAAGTGGGGCATTCGCCAGAACCTCACTCTCAACGCGACGGTGAATCCTGATTTCTCGCAGGTCGAAGCAGATATCGGGCAGGTTCTCCTGAATGAACGCTTCGCGCTGTTCTATCCGGAGAAACGGCCGTTCTTTCTCGACGGACTGGAGATGTTCGATACTCCAAACCAGCTCATCTATACGCGCCGGATTGTCGCGCCGCGCGGCGGTGTAAAGCTCACGGGCAAGCTTTCTGGTACGAGCGTCGCCGCGATGGCTGTGCAGGACGACGACCTGTACTCATGGGATGAGCGTCATCATCCAGTATTCGGAATCGCTCGTATTCGACGCGACTTCGGGCGCAATTATACACTCGGATCTGTTCTCACAACGCGAGAGGACGGTGACGATTACTCGCGCATGGCCGCAGCCGATTTTCGCCTTTATCACTCCAGGCTTTACTGGGTGCAGCTCCAGGCAGCGCAGTCGTGGACCGACAGCATCGGCGACAATCGCGATGGGTCTCTGCTTCAGGCAGACTGGGATCGAACGGGCAGAGCGTGGGGATTTCATTACACACTCCGCGGGGTAGAGCCCGGATTCAACGCTGCTGCGGGATTCGTCAACCGCACCGGACTCGTCGAGGCTCGCACGTTCAATCGCTTCAGCTTCTATGGCGCGAAGGACGCACTGGTTCAGACGTACGGCACGTTCGTGCAGGTTTACCGAGCGTGGGATTATTCGTCCGGACGACCAATCATCGAGAGCACCGAGGCGCTCATGCCGAGTGCGACTCTACGTGGCGGGTGGCAGGTGTCGGGCGCGGTCGGGCGCAACGGCTTTGCATATGATCGCGCTGCGTATGGCAGCTTGAGCATTCTCACACATCAGGGCGCTGTGTCCGACACGGTAGCGTTCACAGTTCCGGGATTCGAGCGCGACCAGTGGAGTGGATCGATCAGAGTCACTACACCCACACTCAAGATCATGAGCGCGACCGCGGGTGTGACTCGGGGAAAGACACCCATCTTTCGTGAGGCGTCGCCTGGTCGCAGCACTCGCATCGATGGAGCCGTCGATCTTCGTCCAACAACTTCAGTGCGAGCGTCGCTGTCATTCTCGCGTCAGATCCTCGATCGCGCGTTCAACGACTCTCGCTTCTCCACCGAGACGATTCCGCGCCTGAAGGTCGAGTATCAGATGACGCGCGCGATCTTTTTCCGGCTCGTTGGTCAATACGCTGCAAGGTCCCGATCGTCGCTCATCGATCGAAATGGAAATGCAATTCTGGTGAATGGTGTGCTCGACGCCGGCAGCAAATCGAACGAGTTCACCACGGACTGGTTGTTCAGCTATCGGCCGATTCCGGGAACTCTGGCGTATTTCGGATATGGCTCGACGATGACTGAGTCAAAGGAGTTTCGCTTCAGCGGTCTCGAGAGAACGAGAGACGGGTTCTTTGGAAAACTGAGTTATCTCTTCCGCTTCTAGCCGGATGTGCAAAGCGCTCGTGCAGCTCTAAACCAGAAAGCCGGTCCCGGGTACCGGAAAGACCACAACTGCGGTACCGGGTACCAGCAACTGCGTATTAACCGGTACCTGGTACCGCTCTTCTGGTTGTTCAGGTACCCGGTACCGCAGTTCTGGTCTTCTCTACCTTACAGATTATTTGCATGTCAATGCATTGACACTATGTCAATCCATTGACATAATGCTCTCGTACCCGGACAAGGGAGCAACGTGGAAGACTTAGGACCACGAGAACGCCAGATAATGGCCATCATCTACCGGCTCGGCCGCGCGACCGCCGCTGAAGTTCAGGCCGAGCTGCCCGTTTCGCCGAGCAATTCCGCGGTGAGGGGAATGCTGCGATTGCTCGAAGAAAAGGGCCATTTGCGACACGAGCACGATGGACCACGCTATGTCTATCGGCCCACCGCTGACCCCGCGCGTGTCAGCCGCAGTGCTGTTCGTCATCTGGTGAAAACTTTCTTCGACAACTCCGCGTCGAGCGCTGTGACCGCAATGCTCGGCATGTATGAAGGCAGGCTCAAGGAAGACGACCTGGATCGACTCGAGGCCGCAATCGAACAGGCAAGAAAACGAGGAACGGCAAAATGATCTACTATGTGAACGCAATCGCTGACTATCTGGTGTCACTTCCCTTTGCGGCGTTGCTGATTCTCAAGAGCTCGGTCGTTCTTATCGTCGGCGCAGCCATCGCCCTCGGTCTCCGCAGCTCGGCTGCATCGATGCGCTACGCAGTGTGGGCCCTCGCGCTTGCTGTGATCGTTGCTCTGCCAATCGGCATGTTCGCGGGACCGTCATTGCCGGTTCGCATTGCAAAGTCTTCCGACATTGTGAGCAACCCATCTGTCGGGTGTCCGGATGAGGTTGTCACGACGTCGGTCGCACAAACTGCTGCCGGTACCTCGACCTCGACGAAGTCGATCACATCCTCGGACTTGAGCAACGAGCAGAAGCTGCTCCTCGTCTGGCTGGCGGGGTCGGTACTTCTCGGCGTTCGAATGATTGTTGCCCGGATTTCTCTTGCGAGCATCACACGCACATCCACGCCGCTTCAGGATTCCCGCTGGATGTCATTACTGGAACGCGAGTCCGCACGATTGGGAATCGAGAAGTCAGTACGACTGTTCGCCAGTGATGCCGTCAGTACTCCGCTCGCGGCGGGAATTACAAGTCCGTTCATCGTGCTGCCTCGTGATTCGCATCACTGGACCGAGGATCACCGCGAGGTCGTTCTGCGCCATGAGCTTTCTCACATTGGTCGCGGCGACGCTTTCATCTGCGTTCTCGCCGGTGTTGCATGCGCCATCTACTGGTTCAATCCACTCGTGTGGATCGCATCCCGCAAGCTCAGGTCAGAGCAGGAGCGCGCATGCGATGACAGTGTAATCTCGCTCGGCACACCTCCCGCCGATTATGCAGCACATCTGCTGGAAGTTGCGCGGTCGGCGAGAGAGATAGGATTGTCATCCTTCGTGTCGGTTGCAATGGCACGTCCGTCACAGCTCGAGGGGCGACTGCTCGCGGTTCTGAACAATCGTCGTCGAGGCAAGCTCACACGAGCTCACAGTGCAGGCGCTGTCATCTCTGCGTTGCTGTTGCTTTCGGGTATCTCCGCGATTCGACCCATTCGTGCCGAGAGCGCAGTCGTTGTCGCGAGCCAAACTGCTCCGGTCGTTGTGACTGCTGCTCTCGAAAGTCCGAAAGAGACCCTGCCCGCCCCGATTCATGCATCTGATTCTTCGGTCAGCGGCGATGTCGCTGTCGAAAGTGGCGGAACTCTCAGACTCGACCTCAGGACCGGTGCAGGCGTAACTATCAGAGGAACCAGTGAAAACCGCGTTCGGGTGCGAGGAACGCTCGCCGGACGTGACTGGCGCAATACGTCGTTCAGCATCGACACCAACGATAGAGACGCAGTCGTCAAGCTGGAGTATGTCCGTCGCACCAGCTCGCAGAGCTCTTCGCACCGGCTGGACATCACGGTGCCGAGGCGATTCAACGTTCGCATCGAGTCTGCGGGTGGTGGTATCTCCATCCGTGATGTCGAGGGATCATTCACCGGCAGCACAGGCGGCGGGGAAATCAGAATCGAGAATGCGCGCGGCAGTGCAGAGCTCAGTACCGGCGGCGGATCTATCACCGTCGAAGACTCTCGCCTGTCGGGCAATGTCAGCACAGGAGGGGGCGGAGTACTGATCCAGAACGTTACCGGTGGACTCTCGGGATCCTCGGGAACCGGTGATGTTCTGTATGGCGGCTCTTCCGCGAGGGCAACGGCATCCTCCTACGACAACTCTGACAAGTACGACAAGTACGACAAGTACGACAAATACGACAAATACGACAAATCAGGTCGCACCACGATCAACACGACGAGTGGAGTCAGTGGTGAAGTCAAAGGCGACGTGACCACCACTATTACGGGTGGAGTCGGTGGCGGAGTCGGTGGCGGAGTCGGCAGAGGCGTCACGTTTTCAGAAGCGTCGGCCGATGGAACACGACGCGGCAGCGACGGACGACTTTACATAAGCAAGGCCGGCGGATCAGTGAGCATCGCCACTGCACCAGGCGGTGCATCCATTCGCACTGGAGGTGGCTCGATCACGATCGGTGATGCAGGGGGAGATGTGTACGCATCGACAGGCGGTGGCGACGTGAGGATCGCATCGGCAGACGGTGCCGCTGAAATCTCTACGGGCGCTGGCGATGTCCAGATCAACGTATCCGGCCGCGGGGAACCAATGCTCATCACGTCCGGCAGTGGCAGAGTCACTCTCATTCTTCCGCGCGGAATCTCAGCTGATCTCGATCTCGAGACTGCGTATACGAACAATCGTCGTGGTGCGACGCGAATCGTGAGCGACTGGCCACTCTCGACTACTGAGACTCGCGACTGGGATTCTCGTCAGGGGACTCCGCGCCGTTACGTTCGCGCGGTGCAGAGCATAGGCGGCGGAGGTCCCAGAATCCGAGTGAGGACGGTTAATGGGGATATCGTCATCAGGAGACGATAGAAACAGAAAGCGTGCTGTTAGCTGTTAGCAACACTAGCTCTTTAGCTGGTTAGCATTTGGGGAAAAGCGGCCGCGCATTTCTTCCAACGCTAGCCGGCTAAGAGCTAATGTTGCTAACAGCTAACAGCACGCCTTTCTGTGCCTGATCCCTCTTCGTGATGATCTCGAGTACCACTGCATAAACGAGAGTCAAAGCCACGAACACCAGCCGCGGCCGCGGAAGCAGAGTATTTAGCGCGCGCCACGTAAACGCAACACACACGAGCACGAACAGAACGTTGCGTACGACGATGTTGTGAACGTATCGGCGCATGATGCCATGGACCGCCCCACCAGCGAGTCCGGCCATCGTTCCCGCGAAAAGCACCGTCAGAGTTCCGCCGAGTGTCAGTACCGGAACGCGGCCCTCCCAGTGCGCGATGATGCGCATCATCCCGCGACCGCCGGCGCCCAGTATTGGAAGTCCGATTGCTGCGCCGATGAGAGCCGATCGCAGGATTGTCCCGAAGAGACTTCGCATCACCTGACTCCTGACCTGTGACTCCACGCTGAAGCTACCGGAGTCACAAGTCGGGCGTCAGGAGCGAGCTAGTGGGTCATGCCTGAAGCGCCAGCACGTTGCCTGGTGAATCGCGCAGCTCGAGCTTGTTGATCACGCTCTCAATGCCTTTCACCTGACTCACCGCTGCTATGACGTCATCGAGCTCTTCGCGCAGGGCAATTCCCTGAAGAGTCACTTTCCAGTTGTCGGCGAAAACCTGAATTCCCTTTCCATGCTGGACACGATGAAAGAGCTCGGCGCAAACTCTCGTTGCCAGTCGGAAATTCGTGCCCGTAATATCGGTTCTCATGTTGCTTCGCTCGCGTTGGTGGGGCGGCCATTGCGGCCAGATGCCTGAAAGGGAATGCATCAGGAGTGCCAATGGCTCCAGACACCCGCGATGAGTATTGTTTTTCCTTCGATTCAGGGAAAGGATGACCCGCCGCCTCCTCACAATTGCCCTCGCCACATCGACTTTGACCGCCACAAGCTCCGCCCAGACCATGGATCAGGTCGACTCCATCATGCACGCCTACTCGGGGCAGGTGCCCGGCGCCTCGCTTCTCGTGGTGCAGGGCGGAAAGCCGGTCATCCATCGATCGTACGGGTTTTCCGATCTCGAGAAAAAGACGTCCGCAACCTCGGCGACCAACTACCGCCTCGCTTCGGTCACGAAGCAGTTCACCGCGGCTGCAATTCTGCTTCTCGTCCAGGATCGCAAGCTTTCGCTCGGGGACGGAGTCCGTCGCTGGCTTCCATCTTTGCCAGCCGCGCTGGACTCAGTCACGCTGACCCATCTTCTGACGCACACCTCGGGAATCATCGACTACGAGGACGTGATGGCGCCCGACACGAAAACGCAGCTGCACGATGCGGACGTGTTGAAGCTGCTCGAGACACAGGACAGCACTTACTTCACACCTGGTACGGGCTACCGCTACAGCAACAGCGGGTACACTCTGCTCGCATTGATTGTCGAGCGCGCGTCAGGACAGAGATTTGCGTCGTTTCTTCGTGACAGGATCTTCAAGCCACTCGGAATGAGCCACACTGTTGCTTTCGAGGATGGAATCTCTGCCGTCTCGAATCGCGCTTACGGTTACACGCTCAAAGACGGCACGTGGACTCGCAGGGATCAGAGTCTTACAAGTGCCGTGCTCGGCGACGGAGGGATTTATTCGTCGATCGATGACCTCGCGAAATGGGATGCGGCTCTCTACGACGCGCGACTGCTGAGTAACGAATCCCGCCGGCTTGCGTTCGCTGCCCATGTTGCGACGGACAAGGAAGGAGTCAGCTATGGCTTTGGCTGGAGAATTACAGGTGAGACACTATGGCATTCGGGAGAAACCTCCGGTTTCCGCAATGTCATCGTACGATATCCCGAGCGGCATATGACAGTGATCATACTGACGAACCGTGATGATCCGGAGCCGTACGAAACTGCGCTGGAGATTGGCAAGCTCTTCATTCCCGCTCGCTGAGTCGAATGGCAATCTTCCCTGACGATATTCGCATCTGCCTCGAGGACCAGCCGGCGCGTCAGCCCGGCATCGAACCGATGGCCGCACCGATTGTGCAGACATCGCTCTTCGCGTTTCCGGATTTCGATTCTTTCATTGCTGCCGGAGCAGCGGAAAGTAAGCACAACGTCTACACTCGCGGTCAGAATCCCACTGTAGAGGTCCTCGAGCGAAAGCTTGGTGCGCTCGAGCGAGGCGAAGCATGTAAGGCATTTGGATCGGGAATGGCTGCGATCAGTGCGGTGATGATGGGATTGCTCGAATCAGGCGATCATATCCTGTTCGTCAATCACACCTACGGTCCTGCGATTCAGCTCGTAAAGCAGCTGCGTCGATTCGGGATTCAGTTCACTCAAACTCTCGATCTCGATCCCGCCGATGTTGCGCGCGCGATGCACCCGAACACGAAGATGGTATGGATCGAGAATCCCGGCACGATGATGTTTCACACACTCGATCTTGCCGCCATTGCCGAGGTTGCACGCAAGCACGGGGCGCTCTCATGCGTCGACAACAGCTGGGCCTCGCCCCTGTTTCAAAAGCCGATCGAGCACGGAGTCGATATTGTCGTGCACTCGGCGACGAAATACATCGGCGGACACAGCGATGTAGTTGCGGGTGCGGTGATCACTACAGCTCAACGGATGGAACAGATCTTCTACCGCGCATTTCTCCTGCTTGGCGGAATTCTCCACCCGTTCGACTCGTGGTTGCTCCTGCGCGGGCTGCGTACAATGCCGGTGAGAATGCAGCAGCATGAAGCAGACGCGATTCGCGTCGCCGAGTTTCTCCGCATGCGCCCTGAAGTGAGTGCCGTGAATCATCCGGCGTTCATGACGCCGTCGTCGAGTCTGCTTGGAACTTCCGGATTATTCAGCTTCGAATTGAAGAATGCCGGGTTCGACGAAGCTCGTCGATTTGTAAATGCCTTGAAGCGGTTCCGCATCGGAGTAAGCTGGGGTGGAATCGAGAGCCTCGTCGTTGCCGCAAATCGAGGCACCAATCTCCACTGGCTCGACGCTCAGAAAATCCCGCATGGGCTGATTCGCCTGTCGGTTGGTCTCGAGGGCGCCGACGTCCTCATCGAAGACGTCGGCGACGCGCTCGACTCCCTGGCCTAAGCCGACAGGAGCTCCTCGAGCTTGTCGAAGCATTCGATCCAGCCCTCGCTGTGACCGTCGCGCGACTCCTCTGACTCGAATCCTCCCTGACGGAAATTCATTTCCGTTTTGTTTCCGCGCGCAGTGAGTGTGACTGTGCAAACCGAATAAGGGCTCGTTGGATTCCAGTTCTCATCCATCCACATGTGGGTGAACACGAGCCGCTCCGGCTCGACAATCTCCAGGTAAGTGCCGCCGAGGTTGAGCTCTTCGCCGTCTGGCTTCACCATCGTAGCGCGCCACGGTCCGTTGATTCGAAGCTCGCCTTCGCTTCGTGGAATCGTAAATCCACGCGGTGCTGACCAGACCTTCAACATCTCCGGATCAGTCCACGCTCTCCAGACAAGATCACGCGGAGCGTTGAACGTGCGGTTGATGACGAGCTCGAGTGCGTCCGCCGTTGTCTGAGCGGTGCTAGTTTTTTCGGCCACGTTTTCTCTCCTTTGATTGAATTTCATGGAGATAGCTGTCGAGTTTGTCGAAGCTCTCCTCCCAGTATTTGCGGTAATGGTCGATCCAGTCTGCCGCCTGTTTCAGTGGCCTGGCTTCGAGCCGGCAGGGTCGCCACTGCGCTTCACGGCCTTGTGTTATCAGTCCCGCTTTCTGCAGGACTTTGAGGTGCTTCGAGATCGCCGGCAGGCTCAGGTCGAATGGTTCTGCAAGTTGTGTGACCGATGCTTCCCCTTTCGAGAGTCTCGAGAGGATTGCTCTTCTTGTCGGGTCAGACAGCGCTGCGAAAGTCAGGTCTAGTTGAGTCATTTTGTATTTAACCTAATGGTAAAATACAAGGCGGCCTGGACCTTTGTCAAGCAGGAACTACGGGGACTTCGGGGAACTACGGAAACCTTTATCACAGATAAGCACAGATGGGGCACAGATGAGCACAGATGTACGACGGAAGAACGGGTAATTAATTGTTAACTGCGGAACTGCGTAGTGCCCGCAGTAACCCTAAAAAGGT
>Ga0070698_100002706_pt1 | contig 19495 bp, 18 predicted proteins | sample KBSK1502metaG_FD_65477 | JGI IMG/M metagenome (GOLD analysis project Ga0070698, IMG submission 65477) | Corn, switchgrass and miscanthus rhizosphere microbial communities from Kellogg Biological Station, Michigan, USA - KBS K1-50-2 metaG | ecosystem: Host-associated > Plants > Roots >...
CTCGAGGTCGAGCGCATCTCCGCGGAGATGGCCTCGATCGAGGCGGCGCTGGCCAGCCCCGGCCGGCCCGGGCCCGCCGGGCCCGGGGCAGGCGCGCAAGGGGCCGGGGCAGGCGCCCAGGGGCCTGGGGCAGGCGCGCAGGGGCCCGGAGCCGGCGGGCCTGGCTCTGGAGAGACGGCACAGGGCCCCGGCGAGAGCACCCAGGGCCCGGGGCAGGAGGGCGGCCCGCCGGCCCAGTCCGGAGGCTATTCGCTGGACGACGTCTGAGGACGGAGCGGTTCGGGGAACCCCGAGGGCCGGAGGGCCGGGGGAACCCCGAGGGGGGTGCTCCCGACGGGTACCCCGAGGGATCGGGTCCCTGGACCGGGGACGGTCATCCACAAGCTGCGCGTATCGGTTGAGGGTTTGCCGGGGCGCGGTTAGCATCAGGTCGCCTTTCAGCAGCCCAGGAGGATTGGTGACCCGCTTCCAGCGCCTCGCTGTCGCCACGACGACGGCCACGTTCCTGCTGATCGCCGTCGGGGGGCTGGTCCGGGCGACCGACTCCGGGCTCGGCTGCCCGGATTGGCCACGATGCTTCGGCAAGCTGACGCCGCCGCCGAACCTGCACGCCTGGATCGAGCACTCCCACCGGCTGGTGGCCGCGGTGGTGATCGTGCTGGTCGCGCTCACCGTGGTGGTGGCGTGGACCACCAGCCAGTCGCGGGCCATCCGCTGGGCCTCGATCGGCGCGCTGGCGATGGTGATCTCCCAGGCCGTGCTCGGCGCCATCGTGGTGTGGGCCAAGCTGGAGGCCGAGTCGGTGACCCTGCACCTGGCCACGGCGCTCGCGCTGGTGGCGCTGCTGGAGTTCATCACCTTCCGGTCCAGGTGGGGCCCTGCGGGGGATCCTGGCCGGTCGCGGCGGTTCACACGGCTGGCGATGGCGGGCGCGGGCCTGACCTACGCGCAGATGCTGGTGGGATCGACGGTGACCGGCCACGACGCCGGGCTCGCCTACCCCGCCGGCGTGCTGGTGCCCAACCTCGGCCTGTCCGCCGCACAGCTGCAGTTCGCCCACCGCCTGCTGGCGACGATCGTCGGCATCGTGGTGATCTCGATCTACGCCAGGGCGCGCATCACCCAGCGCGCCCACCCCACCATCACGCGGCTGGCGGGCTACGCGGCGGGGCTGGTGCTCGTGCAGATCGTTCTGGGCGTGGCCAACGTCGCCGACCGCCTGTCGGCGCTCACGGTCGTCCCCCACCTGGCGGTCGGCAGCCTCCTGTGGGGCACCATGTTCGCGCTGGTCCTGCACGCCGACCGCTTCGCCGGCACCGCCGAGCGCGACCCGGCGGAGCCGGCCCCGACCGCCGCCCGCACCGCCAGGGAATCGCTGACCACCTACTTCCAGCTCACCAAGCCGCGCATCATCGAGCTGCTGCTGATCACCACCGTGCCCACGATGTTCCTGGCCAAGCGGGGCGTCCCCTCGCCGTGGCTGATCCTGACCACCCTGTTCGGCGGCTCGCTGTCGGCCGCCAGCGCCAACGTCATCAACTGCTACCTGGACCGCGACATCGACGAGCGGATGCGGCGCACCCGGCGGCGGCCGCTGCCGGCCCACCAGGTGGCGCCGGAGGACGCGCTGCGGTTCGGGCTGGCGCTGGGGGTGGCGGGGTTCGTGTGGCTCTGGGCCACCGTGAACCTGCTGTCGGCCTCGCTGGCCACGGCCGCGATCCTGTTCTACGTGTTCGTCTACACGCTGGGGCTCAAGCGCCGCAGCACCCAGAACATCGTCATCGGCGGGGCCGCCGGCGCGGTCCCGGTGCTGGTCGGCTGGAGCGCGGTCACCGGGAGGGTCGAGCTGCCCGCGCTGGTGCTGTTCGCGATCATCTTCTACTGGACACCGCCCCACTTCTGGGCGCTCTCGCTGCGCTACCGCGAGGACTACGAGGCCGCCGGCGTGCCGATGCTCCCGGTGGTGCGCGGGCCCAAGGAGACCAGCCACCAGATCCTCTATTACACGCTGCTGCTGGTGGCGGTGACGCTGTTGATGTACCCGGCGGGGCAGATGGGCGTCATCTACCTGGTGGCGGCGCTGACGCTCGGCGGCATGTTCGTCTGGCGCGCGGTCGCGCTGGCACGGGACGTCTCGGGCAAGCGCGCCATCGGCCTGTTCAGCTTCTCGAACCAGTACCTCGCCCTGCTGTTCCTGGCGATGGCGGTGGACGCCGTGATCCATGTCCAGGGCTAGCTCCCGCCGGGTCGCCCAGCGCCCTCCAGAGGGCAAACGAGCAGCTCAAGCGCTTGTTCACAAGGGCCCCGTTCGACTTGTAGGCCACCCCGAGCACCGATACATTCACTCAAGTCTTGGCCAGCCCGCTTGCCGATCGTCCCGCCGGGCGGCCATCCAAGAAGACCCAGGAAGCGAGGCGACCTAGTCGAGATGCGCAGGTGGCAGGAGGAAGCGACAGGTTCCAGGGTCAGGGGCGTCGCGCTGGCCCTTGGCGGCACCCTGCTGCTGGCCGGATGCGCCGGCGGGTCGTTCACGGGCGCGACCGAGCAGGCCAAGCCGGTCCACCACCTGTACATGATCCTGTTCGTGGTCGCCACCGTGATCTTCGTCCTGGTCGAGGGCCTGATCCTGTGGGCGGCGCTGCGCTACCGGCGCAGGGACGACGCGCTGCCGCCGCAGTTCCACGGCAACAACCTGCTCGAGTTCGGCTGGACGCTGGGGCCGCTGATCATCGTGGCGGTGCTGTTCGCGCTGAGCTTCCAGGTGATCAGCAAAGTCGACGCCGAGGCCTCCGACCCGGCGGTGACCGTCAACGTCACCGGTTTCCAGTGGCAGTGGGAGTTCACCTACGCCGGCGAGAAGGTCCAGGTGGAGAAGGGCCAGCCGCCGCAGGACCTCTCGGTCAAGGGGACGACCGCCAAGCCGCCGCAGGTCTACCTGCCCGTCGGCGAGACGATCCACTTCAACGAGCAGTCCAAGGACGTCATCCACTCGCTGTACATCCCGGAGTTCCTCTTCAAGCGCGACCTGATCCCGGGCCATACCAACAGCTTCCAGATCACCATCTCCAAGCCGGGCGTCTACCACGGCCAGTGCGCGCAGTTCTGCGGCCTCGCCCACAGCCAGATGCACTTCTACATCCATGCCGTGTCGCGGCCGGAGTACGACGCCTGGCTGACCGACCAGAAGAAGAAGCTGGCCAGCGGGTGCCCGGAGGACACCACCCCGGGCCAGATTGCCGCCAAGAACACCGCCTTCGACAAGGACTGCCTGGCGGAGCCGGCCAACAAGCCGTTCACCCTGACCTTCAACAACCAGGACGCGGGCGTGCCACACAACGTGGAGATCTATACGGACAAAACCGCCAGCAAGCGCCTTGGGGGCGCCACTGGGCCCGCCGACCTGATCACGGGCCCGGCCAGCACGACCTACCGCGTCCCGGCGCTCCCGTCCGGTAGATATTACTTCCACTGCGACGTGCACCCGGAATCCATGACAGGAACGCTCGTCGTCAAGTAGCGCTCCACCTCGACCAGGGCAACAAGGAGTACCGATGGCGATCACTGAAGTCAGGCCAGAGGCAGCGCCCTCGGGCTCACCGGCGATCGGCTACCAGCGTCACCCGATCTGGGAGTGGCTCACCACCACCGACCACAAGAAGATCGGGATCATGTACCTGGTCAATTCGTACATCTTCTTCGCGGTGGCCGGGCTGCTGGCCATGTTCATCCGCACCGAGCTGGCCGAGCCGGGGACGCAGTTCTTCAGCGAGCAGCAGTACAACGAGCTGTTCACCATGCACGGGACCACGATGATCTTCCTGTTCGTGATCCCGATCCTCGCCGGCTTCGCCAACTACATCGTGCCGCTGCAGATCGGCGCGCTGGACATGGCCTTCCCGCGGGTCAACGCGCTGTCGTTCTGGATGCTGCCGCTGGCCGGCGTGATCCTGTACTCGGGCTACCTCGTCGGCGGAACCGCCTGCGCCGGCTGGACCGAGTACCCGCCCCTGTCGGAGCAGGGGTGCACGGGCCCGGGCGTCAGCGGCCTGGGCGCCGACCTGTGGATCATCGCCCTGCTGCTGGTCGGGACGTCGTCGATCCTCGGAGCGGTGAACTTCATCACCACCATCTTCAACATGCGCGCGCCGGGCATGACCATGTTCCGGATGCCGATGTTCTGCTGGACCGTGCTGGTGACCCAGCTGCTGGTCCTGCTGGCCACCCCGGTGTTCACCAGTGCCCTGGTGCTGCTGCTGATCGACCGCAACCTCGGCGGGTCGTTCTTCGAGCCGGCCAAGGGCGGCATCGCGGTGATGTGGCAGAACATCTTCTGGTTCTACTCGCACCCGGCGGTGTACGTGATGGTGCTGCCAGGCATGGGCATCGTCTCGGAGATCCTGCCGGTGTTCTCGCGAAAGCCGCTGTTCGGCTACAAGGCGTTCGTGTTCGCCACCGCCGGCATCGGCGCGCTCGGGTTCAGCGTCTGGGCGCACCACATGTTCGCCACCGGCACGGTGCTGCTGCCGTTCTTCAGCCTGATGACCTTCCTCATCGCCGTGCCCACCGGGGTCAAGTTCTTCAACTGGATCTCGACCATGTGGAAGGGCAAGCTGACCTTCAACACGCCCATGCTGTTCGCGGTGGGGTTCCTGTCGATGTTCCTGATCGGCGGCATCGACGGCGTCTTCCTGGCCTCACCGCCGGTGGACTTCGCGCTGCACGACACCTACTGGGTGATCGCCCACCTCCACTACGTGCTGTTCGGCGGCAGCGTCTTCGCCGTGTATGCGGGCTTCTACTACTGGTTCCCGAAGTTCAGTGGCCGCAAGCTCGGCGAAGGGCTCGGCAAGCTGCACTTCTGGCTGCAGATGATCGGGTTCAACCTGACCTTCTTCCCGATGCACATCCTCGGGCTGCTCGGCATGCCGCGCCGCGTCCAGGACTACCTGCCGCTGCACGACTGGACCGGCATCAACCAGCTCGAGACGGTCGGCGCCTACATCATCGCCGTCTCGACAGCGCCGTTCCTGGCCAACGTGGTGATGACCCTCCGGCGCAAGACGCGCGACGAGGAAAACCCCTGGGACGCCAACACCCTGGAGTGGGCCACCACCTCGCCGCCGCCCCCGCACAACTTCGACAGCCTGCCCGAGATCCACTCCGAACGACCGCTGTTCGACCTGCACCACGCCGATGAGCTGGCGGTGCACGCCGACGCGACCACCACGTCGACCACGGGAGCACACTAGCGATGGCAGCAAGCGACACGGCGCTCCGCGACCACGCTCCGGGGCAGCGGCCGGGCGGGATCAGCTCGTCCCTGCTGGGGATGGTGCTGTTCATCGCCTCCGAGGTGATGTTCTTCGGTGGGCTGTTCGGCGCCTACTTCACCATCCGCGCGGCGGCCACCACCTGGCCGCCGCAGGGATCGCCCGAGCTGAACACGGGCTACTCGGCCGTGGCGACCGCCGTGCTGGTCACCTCCAGCGTGTTCATGCAGCTCGCGGTCTGGGCCATCCGCAGGGGCGACCAGAAATGGCTGGCTCGCTGGCTGGGGGTCACCCTGCTGTTCGGCCTGACCTTCCTGGCCATGCAGGGCAACGACTACTACAACCTGGCCACCCACGAGGGCTTCCGGCTCTCCAGCGGCGTCTACGGGTCGCTCTTCTACACCCTGACCGGCTTCCATGGGGCGCACGTGTTCGGCGGCGCGGCCTTCATGTCGATCGTGCTGCTGCGCGCCCGCAACGGCCAGTTCACCGCCCGCTACCATGACACCGTCGAGATGGCCTCGTACTACTGGCACTTCGTCGACGTCGTGTGGATCGGCCTGTTCAGCACGTTCTTCCTCCTCAAGTGACCGTCAAAGGAGCCATGCAGTGATCGCCGCGGCCCGTCTGTTCATCATCATGGGGATCTTCGGCCTGATCGCCGGGGGCACCTACCTCGGGGGGAACTGGGGTCACCCGGAGATGGCCGGCGTCGGCCTGCTGCTGGCCTTCTTCATCGCGTGCCTGTTCATCGGAACGATGCTGTGGTCGGTGAGCCCCGCCAACAAGCGGCGCCAGGCCGCTCCCGACACGGGCCTTGCCGGCTCCGCCCGGCCCTCCACGGGCGCGCGGGACGAGCACGGCAACATCCACGTGATCCCGCCGAGCATCGCCCCGGCGATCTTCTCGCTGGCCGGTGCGCTGCTGCTGGCCGGCTTCGTCTACAGGGACAAGTTCAAGGGCTTCGGCCCGATTGTCATCTCACTCGGCGTGCTGCTGTTTGTGGCCGCGACGGTGGTCTGGTACCGCGCGACCTCGGCCGACGCCCGCGCCAAGATCGCCGGCCACGGCGCGGAGCACGGCGGCGGGCACGCCGCGCTGGCCGTGGAGGAGCCGGCCGGGCCGCCTGGGCCCGCAAACTACTTCGAGCAGATCCGCGAGGCCTTCGAGGCCGGGGACGCGGACTGGGCCGCGGCGGCCTACGCGCTCGACGCCGTCTACTACGAGCCCGCCAACCCGCCGCACGAGGGACGCGACGACATTCGGGCGTACCTGAACGACCTGCTCAAAGGGCACCGGAACCTGGTGTTCGCGGTCGAGCGCATGGGCGTGGACGGCGACAGCGCGATCGTGGAGTGGACCTGGTCGTTCCGGACACCCGACAACCGCCGCGTCACCGGCCAGGCCGGCGCCACCGTCATCCAGGTCGGCCCAAAGGGCATCACCTATCACCGTGACTACCTCTAGGAACGGGATGTGGCATCTGAGCGGCGCCTGCTGCTAGGCGTCCTGTTGGTGCTCGCGCTGGTCCTGCCGGTGGGAGCGTGGGCCGTCGACCGGGCGCGGCAGCACGAGCGCGACGGCGGTGCCCCCGCGGTCCTCGGTACCGACTCGGCCATGGTGCAGCGCTACCCGCCGGCGACCCCCGCTCCCAAGTTCCGGCTCACCACGCTGGACGGGCGCACGCTCGACCTGGCGGCCTATCGCGGCCAGCCCGTGCTGCTGAACTTCTGGGCGACCTGGTGCGGGCCGTGCGTCCGCGAGTTCCCGCTGCTGCGGCGCACCCTGGACGAGCGCCGCCCGCAGGGGCTGGTCGTCCTGGGCGTGCTGGTCAACGACAGCGCCGGCGCCGCCCGCACGTTCGTCCGCGAGCACGGCGGCACCTGGCCCGTCGGGATCGACCAGGGGGCCAAGGTGGCCGCGGCCTTCAAGGCAATCGGGCTGCCCGAGACGGTGTTCGTGCGCAAGGACGGCACCCTGGCCACCCGCGTCCTCGGCGAACTCACCCAGGACCGCCTGGACGCCCAGCTCGCCCCGCTTCTGGCGGGATAGCTCGGGCCGGGCCCGGGGCCCGTCGGGCCTGGCTGGGCCCACAGGCCGGCGGCGCGGACCGCCGCCGCAGGTGCAGACCTGGAGGCGGCCGCCCTACGGGCCGGCGGCGCGGACCGGCGGCGCTGGGGCGGACCTAGAGGCGGCCGGCGGCCAGCTCGGTGGAACGGTCGGGGCGGACCAGGAGCACGGCGATGCCGTCGCCTTCGCGCGCGGTCTCCTCGAGCTCGTCCACGGCCTTGCCGACGGTCTCGCGCTTGAGCCGGTCGGCCAGGCCGGGCTCCTCCAGGCCCTCGGGGAGCAGCACCAGGTCGGCGCCCTGCTCGCGGGCGTAGTCGACCATCGTGTCGGTCCCGTGGTGCTCCGGCAGCCATCCCCACGCGTCCACGCCCGCCCTGCGCGCCGCCGCCACCTTGCGGGCCAGCGGCTCGCGGCCCAGGTGCACCAGGTCGTCCTCGGAGAGCGGGTCGCCGTACTGCTCCCGCTCGCCGGCCGACGCCCACTGGTTGGGCAGCGGGTCCGCGAAGGCCGAGGCGGCGTCGCGGTCGTAGAGGATCAGCCGCGCCCGGTTGCGGCGCGCCAGCTCCATGGCGGTGTCGGTGACGTAGTCGAGCTCGTCGTCCTCACCGACGAACGCCACCAGCACGCGCGCGTCGGCCGGGTCGAACGTCGGTGGCTGGCTCACTCGCACCTCGCAGATGTCGGTAGATTTGATCCCGCGCATTCAGGACAGATCACAGCCGTTTGACTCGCTCTGCCGTCTCATAGGCCCCCTACCCGCCGAGCGGACGCGGCACTCCCGGTAGTATCGGACACCCCCTTGTGGACAGCTTCCCGGGCGCTATGACCCAGGGGTATATGCTCTTGGAACTGCGCCTGTCGTCGTGCACGTCACCGTCAGGCACGCGTGCCGGCCGGCGGTGTCGTGCACGACGACAGGCCACGATCGCCGAGCCACACATTGAAAGAAGGAGTTATGACCAAGCCGGTCCAGGTCCTGGATCGTGTGATCATTCGCTTCGCGGGCGACTCCGGTGACGGAATGCAGCTCACCGGTGACCGCTTCACCAGTGAGACGGCCGCCTACGGCAACGATCTGTCCACCCTGCCGGACTTCCCGGCGGAGATCCGCGCTCCCGCCGGCTCGTTACCTGGCGTTTCCGGGTTCCAGCTCCACTTCGCCGACCACGACATCCTCACGCCGGGCGACGCGCCCGACGTGCTGGTGGCGATGAACCCGGCCGCGCTCAAGGTGAACCTGCGAGACCTGCCCAAGGGCGGCACGCTGATCGTCAACACCGACGCGTTCACCAGCCGCAACCTCGAGAAGGCCGGCTACGCCTCCGACCCGCTCGGCGACGGCACCGTGACCGACTATCAGGTGCACGCGATCCCGCTGACGACCCTCACGCTCGAGGCGCTCAAGGACGTCGAGATCTCCAAGAAAGAGGCCGAGCGGGCGAAGAACATGTTCGCCCTCGGATTGATGTCCTGGCTGTACTCGCGCCCCATCGAGGGCACGGTCGGCTTCCTCGAGCGGAAATTCGCCGCGCGTCCCGTCCTCACCAAGGCCAACGTCGCCGCCTTCAAGGCCGGTTACCACTTCGGCGAGACGACCGAGGCATTTTCCGTCTCCTATGAGATCAAGCCGGCGAAGCTGCCGCCCGGAACCTATCGGCGCATTTCCGGCAATCTGGCGCTGTCCTACGGATTGCTCGCGGCCAGCCGGCTCTCGGGTCTGCCACTGTTCCTCGGCGCGTACCCGATCACTCCCGCTTCGGACATCCTGCACGAGATGTCCAAGCACAAGAACTTCGGCGCCCGCACCTTCCAGGCCGAGGACGAGATCGCCGCGGTCGGGGCGGCCCTTGGCGCCGCCTTCGGCGGCTCGCTGGCGGTGTGCACCTCCAGCGGCCCCGGGATCGCGCTCAAGGCCGAGACCATGGGCCTGGCGGTCGCGCTGGAGCTGCCGCTGCTGGTCGTCGACATCCAGCGGGGCGGCCCCTCGACCGGTCTGCCGACCAAGACCGAGCAGTCCGACCTGCTCCAGGTGATGTTCGGCCGCAACGGCGAGGCGCCCATCCCGGTGGTGGCGGCCTCCACGCCCGCCGACTGTTTCCATACGGTCATCGAGGCGGCCCGCATCGCGCTGACCTACCGCACGCCGGTGGTGGTCCTGACCGACGGGTACCTGGCCAACGGCTCGGAGCCGTGGCGAATCCCCAGCCTCGACGAGCTGGACGAGATCCCGGTGGAGTTCGCCACCGAGCCCAACCACGACGGCGAATACTGGCCCTACCTGCGCGACCCCGAGACGCTGGCGCGACCGTGGGCGCTGCCGGGGACACCCGGGCTCGAGCACCGCATCGGCGGTCTGGAGAAGGCCGACGGCAGCGGCAACATCTCCTACGACCCCGAGAACCACGACAAGATGGTCCACCTGCGAGCGGCCAAGGTGGCGGGCATCGCGCGCGACATCCCGCCGCTGCAGGTCGACGACCAGGAGGGCGCCCGGCTGCTGGTGCTCGGCTGGGGCTCCACCTACGGCCCGATCGGCGCCGCGGTGCGGCAGGTGCGCGCCCGTGGCGGCAAGGTGGCCCAGGCGCACCTGCGGAACCTCAACCCGTTCCCGCCCAACACCCGCGAGGTGCTCGGGCGCTACGACCGCGTGCTGATCCCCGAGATGAACCTCGGACAGCTCCGCAAGCTGCTGCGGGCCGAGTTCCTGGTCGATGCGGTCGGCTACAACCGCGTCACCGGGATGCCCTTCAAAGGTGAGGAGCTGGTCCAGGCGATCGAACCGCATCTCGCCGAGCTGGGAGACGCACGGTACGACGGCGCCGGATTGACGGCGCTGACCGAGGGAGCGAACCACCGATGAGCGTGAGCAACGGCCAGAGCGGCAACGGCTCCGTCAAGGTCGCCGAGCGCGCGGCCGGCGCGGCGGCCGTCAAGCTGACCGCCAAGGACTTCAAGAGCGACCAGGAGGTGCGCTGGTGCCCCGGCTGCGGGGACTACGCGATCCTCTCGGCGGTGCAGGGATTCATGCCCTCGCTGGGGATCCCGCGCGAGCGGATCGTGTTCATCTCGGGCATCGGCTGCTCCTCGCGCTTCCCGTACTACATGGACACCTACGGGATGCACTCGATCCACGGCCGCGCCCCGGCGATCGCCACCGGGCTGTCGGTGACCCGTCCCGACCTGTCGGTCTGGGTCATCACCGGTGACGGGGACGCGCTGTCGATCGGGGGCAACCACCTGATCCACGCGCTGCGCCGCAACGTCAACCTGCGGATCCTGTTGTTCAACAACCAGATCTACGGGCTGACCAAGGGGCAGTACTCCCCCACCAGCGAGCTGGGCAAGATCACCAAGTCCACTCCGATGGGCTCGGTCGACTACCCGTTCAACCCGGTCAGCGTCGCGCTGGGCGCCGAGGCGAGCTTCGTCGCCCGCTCGATCGACTCCGACCGGCGCCACCTCACCGAGGTGCTGACGCAGGCCGCCAACCACAAGGGCTCCGCGTTCATCGAGATCTACCAGAACTGCAACATCTTCAACGACGGGGCCTTCGACCTGCTCAAGGAGCCTGACACCCGGGACGACAACCAGATCCGGCTGCGGCACGGCGAGCCGATCCGCTTCGGCGCCGACGGCAGCCGCGGGGTGCGCCTGACCGGCGACGGGCGGGTCGAGCTGGTCGACGTCGCCGAGGTCGGCGAGGACGCCCTGCTGCGCCACGACGCGCACCGGCAGGACCCGAGCCTGGCGTTCATGCTGAGCCGGCTCTCGCACGGCGCGGACGGCCCGGCGCCGATCGGCGTGTTCCGGGACGTGGAGCGGCCGGTCTACGACGAGCTGCTCGGCGACCAGCTCGAGCGGGCCACCGCCAAGCAGGGCGCCGGCGACCTCGACAAGCTGCTGCACGCCGGCGACACCTGGGAGCTGACCTGACTCCACCCACGACGCAGGTGACCGGGGTGCGGGGAGCCGCCGCCCCCGGTGACCTGGTCGCCCTGGCCTTCCAGGCCAGGGCGGCTGGGCGTCTCGGGGTCGATACCGAGTTCATGTCGGAGGGGCGGTACCTCTCCCTGCTGTGCCTGGTGGGGATCGCCGTGCCGCCGGTGCCGTCGGCGGGGATCCCGCAGGGCCAGGTCGAGCTGGTCGACCCGCTGGACGAGGGCGTGGACCCCAGCCCGCTGGCCGAGGTGCTGGCGGACCCGGGGCTCGAGGTGATCGTGCACGCCGGCCGCCAGGACGTGGCCCTGCTGCGGCGCACCTGGCGGACGGAGGTCCGCAACGTGTTCGACACCCAGGTCGCGGCGGGCTTCGCCGGGTTCGGCGCCCAGACGAGCTACGGTGGCCTGCTGGCCGACGTGCTCGGACTTCGCGTGCCGAAGTCGGCCAGCTTCACCCGCTGGGACGTGCGCCCCCTCACCGCCGAGCAGACCGCCTACGCCCGCGACGACGTGGTCCACCTGCTCACCCTGGCCGACGTGCTCGAGCGCCGGCTCGACTCCAGCGGCCGGCTGGACTGGGCGCGCGAGGAGTGCCGGCGCCTGGAAGGCTCCAGCGACGTGCGCGACCCCGAGCTGGTGTGGCAGCGCCTGCCCAAGGTTGGCCAGCTCAGCGCGTCCGCCCGGGCGATCGCCGCCGCGCTGGCCTCGTGGCGGGAGCACACGGCGGCTGACGAGGACCGGCCGGTCGGCTCGGTGCTCGCCGACGCGTCGCTGGTCGAGACGGCCAAGCGCCGGCCCACCAGCATGCAGGCGCTGGAGCGCATCCGCGGCATCCAGCCGTCCACCCTGCGGCGGCGCGGGGAGGCCATCCTGGCCGCGGTGCGGCGCGGGATGGAGGCCGAGCCGCTCGAGTTCGAGAACGGCGAGCGCCTGGACTCCAGTCCCATGGACACGCCGCTGATCGCCCTGGCGGAGGCGCTGGTGCGGGGGCGGGCGCTGGACGCCGGCCTCGCCTACGAGCTGATCGCCGCCCGCAGCGACCTCGCGCGGGTCGTCTCCGCGGTGCGCCGCGGCCGCCCGGAGCCGGACGTGCGCACCCTGCAGGGCTGGCGCCGCAACCTGGTCGGCGCCGAGCTCCTGGACCTGCTCGCCGGCAAGCGCTCCCTGGCCGTCGGCGACAACGCCCGCCTGGTCATCGCCGACCGGTCGTAGGAGCCATGCGGGGCCGCTCTGGGGCGAGGCTACCCGGGCGAGGCGGCGCGGCTCAGCTACAGCTCGCGTCGACGTCGTGGGCGTCGCTCATGCCGGCGGCGCGCAGGGTGACCATGACCTCGCCGTGGCCGGGGATGTTCTGGGTGAGCTGCACGCCGGAGTCCACCAGCGAGCCGTCGGGCTGGACGGCGCTCAGCCGGCACCGGGCGCGGCCGCTGCGGCTGCCGTCGTTGCGGACGCGGAGGTCGATCACGGTGACCTGCGAACCCGGGGCGCCGGCCTCGACCGTGCGCTTCACCAGAGTGGCCTGGAAGGGGCCGACGCCGTGGTAGAGGAACCACGCCCCGACCGCCAGCAGGGCCACGGCCGCGATCACGCCGACGAGCACAGTGGCGTGGCCCTGGATCGGGCTCGGCAGGGGCAGTCCGGCCGGGTTGTAGCGGACCGGCACGGGGCCGTCGAGCGGCTCCTCGCAGCGCTCGCACACCGTTCCGCCTGGCTGGGCCGGAGTCCCGCAGCGCGGACAAAGACGTTGATTCACCAGGGGACAGTAGCACCGCGCCGGAGCCTCCGCGCGTCGGTCGGGGGTCCGCGCTACGGTACGGACCATGGCCAAGAACTCGGCGGTACGCATCGGCACCGCGTCCTGGACCGACCCGACCCTGGTCAAGTCCGGGCGCTTCTACCCGCCCGGCACCAACACGGCCGAGGCGAGGCTGCGCTACTACGCCTCCCAGTTCCCGATCGTCGAAGTGGACTCGTCCTACTACTTCATTCCACGCCAGGAGCAGGCGGGCGTGTGGGTCGACCGGACGCCTCCGGACTTCGTCTTCAACGTGAAGGCCTTCAGCCTGCTGACGGGCCATCCGACGCGGCGCAATGCGATCCCGGAGGACCTGCAGGACGAGATCGACCCCAAGCATCGCGAGGCGCAGCGCGTCTACCGGGGCCACCTGTCCAGCAGCGCCGTCGACGAGCTGTGGCGCCGCTTCCACGAGGCGCTGCTGCCGCTGGACTCGGCGGGCAAGCTGGGCGCGGTGCTCACGCAGTATCCGGAGTGGTTCACACCCAAGCACGCCAATCGTGAGGAGCTACGCGCACTTCACCAACGGCTCCCCGGCTACCAGGTCTGCGTCGAGTTCCGGAACCGCGCCTGGCTGGACGAGGCCGCCGACCGCGAGCGGACCCTCAAGTTGCTGGCCGAGGAGGGCCTGCCGCTGGTCTGCGTCGACATGCCGCAGGGGTTCCGCTCCTCGATGCCGCCGCTTGCCGAGGTGACCGCGCCCGACCTGGCGGTGGTGCGCTTCCACGGCCGCGACCGAGAGGCCTGGCAGTACAAGGGCCCCACCGCCACCCCACGCTTCCGCTACCTCTACAAGGAGCGCGAGCTGCGCGAATGGGTCCCCAGGATCGAGCACCTGGCCGAGGGCGCCCGCAACGTGCACGTCCTCCTCAACAACTGCTACGAGGACTACGCCGTCCGCAACGCCAGGGACCTCGCAAGGCTTCTGAGCAGCGAAGACGTACCGGTCGTCGATGTGCACACCTGAAGCGTAGCGGCAGTGGCGATCCAATCAACCCATGCGCACTGCTGTCGGTATTCCGTAGATGTTCCGCTCTGGCCAGTGATGGTGGCTGGTGAAACCTACGCCCTAGAATGCGAACGGATGTCTCGGACCCGAGTGGGCTGCGGTGCGCGGTGCCGGTCCGCTGCCAGATGGGAGTTGGAGTGCGAACGCCCAAGAAGCTGAAGGCTCTCAGCAAGGTCGAGAAGGCGTTCCTGCTTGGCGCCGTGCTTCTCGTCGCGCTGGTCACGCTGAGCTACACGGGACTTGCGCTCGCCGACCAGGACCCGTCGAAGGTCCTGACGGTCGACAACCCCAACGTCTCGTGCGAGTCGCCCGTGGCAGGCCCGAAGGTCGAAGGGGAACTGGGTCAAACGATCATCGTCTCCGCGGAGGACCCCATCGATTTCGTGAAGGTGAAGTCTGGTGTGGGCGCTGTTGTCGTGTCCGCTCAGTTCGACACGAACCAGGGGCAGATCACACTGTCAAAGGACGTCTCGAGCTACGTCGTCTGGACCTGTCCGCCGACCACCACCACCCCGCCGCCGACCGTAACCGCAACCTCGCCACCGACCGTGACCTCGCCAGAGACCACCTCGCCCCCTACCGTAACCGCAACCTCGCCGCCGACCACCTCGCCGCCGGACAGCACCACCTGAGGTGCCCATGTCGACGAGCAGCGTGGGAGGGACCACCAGCACCGTGGGTTGAGATCAAGACCCCTGAACGCCGAGACCAGTGGGCATCCGATGGTCGGAGGGGTACCCGAGCCCGGCGGCGGGGCGGTCTACTCGGCGGCTGGGGGGTCGACGGTGGAGAGGCCCGCGTCGCGCATGGCCTGCAGCAGGCGACGGACGGGACCGCTGAGGCGGTGGCGCTCGGCCAGTTCCTGCAGGCGCTCGGGGTCGGGCTCGGCAGGGGCGGTCAATTCGACGTCCAGCTTGGTGGCGACCGGGACGACCACGCGCATGGCGTCCAGGTAGTCGCCGGCGTCCGCCAGCGCGGCCGCGACCCGCGGCGGCAGGCGGTCCCGCGCGGCGACCAGGGCGTCCAGGCTCGGGTACTCGTCGACCAGGCGGGCGGCGGTCTTCTCCCCCACCCCGGCGACCCCCGGCAGACCGTCGGAGGGGTCTCCGCGCAGGATCGCGAAGTCCACGTAGCGGCTCGGCGGCACGCCGCACTTGGCGCGCACCCCCGCCTCGTCCATGCGCGCCATGTCGGAGGTGCCCCTGCGCGGGAACAGCACCTGCACGACCGGGTCGCGGACGAGCTGGAACAGGTCGCGGTCGCCGGTCACGATCGCCACGCGGTCCCCGGGGCCGGCGGCGGTGGCCAGGGTACCGATCACGTCGTCGGCCTCGGTGCCGGCCGCCTCGGCCACGGGCAGGCCGGCGGCATCCAGGACCGAGCGGATGATCGGGAACTGACCGGGCAGCTCGGGAGGGTCCTCGGCGCGCTTGGCCTTGTAGCCGGGATAGGCGTCGACCCGCCATCGCGGCCGCCAGTCGGCGTCGAAGACGTGCGTGACCGCGCTGGGCCGCTGGTCGACCAGCAACCGCGAGACCATGTCCAGGTAGCCGTGGGCGGCGTTGACGGACTGCCCCGACGGGTCGCGGATGCTGCGCGGCAGCGCGAAGAACGCCCGGTAGATCAGGCTCGGCGAGTCCAGCAGGAGCTGGACGGGGGTGCTGTTCACCCGCGAAGCATGCCATGGCCCGCGCGGCACCGCCTGAGCCCGGTCATGTCGGACGGTTCTGCTGGCATGTGAGGTATCTGCGCGGTTCGGCGGGCTTGCTTATGGGCGGGGGCCATGCGGTATGGTTTCCGCCGTTCGCACCCCCCAATGCGAACCGTCCTGTTCCCCACCCCCAAGGGAGCCTCTACCGGCAGATGTCAGCCTCCCGTCGGCGTACCTGGCTGGTCTGGTCATCCTGCGTCCTCGGTCTGATCGCGCTGATCGCTGTCGCGGCGCTGGCCGCGCCTTTGCATGCGGGCGCCGCTGGCACCACCGACCCGGACGTCGCCAGCCGGCTCCAGAGGATCAAGGCCACACTCAGGGACTCCAAGTCCGACCTCGGCAAGCTGCAGAAGGCGCTGGACGACGCCAACGGCGCCCTGAACCAGGCCGAGAACGAGCTGGCGGCGGCCGACCTCCAGCGGCTGGCCGCCCGCGCGGAGCGGTCCCAGGCCAAGACCGCGATCAGCCGCTCCGCGCAGCAGCTCAAGGACCTCCGCAAAGTGGTCGGCGACGAGGCGCGCGGCATGTACATGTCGGGCTCCCCCAGCGGCCTGGCCGCCCTTGTGGAGCAGGACGACGCCAAGGACCTGCTGGACCAGATCGCCACGCTGGACCAGCTCGCCCAGGCGAACAACGACGCCATCACCAACATGGTGATCCGCCAGAAGGAGTACGTCACCGCCCAGGCCGCCCTGGTCAACGCCGAGCGCGACATCGACCGCTCGCAGGCCGAGATCAGGAAAAAGATCCAGCAGGCCACCGCGCTCCGCGACGTCCGCGCCCAGGCCAAGGAGGCGCTGGACGCCAAGATCGCCAGCCTGCTCGGCGAGGCGGCGGTGCTGCGCAACACTCAGCAGCAGACCGCGGCCAACCAGTCGGGCCAACGCCGCACCGGCACCAAGTGCGACCTGTCGGGCACCTCGGACGCCGAGTACTGGATCATCATGCACGAGTCCGGTGGCGACCCGACCGCCGCCAACCCCAACTCGACCGCCTTCGGCCTCGGGCAGCTCCTGCTCGACCTGCGCCAGCGCCTGCTCGGCGCGGACTACGACACGATCGACTGCGGCAAGCAGCTCTCGGCCTTCCGGTCGTACGTGAGGGAGCGCTACGGCACCGCCGAGAACGCCAAGGCGTTCTGGATCGCCCACGGCTGGTACTGAGCGCGGCTCAGCCTCGGGGCTCGATCCGCTGCTGCTCCGCGGGGACCTTGCGCGATCGCGGGGTGGCGTCGAGGAACACCTGGGAGACGTCCGGGTCGGCCTCGCGCAGCTCGCGGTCGATCTGGTTGGAGAGCTGCTCGACCTCACGGGCGGTCAGGTCGTCCCGCAGGTCCAGGCGCACGGCGACCAGCAGGTCGGTCGGCCCGAGGTACATGGTCAGCAGCTCCAGGACCGCCTCGACCTCGGGATGGCGCAGGATCACCTCGCGCAGCAGCTCACGCTGCTCGGGCCGTGCCGCCACGCCGATCAGCAGGTGCTTGGTGTTGCGGCCGAGGGTGTAGGCGACCCACACCAGCAGTACGCCGATGGCGATCGAGGCGGCGCCCTCCCAGCCGCGCTCGCCGGTGAGGTCGTGGAGGGTGACGCCGACCAGAGCGAGCACCACGCCGGTCACCGCGGCGGAGTCCTCGTACAGCACCGTGCGGACCGTGGGGTCGTTGCTCTGGCTCAGGTACACCGGCAGGGGCTTGCCCGCTCTGCGCGCCTCGCCGCGCACCTGCGCGATCGCCCGCAGCAGCGAGGCGCCTTCGGCCACCAGCGAGAAGCCCAGCACCAGATAGGAAATGAGAAACGCGGTCTCCTGGCCGAGGCTGCCGCCGAGCAGGGTCCGCACGCCCTCGAACAGTGAGAAGACCGCGCCGGAGACGAAGATGAACACCGCCGCCATCAGCGCCCAGAAGAAGCGCTCCTTGCCATAGCCGAAGGGGTGCTCCTCGTCCGGCTTGCGGTCGCCCAGCGACAGCGACACCAGCAGGAACACCTGGTTCATGGTGTCGGCGACCGAGTGGGCGGCCTCCGCGAGCATGGCGGCGGAGTGGCCGAGCAGGCCGGCGGCCCCTTTGGCCACCGCGATCGCGAGATTGGCCGCCAGCGCGGCGAGGACGGTCTTCCTGCTCTCGCTCTGCACTCGCCCGGCCTCAGCGCGCCGGCCCGGGGCCACGGGACCCGTTGCCGGAGGACTCGGGACCCGCTCCCGGCCCATCCTCGGGTGCCCGTCGCAGGAAGAGGCCGCCGAGGACGCCGCCGACCAGGCCTGGGAGCGCGGCGGTCCACGGCCGGGCGGTGATCCCCAGCAGCAGCGACACCGCGCTCAGCACCACCGCGAAGGCGCCGTCGTTGAGGCGCTCGATCGGGGTGCGCCGTGGCCTGCGCGCTGGCAGCAGGCCTGCCGTGACCACGGCGAAGCCGGCGACCAGGCCGAGCAGCGCCATCAGCACCGCCAGGCCGGGGCGGGATCCGGAGGCCAGCAGGACCCCGAGGGCCCCCAGGACGAGCGCGCCGCCCAGCGCGCCGGCCGTCCGAGCCGTCCGGTCGTTCGTCCCTGCCGCCATCTCGCCTCCCGTGCCGCGCCGTTCCTCTCCATTCCCCCTGGACCGAGAAGGTAGCCTACTGGCCCGAGGATCGCGCGACGATCCCGGCGAGCGCGCGAAAGGGGGTCCGGGGGCTCGAGGGCGAGGCCCTGGCCAAGGCGCCAGGGGCCGAAGCAGAGCCGGGCGTTCGTCCCACGGTGGAAAGGGGGGCACCATGGCACTGGTGCTCGAAGGCGAGGTCGCCACCATGGATCCGCAGCGGCCGGTCGTGCCGGCCGGCAGGGTCTACGTCGACGACCAGGGCAGGATCGCGGCGGTCCTGGGAGCGGGCGAGCCGGCGCCCGGCGGCTTCGACGCCGCCCTGCGGGTGCGCACCGGCGGGGTGGTGTACCCGGGCCTGATCGATCTCCAGCCGCATAGAATGGCCATACAAGCGGAGGGGTCGAGCAGGAGGGCAGCATGGGCACCAGGGCAGGCGTCTACACGCGGTTGAGCAGGCTCAAGGCGACGGAGGAGCTGACGAGCCTCGGCCTGGAGCGCCAGAGCGAAGACACGCTGAAGCTGTGCGCCGACCGGGGGTACGAGGTCGTCAAGACCTACAGCGACCCCGGCATCTCCGCATCCGACGCGGCCATGCGGCCCGAGTTCGAGCAAGCCATGCGCGACCTCGGGGACGGCACCATCGACGTGCTCGTCGTCCCGGCGTTCGACCGGCTGACCCGCGGGCTCAAGACGTGGGTGCGTATCCGCGCCACCCTGGAAGCCTCCGGCGGCAAGATCGTCAGCGTGGTCGACGGCGACCTGGACGCGGACTCCCCGATGGTGAGCATCCGCGCGGTGTTCGCGGAGGACGAGATCAAGCGCACCAGCCGGCGCCTGACCCGCTGGCACCGGCAGCGCGCCGACGCCGGCAAGCCGCTCGTGAGCGGCCGGCGTCCGTTCGGGTACGTGGACAAGCAACGCAGCGGTGTCGAGCCGCGTGAGGCCGCCGTGGTCGAGTGCGCGACCTGGCAGCTCCTGAAGCGCAAGAGCCTCCGGTCGGTGGTCGCATGGGCGAACACGATCACCACCGCGCCGGGCGGTAAGCCCTGGTCGGTGATGAACTTCCGGCAGATGCTCCTGTCCCCCGGCCTGGCAGGGATCAGGACCTACCACGGGGCCGAGGTAGG
>Ga0070698_100002707_pt1 | contig 19487 bp, 10 predicted proteins | sample KBSK1502metaG_FD_65477 | JGI IMG/M metagenome (GOLD analysis project Ga0070698, IMG submission 65477) | Corn, switchgrass and miscanthus rhizosphere microbial communities from Kellogg Biological Station, Michigan, USA - KBS K1-50-2 metaG | ecosystem: Host-associated > Plants > Roots >...
GGCTGGACGCCTTCCGGTTACCTTCTACAAATCGGTGGATCAGTTGCCCGCCTTTGAAGACTACCGGATGAACGGGCGTACTTATCGCTACTTCAAGGGCGAACCACTCTATCCATTTGGCTTCGGGTTGAGCTTCACGAAGTTCAAATACAGCAACTTGAAATTCAGCGCGAAGTCGGTTAACGCGGGTGCTCCGGTCAGGGTTAGTGTCGAGGTGCAGAACGTTGGCAAACTTGCCGGTGAAGAAGTAGTCCAACTCTATCTCTCCGACGTTGCTGCCTCAGTGCCTGTTGCCATTCGGGCCCTCGCTGGATTTGGTCGTGTCTCTCTCAAGCCCGGAGAAAAACGATCCATCTCGTTTATGCTGACGCCAAGGCAGATGTCTGTGATCGATGATGCCGGTAGACGCGTGATTGAGCCCGGCGAGTTTCTGGTAACCGTGGGCGGCAAGCAGCTTGGGTTTACGGGTCGCGCCGATGCGGCAACGACCGGAGCAATCGGTCGTCCATTGTTTGTCACAGGAAAGCTTACTGAAATCCCCGAAAATTAGATGAAGGCTCGCTAACGAATCGTAGGGCCGTGCCTCTACCTAACGTCTGAAGATGAACGAAGTAGCCAGATCGGTATCGACTTTGGTAAGCGGGGCGCTTCGCACGTTGGTCTGGTTGTGTCTGTGCGCGACCCTGACTTATGCGCTGGGCCAGAGGCGCTACGTCGAGTTTGTGGCGGCGCCTGGAGCGCTGCCACTTGTTGCGGGTGGCTTAGCGTTACCGATACTTGCCGACTCAAGGGATTTTCCGGGCGTGCTGCGAGCGGCACGCGATCTACAAAAGGACATTGCCCGAGTCACCATGCGCGAACCGACCTTGATTACCGATAACCCCGCGCGATCGTCGGGTGATGTGGTTATCGTGGGAACGCTGGGAAGGAACCGCCGCATTGACGAACTCGCAAGCTCAGGCAAACTCGACGTCGCGGCAATAAAAGGCCGTTGGGAGTCGTTTGTCATAGAAGTTTTATCGGACCCCTGGCCGGGAGTTAAACGCGCCCTGGTGATCGCCGGCAGTGACAAACGCGGCACAATTTTTGGCGTATACGATCTCTCCGAACAGATCGGCGTATCACCCTGGTATTGGTGGGCCGATGTGCCCGTTAGTTATCACCGTCAACTCTTCATTCGGCCGGGCCGGTACCTGCAGAACGAGCCGGCTGTTAAGTACCGTGGCATTTTTCTGAATGATGAGGCGCCGGCGCTCACCGGTTGGGTGAAGGAAAAGTTCGGCACCTACAATCACCAATTCTACGAGAAAGTCTTTGAACTCCTGCTTCGTTTGAAAGCGAATTACCTCTGGCCGGCGATGTGGAACAACGCTTTCAACGACGACGATCCTCTGAATCCAAAAGTTGCTGATGAATGGGGCATCGTGATGGGCACATCGCATCATGAGCCAATGCTGCGTGCGCAGCAGGAGTGGAAGCGATACGGCAAAGGCGCGTGGGATTATGCCGTCAACAGCGACGTGCTGCGCCAGTTCTGGACTGAGGGCATACGACGCAATCGAAACTATGAAAGCATCGTCACGCTGGGCATGCGAGGCGACGGCGATCTGCCGATGTCGGCGGAGAGTAATGTAGCGCTGCTTGAGCATATAGTCGCGGACCAGCGAAAGATCCTCGCCGAGAACGTCAGTCCTGACCTGGCCACGGTGCCGCAGCTCTGGGCGCTCTATAAGGAGGTGCAGGACTACTACGAGAAAGGGATGCGCGTGCCCGACGACGTCACTCTGCTCTGGTGCGATGATAACTGGGGGAATATTCGCCGCTTGCCGACCGAAGAAGAGACCAAGCGCTCCGGCGGCGCCGGAGTGTACTACCACTTTGATTACGTTGGCGGTCCGCGTTCTTACAAATGGCTGAACACAATTCCTATCACCAAAGTTTGGGAGCAGATGAACCTGGCTTACGAGCACAGGGCAAGTCGGATCTGGATCGTAAACGTCGGCGATCTGAAGCCGATGGAATTTCCGATCGAGTTTTTTTTGACGTTCGCCTGGGCGCCACGAGGCTGGCCTGCCGAACGGCTCGACGAGTACACACGGCTTTGGGCGGAGCGCGAGTTTGGAGCGGAGCATGCAGTGGTGGTCGCCGAGATCGTCGACAAGTACACGAAGTACAACGGGCGTCGCAAGCCGGAGTTGTTGGAGCCGAGCACCTACAGTTTGGTGAACTATCGTGAAGCCGAGAGAGTGGTAGCGGATTACCGCGAGCTTGAACGGCGTGCCGAGCAGATCTACAACGTTCTGCCGGCGGCGCGGCGAGCCGCTTTTTTTCAACTGGTGCTCTATCCAGTGAAAGCCTGTGCAGTTCTCAATGACTTATATGTCACCGTCGGGAAAAACCGGATGTACGCGATCCAGGGCCGTTCTGCAACCAACGATCTTGCCCGGCGAGCGCGCGCACTGTTTCATGAGGACGAACGGCTGGCGCGTTTCTACAATCAGACGCTGGCTGGTGGCAAATGGAATCACATGATGGACCAAACGCATATTGGCTATACCTATTGGAACCAGCCCGCCCGCAACGTGATGCCTGCTATTAATGAAATTCAAGTACCGGTAGAGAGTGAGATGGGCTTGAGCGTCGAAGGTTCGGAAACGGCGTTGCCTGACAATATGCGCGAAGCCAGCCTGCCGTTGCAAAACAACTACGATAGGCAGCCGCGTTACTTCGAAGTGTTCAACCGGGGGAAGACGCCGTTTTCATTCACCGCGCAACCAAGCGAGCAGTGGCTGCACGTAAGTTCCTCCGGCGGCACCGTGAGACGCGAGCAGCGCCTCTGGGTGCAGGTTGATTGGAATGCGGCGCCGCAGGGAACTAACCGCGGCTCAATAACCGTGAATGGACCAAACGATCGGAAGATGATTTTAGCTGTTCCGATTGAGAATGCGATTGATCCGAATCGCCAAAAAGTCCAGGGCTTTGTAGAGACTAACGGGCATGTGTCAATCGAAGCGGAGCATTTTTCTCGCGCGGTTACCGTTGAAGGAATGCGTTGGCAGAAGGTTCCTGATTGTGGTCGCACTCTCTCGGGCATAACGCCGTTTCCTGTCACGGCACAAAGTCAGAACCTCTCGGCGTCCGCTGGAATGCGACTCGAGTATCAGATGTATTTATTCCACGACGGTCCAGTTAGTGTTGATGTCTACCTCGCGCCTACACAAAAGTTTCTGCCCGGCGACGGGTTTCGGTATGGCATTTCTTTCGACGACGAAAAGCCGCAAGTGATCAACGTGCATGCCGGTTATGGCCAGGCTGATTGGGAGCGTTCCGTGAAAGATGGCGTACGCGTGTTGACGTCGAAGCATACCCCGTTGACGTCTGGTTCTCATGTGCTCAAATTCTGGATGATTGATCCGGGCCTCCTCTTGGAGAAGTTGGTGGTCAACACGGGCGGAGTGCGTGCCAGTTATCTGGGGCCGCCGGAAAGTTTCCGACGCTAGAACGCACCAGAGCGTCAATTCGTCAAATGCCAGTTGACGGCTTATAACCGTTTGAAATTTCGGCACATATTCTCGACGTGTTAATTGGTAGCATCTTCAATTAATTCTTTTTCTGCGTAATCTCAAAAGACTGCGCAGAGAAAGCCAGGAATAGGTTTGTTTCCAAAGCTCCTATGCATATAGTTCGCTTTCTTTGCGCGCAGGGATTTCGCTTGGGTCTTGATGTTAATGGTGAGCGATTTGATCTCAGCGCATCGGCCCGCGAGTTTTCCGATATCTCTACCTGGCTCGCACTGGCGGAACCGGTCGCCGCTATTCAGAGCATTCTTCCCCGGGTTCGCAGGTTTCCGCTGACTGAGGAGGTCAATCCAGTTGCGCCTCTCGATATGCAGGAAGTGTGGGCGAGCGGGGTAACCTACTTGCGTTCAAAGGTAGCGCGAATGGAAGAAAGCTCAGAAGCTGATTTTTACGACCTGGTCTATGAGGCAGAGCGTCCCGAACTCTTTTTCAAGTCGATGCCACACCGCGTTGCGGGACACCGGCAAGCGGTGCGAATTCGTCGCGATTCCGACTGGAACGTGCCGGAGCCGGAACTGGCGCTGGTGCTGTCAGCAGCTGGAACGATTGTCGGCTACACGATCGGTAACGACATGTCGTCGCGTTCGATCGAAGGTGAAAATCCGCTCTATCTACCGCAGGCAAAAGTTTACGACGGAAGCTGTTCGTTGGGCCCGGGAATCTTGTTGCATGACGGTAACGCCCTGGCGCGCAAAATCGAAATGACGATAACGCGCAACGGCACGCGTGTCTTCGAGGGTGCAACGTCGACCGCTAAGATGCGGCGTTCTTTGCAGGAACTAGCTACTTATTTGTTTCGAGAGATGACTTTTGACCATGGTGTGTTCCTCTTGACTGGAACCGGCATCGTGCCGCCGGATGATTTCACACTGCATCCGGGCGATCTGGTCAGCATTACGATCGAAGGCATCGGTACCCTGGATAATCCCGTTGAATAAACCATGAAGATAACCGGACTGAAGACTTTTATTGTTGGATCAGGTTGGCGCAACCTGATCTTACTGCGTTTAGAGACTGATGTTCCCGGACTCTACGGAATCGGCGAAGCCACCGTGCAGTGGGGCGACGAGGGCATGCTCGGTTACCTGGTTTCGTTGGAAAAACGATACCTGATTGGCGCCGACCCTCGCGATATTGAGGCGCTCTGGGAACGCGTTTATCGGAGCGAGTACTGGCGACGCGACTTTTTTGTTTGCTCCGCTCTTGGCGGCGTCGAGATGGCCTGCTGGGACATTCTCGGCAAGTCGTTGGGTGTTCCCGTCTGGCGGCTTTTGGGTGGGAAGTGCCGGGATCAGGTCCGTGCTTATGCTAACGGCTGGTATCAGGTCGAGCGAACGCCGGAAACAATCGCTGAACGCGCCCGTCAGGTCATGAAAATGGGTTACACCGCGCTGAAGATCGATCCTTTCGGCGCCGGTTCGTATGAGATGAGCGAGGAGGAAAAGCGCGGGTCGGTTGAGATCGTTCGCGCTGTCCGTGAGGCGATTGGCGCAGACGCTGAACTCTTCATCGAGATGCATGGCCGCTTTGCAGTGCATACTGCGATCGATATGTGTCATCGGCTGGCGACGTACCGTCCCGGCTGGTTCGAAGAACCAGTGCCGCCCGAAAACACGCACGCATTGTTGGAAGTCCGTCGTGCTGTTGCCCCGCTCGGTATTCCCGTTGCCGCCGGCGAGCGGCTCTTTACACGCCATCTTTATCTGGATCTGTTTCGGGAACGCGCGGTTGACATCGTCCAGCCTGACGTTTGCCACGCTGGTGGCATCGCCGAAACACGGAAGATCGCAGCGATGGCGGAGGCACACTACCTGCCGGTCGCTCCTCACAACGCCGGCTCGCCGGTGGGAACCATGGCCTCACTTCACGTAGCCGTAGCGACGCCGAATTTCAAGATACTCGAAACGTTTGACGACATGGTGGAGCCGTGGGTGCGCGAGGCTGTAGTAGGACGCCCGGAAGTCATCGACGGCCACTTTGCGTTGCCCGAAAGACCGGGACTCGGAGTGGATCTTAACGAAGAAGTCATCGCCGCCCATCCGCCGCTGGAGGGCTTTATGGATTTCTGGAAAAAGGGCTGGGAGAAACGGGATACCTATTTCAAAGCTAAGTGAGAATCACCATGAGTTCAACACCCCAGGCAGATAACCTCAATCACCGCGATGATAAGGTTGCGAAATCGTCGACGATCGGACGCCGTTCCTTCCTGGTCGCAAGCCTTGCGACGGCAGTAGCGTCGCGCGCTTACAGTCAAACTCGCGACTACAAACCTGGCAGCCCACCAGTTCGCTATCCGGACAAAGATATCATTGCGCTGGATCGGAGGTTTTCCCAATACTATTTGAGGAACACCACCATTCAACGCTTACACACCGGCAGTTTGTGGGCGGAGGGTCCGGCCTGGAACAGTCTCGGCAATTACCTGGTCTGGAGTGATATTCCGAATAACATTCAACTCCGATGGCTTCTGGAAGACGGCCACGTCAGCGTCTTTCGCAATCCTTCCAACTACAGCAACGGTAATACTTTTGATTGGGAAGGACGCCAGGTCTCCTGCGAACACGGCACTCGCCGCGTAGTGCGTTATGAACGCGATGGCACAATTACGGTTCTAGCCGATAAGTGGCAAGGCAAGCCGTTCAACGCGCCCAACGATGTGGTGGTGCACCCGGACGGCGGCATATGGTTCACCGATCCTGGTTACGGCAGCATGGGGAATTACGAGGGCAACAAAGGCGCACTGCTAATCAAGGAGGCTGTCTACCGCATTGATCCTAAGACGACCGCACTCGAGTTAGTTACCGACGACGCCTCCAAGCCAAACGGACTGTGCTTTTCGCCTGATTACAAACGCCTTTATGTTGCTGACACCGGTACCTCGCCGGGTGTCATCAAGATTTGGAACGTCGCAGATGGGAAGAAACTTCAGAACGGGAGGGAGTTTGTCGCGATGAGGCTGAAGACAAAGGATGGCGAGTTAAGCGGAGGCGGCGACGGGTTGCGCGCCGATATCGACGGCAATCTCTGGGTTGGAGCCTGGGGCGGCGAAGGCTTCGACGGCGTTCACGTCTTCGCTCCAGACGGGCAGCGCATTGGTCAAATTCTTCTACCAGAAGCAACGAGCAATGTTTGTTTCGGCGGCTTGAAACGGAATCGCCTTTTTATCACCGCCAGCCAATCGCTTTACAGCGTTTATGTGGGGACCCAGGGTGCACATATTGCTTAGCAGGGTTTCACACAACAAGCATCAGTTCGTTTCGAATCCATCGGCGTGCCAGGATGCCGCAAGGCAATCCCTACGCGAGCGATCTTGAAGTCGAAAATCTTATTGAAAACAAATTCCATGTCACGAAGCCACGCACCATTCCCATTCGTTCTTCTGCTGATCCTGGCGACTGTAGCCTTTCCTCAAACGACCCCTAACTATGAGCCTGGCCCGGATTCAAAGCCACAGTCCGATGTGCCCAAAGGTGAAATACTTAAGTTCAGCTTCGATAAATCGAAGATCTTTCCGGGAACGACCCGTGAATACTGGATCTATGTTCCTGCTCAGTACAGGCCTGACAATCCCGCGTGCGTTTATGTCGGCCAGGATGGAATCAAGTTTGAAGCGCCCATCGTTTTTGACAACCTGATTTACCAAAAAGAAATGCCGGTAACGGTAGGCGTGTTTGTAATGTACGGGAAAGTACCGGCTGCGAATGCCGGCGCCGCACTCGATCGTTTCAACCGGAGTTACGAATACGATAGCCTTGGCGACAGTTATGTACGCTTTCTGCTGGAGGAGCTCCTTCCCGAAGTCGAGACAAAAAAAACCGCGGATGGACGGGCGATCAAGCTGTCACATCATGGTAACGATCGTGCCATTGGAGGTGCATCGAGCGGAGCGATAGCGGCTTTCACCGCCGCGTGGGAACGGCCGGACGAATTCAGCCGCGTATTCAGCGCGATCGGCACGTATGTCGGCTTGCGCGGCGGAGAAGTCTACCCAACTTTGATCCGCAAATTCGAGCCGAAGCCGATTCGTATCTTTCTGCAGGACGGGGCAAACGACCTCGACAATGCCGGCGGCGATTGGTGGATGGCGAACCAAACGATGGCCCGTGCCCTCGCCTTCGCAGGGTACGACATGCATCACGTATGGGGTAGTGGCGCTCACGACGGCAAACACGCAACCGCGATTTTCCCGGACGCGATGCGCTGGTTGTGGCGAGACTGGCCACAACGCATAAAACCGGGACCGAGTAAAAACAGCACGCTGAACGATGTTCTCGTCCCCGGCGAGGACTGGCAACTCGTTGCCGATGGCTACCAATTTACCGAGGGACCGGCGACTAACACGAAAGGCGAGATCTTTTTTGACGACGTTCCCGCAAGTAGGACTTACAAGATCGGTCTTGACGGAAAAGTTACTCTCTTCAATCCCGACTCAAGGAGAGGAGATGGTCAGGCGTTTGGTCCGGATGGCAGACTCTACGCGGTCGCCACAAACACTCAGCAAATCCTCGCGTACGATCCAGGCGGGAAGTCTTCGGTCATAGCCGGCGGATTTATTGGCAATGACATTACCGTCGCGCACAACGGCAATGTCTACGTAACCAACCCGCCCCAGGGCAATTCTTCGGAACCGAGCAAAGTCTGGCTCATCAAACCAGATGGGACCAAGCAGGTAGTCGACGCGGGGCTCAAGTTCTCCAACGGCATCACACTTTCGCCCGATCAAACACTTCTCTATGTAGCCGATTCGCGGTCTCATTGGGTTTACAGCTACCAGATACAGGCAGATGGATCACTGCGGGATAAACAGCGCTTCTATTGGATCTACTCGCCTGACACGCTCGACTGGAGCGGTGCGGATGGTCTGCGTGTTGACAGCGATGGGCGGCTCTATGTCGCTACCGCGATGGGTATTCAGGTCGCCGATCAGATTGGAAGAGTGCAATGCATCATTCCAACGCCCAACGCCCGGGTCGCAAATTTCACCTTCGGCGGCGAACACCGGGACACTCTTTTTGTAATGAGCGCCGACAAAATCTATAAGCGGAAGCTAAAAGTTAAGGGCGTGCTGGCCTGGGATAACCCGCTCAAGCCCGCGGCGCCAAGTCTGTAATCGAGGTTGGAAAAGGCAACTATCATAGAAAAAAGCATCAATGAAAGGATATGTCGATGGTAACCAAGCAACGCGAAGTTGGAGACCGCGAACTACATTGCTCGCGGCGTGAGTTCCTACCGAGTCTTCTGGTTGGGACGGCGGCGCTGGCAACCGGAATAAATGTTCTCGCCAGGCAAGTACCGCGACAAGACAAGGAACGCAAACTCGGCGTGGCATTACTCGGGCTGGGCAGGTATGCAGCTGGTGAACTGGGGCCGGCTTTAAGGCAAACGAAACTCTGTTACCTTGCCGGCGTAGTCACCGGCCATCCGGAAAAAGGCGAGAGGTGGGCCGCAGAATACGATCTAAAGAAAACAAATATCTACAGCTATGAAAACCTGGATCGGATTGCTGACAACAAAGAGATTGATATTGTTTACGTTGTTACCCCACCGGGTCTCCATCCTGAGTTTGCGATTCGTGCAGCGAAGACAGGCAAACACGTTATTTCCGAAAAGCCGATGGCGACCTCGGTCGCCGATTGCGATCGGATGATCGCTGCTTGTAAGGCCGCCGGTGTTCAACTCGGAATAGGCTACCGCCTACATTACGATCCATACCACCTTGAAATGCAGCGGCTGGGGAAAGAGAGTGAGCTTGGGCGGTTCACAAAAATCACGGGAGGCTTTGGTTATGTAATGCGTGAGCGCGAGCATCGCACCGATAAGAAACTCGCTGGCGGCGGTCCGCTGATGGATGTGGGCATCTATGTCGTTCATGGCGCCTGTATGGCGACAGGCAGCACTCCCATCTATGTTACGGCAAAGGAGGAGCCGAAACTCAATCCCAAACTCTTCAACGAGGTTGAAGAGACCATCAGCTTCACTTTGGAGTTCCGGCACGGAGAGAACTGTGAAGGCCTGGCGAGTTTTAACCGTGGTGCCAACCAATTTCATCTGGAAGGAAAGAAAGGCTGGATGGATCTCAAGAACGCATTTGCGTATCGCGGCATCACCGCAACCACCAGTCGTGGTCCGCTTAACTACCCGGTTACAAATCAACAGGCCGCTCAAATGGACGACTTCGCCGATTGCGTATTGACCGGCCGACCCACCAGCGTTCCGGGAGAGCTTGGCCGACGTGACATTGCAATTCTTATGGCCATCTATGAAGCCGCGAGAACCGGCAAGCGAGTAAAGGTTGAACCTGCCTGAAGACATTTCAATGATCCATCCGGCACGGAACCCACCGCGTTTAAGTCCGGTGGAAACTCGCGCCACGCGGCGCATCATGCGGCGTCTAATGCCGTTTTTGATCGGCTTGTTTGTCGTCGCCTATATTGATCGGGTCAACGTCAGCTACGCCAACCTCGAGATGAGCAAGGATCTTGGGTTTAACCCTCAGGTGTTCGGTTTCGGAGCCGGTATTTTTTTCATCGGATACTTTCTCCTGGAAATTCCCGGAACGCTGCTGGTTGAAAAATGGAGTGCGCGGAAGTGGCTAGCGCGAATTATCTTCTCCTGGGGACTGCTGGCGGTGCTCACCGCCTTTATCAAAACCTCTACCCATTTCTACATTGCGAGGTTCTTGCTTGGGATGGCAGAAGCCGGGTTCTTTCCCGGCGTAATCGTCTATCTGAGTCATTGGTTTCGCTCCCGGGACAGAGCCAAGACCGTAGCGATGTTTATGGCGGCGCTGCCTATCTCAACCATTTTCGGCGGACCGATCTCAGGTTTGATCCTTGGTGTTAACTGGCTCGGGCTCGCGGGTTGGCGCTGGGTGTTCATCCTGGAGGGCATTCCCGCCGTGATTCTCGGCATAGCAACTTTTTTTTATCTGACCGACAAACCTCAGCAGGCGACGTGGCTGGCGGAAGACGAACGCGAGTGGATCACGGCCGAACTTGAACATGAGAAACAGCTCAAGAAAACTGTGCGGACTTACAGTATTTCCGAGGCCCTCAGGCACAGAAACGTGATACTGCTCGCCCTCGGATATTTCTGCGCCATTACGAGCACGTACGGATTTAACTTTTGGTTGCCCACGATCTTAAAGGGCCTTTCGGGGTATTCGAATTTACTGGTTTCTTTGCTCAGCGTTTTGCCGTATTGCGCAGGTCTCGGCGCAATGCTGGTTGTCGGCTGGTCGTCTGACCGGACGGGAGAGCGTCGCTGGCATAGCGCCCTATCGCTCGTCGCCGTGAGCGTCGGTCTGTTTTTGAGTGCACTGGTTGTAGAGAGCAGCGTGTTTTTGGCGTTAGCTATGTTTAGCATTGTCGGCGCCGGAATTTACAGCTTTTTGCCCACCTTCTGGACTCTGCCAACCATGTTTCTGACGGAAGCCGCCGCCGCAGCCTGTATAGGTTTGATCAATTCGGTCGGCAACCTGGGCGGGTTCGTCGGTCCTTACATCGTCGGCTACTTAAACAATGCGACCGGTTCTTTTTATGGTGGGATTATATACCTGTCTTGCTCGGCGTTGCTCGGGAGCTTTCTGGTTCTGGCGATTCGCAATCAAGTGGTCCTGGGCAAGGCATAAACTTGGATGTCTTTGTGTAGATCTCCGGCCCTCTGAGGCTCGCCAGGGGATCACTATTTCGACCCCTTCCCACACCAATCATTCGATCCGCGGAGCGACCGGAGCCAGAGCCACTTGCGAACTTGCTACACAGAGGACACAGAGGTTGCGCCGAGAAGGTCCCAGATTAAGGGCCGTCAGCAAGAGTTCTCTGTGAATTTGCCATCGACCATTCGCCAAATTCCCTTTTGATTTTCGTCTTTCAATTCATCCGGCAATGAGTCCTGGGGAAAGCCCTGATAACAAACCAATCTGGAAAATCTGTTTATGGCGCGAGTCCCGACCGAAGTCGAGCGCGAGTCTGAAGTTGCCGGGTACAGTCCGCCGTGGACCATGGCGTGACCGACTTCAACGCCAGTGGGGAAGGCGTTGAAAATCAGACGGCCTACCTTGGTTTCCAAAATAGAGATCAGATCGGCAAAATCCCTTAGGTCAACGGCCGTCCCGAAGATTGCCGCAGTCAGTTGCCCTTCCATTGAGCTTGCGATCTCGATCAACTGTGCCCGGGTTCCGGAAGTCACCAGGAGAGTTGTCGGTCCGAAAATCTCATCGCTCAGTTCAGGACTTCGCAGAAAAACCTCAGCAGTCGTTTGAAACAAGGTCGCGCTTACGGCGAGACCATCAAGCTCGTGCTCGCCGGAACCTACCAGGAGGGCTTTGTCTCTCTTGTCTATAGCCTGCTCGTAATTTGCTTTGATTTGGGGCGTCAACAACGGCGCGATCGCGGTAACTTTCGTAAGCACTGACAACTTTTCAATGAACTTCGCGAGCTCAGAGGATTCAGGCAAAACAACTAAACCGGGTTTGGTGCAGAATTGTCCTACTCCCATCGTAAACGAAGCATGGAGTCCTTTCGCCATTTCATCCGACTGTTGGGCCAGAACACTCGGTAGAATAAACGTGGGATTGATGCTGCTCATTTCAGCGAATACTGGAATCGGTTCGGGCCTGGTTGCGGAAAGCTGCATCAAAGCGCGACCGCCCGCACGCGAACCGGTAAACCCGACAGCTCTTATCTCGGGATGCTGTACCAGTGCCTGGCCGAGCTCATAGTCTTTGGAAAAAAGCAGACTGAAAATACCGTCCGGCAGTTCACACATCTTTACGGCTTCGGCAACAGCGCGACCGACGAGTTCAGCCGTTCCCGGATGCGCCGGGTGAGCGTTTACAACCACCGGGCAACCGGCGGCCAACGCCGAAGCTGTGTCACCGCCCGCCACCGAAAACGCGAGCGGAAAATTACTCGCACAAAACACCGCAACCGGGCCAATAGGTACCAACATTGAGCGAACATCGGGCTTCGGCAGCGGCAACCGGGTTGGGTCAGGACGGTCAATTCGCGCGTCGACCCATGAGCCTTCTTCTACGAGGTCCGCAAAGATTCGCAATTGAAAACATGTCCGCCCTCGTTCCCCGACAAGGCGTGTGGTCGGCAGTCCCGTTTCGAGCGACGCGCGATCAATCAGTGCACCACCCAGAGCCTCGATATTGTCGGCGATTTGCCGCAGCAGGCTAGCCTTTAGGTTTCCAGGGAGTTTTCCGAATTCGATTCGGGTTTCGCTGGCCAGCGCAACAGCCCGCTTCAGCTCATCCAGGTCAGCAGAGAAAAAGACCGGTTCGATCTGTTTGCCGGTGTGCGGATCGACGGCTTGGAAGGTACTTGAGTTTTCCAGACCGGACCGACGGCCGATGATTGATCTTCCTGACAAATCACTTTTCACAATTAAAGGATTCTACCGTGCGCTCGGAGGGATCGGAAGGATCGGAGAGGATTGGGAGGGAAGCCTCGACAGCAAGGTGTTTCGTTAGGAGGGAGAGTGGCCCTTCCCTGTAGCTCTCAAAATGCGTGTATCCGTGTTACTGGTCCACGTTCTCGATAATCCAAATGCCTCCCGACATATCCGTCATAGGCAGAATGAGTCGATCGGCGGTGAGAGCAATCTCCATGTGAACGAAATTCGGCATAAGCATGTGGGCATCGTTCTCAAAGTCAGTCACTCGAACTGGCTGGTCCAGGGTCTTGCCGCTGGCCGGATCGAACCGCACCTTCCACACGTTCAAGAATCCAGTACGGTTTGAGACAAAGTAGATAGTTTTGCCATCGGGAGACCAGCGCGGTTTATCATCCCAATACTTGCCGTCAGTGACTGGGATCCACGGGCCGCCAGACGGCGCCATAACATAGATTATGGAAGACGTTCCGTCTGTCCTCTTGAACGCGTTGAAGCTGATCCAACTGCCATCCGGAGAGAAGCGGCCTTGCCAGAGGTGATACTCCGGATGCGATGCGATCACGCGCATCTTCGTTTCTGCATTGGGCGCGGCGTCAACAGGGAATAGGCAAAGGGCCACTTGCCCCGGTGTTCGCCAGTCTGAGCTCGCCAGAATCCATTTTCCATCCGGTGTCCAGTCGGTAAGCGACTGTCGACCTGGCGCTGGAGATGTTAGTACCTGCTCGTCGGTGCCAGCCACTGACCGTAACGCCAGAGAGCGATCGATCTGCGGGTCGCCCTCCGTTTGCCCCTGGCCCGCAGGGCGTGAACGAAGATATAACAAGCGAGCACCGTCGTGTGACCAAATAGGGTTAACGCGGCGGAAATCATCTGCGGCAACCAGTAAGGTTTCGCTGCCGTCATCGAGTGACTTGACCCACAGTTCTTCCTTGTTCGCTCGCTGCTTGCGAAAAATCAGCTTCCTGCCATCCTGCGATAATCCCGGTTGTTGCGCATCCATGCCAGCAATTGTGATGGGTTCTCCATTTCCGGTAACACGCCCGCTCACGGAGTCAAACGGTAGCGACCATAGGCGGCTTTCTTCGCTGCGAATGGTGAATGCCAATTTCCGACCGTCCGAGGACAGCGCGATATCAGTGTCGATGCCGGCGCTCGTGGTCAAGCGTTCTGGCCCATTAACCCACCGCAAGGTTTGCGAATCCACTTTGATTTTCCAGAGGTTTCTGACGCCCTGAGATTCGCCCTCAAAAATCAAACCGTGTCCAGATGGCGACCACACGAAATCGCGAAACGAGATGGCGGCCTCTTTAATCTCCGCCGCTACGCTGGGATCCACCGAGGACTGCACGGGGGAAACGTTTGCCAATGGCACGGTCCAAAAGCTCCAGCCAAATTGTCGATGGTTGCCCCAAATAGAAAGTCGCTGACTATCAGGGTGCCACGCCACACGCAGAGGAGACACGAATTCCGCGACGAGGCCAGGTAACACCTCGCGCGGAGGTCCTCCCTCAGCGCTCATGACATACATTTTCGATTTGACAAAACTTGGGTATGCCGCGCTGAAAAAGAGGATCTGAGAACCGTCGGGCGACCACCGGGGATGATAACCGACTGAGCTTAATTTGCGTTCGCTGCCACCCAGGGCCGGAGTCATGAACAATCCACCACCGTCGCGCTCCGAGCGGAACACCAGCGTGCGCCCATCCGGCGACCAATCTGGTTGCCAATCGTGAGCAGAAGAGGTGGTCACCTGAATTGGTTTACCTTCACCCACGGGCCGCACCCAGATGTCGAAGTTTCCACTCTGGTCCGAGCTGTAGGCGATAAACCGCCCATCGGGCGACCAGGTTGGCTCGCTCTCCAGACCGGGCTCGAAGGTCAATTGCCACAGCTTGCGTTGTGGCGATGGGCCGGTTGGGCGAGACCATCGCGCAATTACAAGGTAGGCAGTGGCGAACAATCCCGCTACGAAAACGATTGCAAGTGCGGCCAGGACTACTCTGGCGTAACGGGCCCGACCAGGTGTTGGGGTTACTTTGCTTTGATGGTCTTCAGGTGCTCCTTCGTTCTGAGATACGGAGGGAGTTGCGGGTTCCATTAGGGGTGGCAGGCTTTCTCCCTCATCGAGAGTTTCCAATTCCCGGACACTGGCAACAAACCGATAGCCTTGCCCAGGCACGGTCACTACATATTTATGCTCCGTGGGTTCTTCTCCCAGTGCCTTCCTGAGAGCAGAGACATTGCGCGGCAGGTTGTTCTCCTCGACGAACGCATCAGGCCAGACCAGTTGGAACAGCTCTTCTTTCTTGAGCACTCGACCCGGATGTCTAACAAGCACCAGCAGAATCTCGAAAGCCTTGGGTGTCAGTGGCACCAGCTTTCCGTCTCGCAGCAAGACACACTTGTTCGCGTCGACAAGAAACGGGTCGAATGCATAGAACTCTCCTCGAGCCTCACTCCTGATCGCTTTCATAAATCTTCAAGACATTAAAGAACGCCGAACTTCGTCGCTTGAGTCAATCCTACGAAGGGTCAGTTCGGTGCAATACTTGGGTTTTCGAACAAAAACGAGTCGAGCCAACATAAATTTTCAGAAATTTTCAACCAGCCCAAAAGACTTCCCCGCCCCTGATTGAGTACTTTGCGCGCACGCGTAGGCATTTAGACGAGTGGTCTCCAGACGTACGCATCAACAATACGCAGCAACAATCAGTCCTGTGATTCCCGCCTGTTCCAAAGAGATCTAGGGGGCTGAATTCTACTTCATGTCGTTGGAGCGTGGAAGCGACGCTTGGACAAAAGCTGAGTTGATTCACTCCAAAGTACTACCAAAGGTGACTTGGTATGCCGTGGTTGTTTTACTGCGCGATTTTAATGGTGAATCAAATGTTTGACAACACAACAAAACAATAGCTGGGAGGAACAATGATGAAGAGAATTCGCTTGGTGCTCCATCTACTCGGTTGTGCGCTGTTACTCTTTGCCTGTGCCGTCGCCAGTTCGGCGCAAACCAGTGCTGAGATCACTGGTTTAGTAAAAGATCCAGCGGGCGCGGCAGTTTCAGGAGCCAGCGTGACTATTACGAACAAGGCGACCGGCGCTAATCGCAACGCGACCACCAACAGCGAAGGCCTTTATTCTTTCCCCTCGCTACCGCCAGGCACCTACGAATTGAAAGTCGAGCAGACCGGATTCAAGATTTCGCTAAACGAAAACATCAGGCTCGAAGTTCAGCAGGCGGCGCGACTGGATGTGACTATGGAAGTCGGCCAGGTCGGCGAGACGGTGACAGTCAGTGCCACTCCCGCACTGCTAAACAGCGAAAACACAACGATGGGCACAGTGATCGAAAACAAGATTGTGACTGAGTTGCCGCTGAACGGACGACAATACCTGAATCTCGTCGCGCTTTCGCCCAATGTCAACGTACTCGCGCCAGCTGCGGGGCAAGCAGGCGCCCGCCAGGGTGGGGAACGCGCCCAGCAAGCAATATCTGCCGGCGGGCAGCGCATTTTCTTCGATTACTACACGCTCGACGGCGTCAATAACATGGACGTGAACTTCAACACCTACGTAGCGCTGCCGTCCATCGATGCAATCCAGGAATTCAAAGTTCAAATCGGCGTTTACCCGGCGGAGTATGGGCACCAAAGCACACAAGTGAATGTGCTCACCAAGTCGGGCGGCAACGTCTACCATGGCGCGCTCTTCGAATTTCATCGCGACGATGCCCTGGACGCCAAGCAGTATCAGTTCACCACCACCAAGCCTAAGAACCCATTTAAGTGGAACGATTATGGGTTCGAACTGGACGGACCAATCTTCCTGCCACACTTTGGCGAAGGTGGACCGAGCGTGTGGAGTGGCAAGAACAAATTATTCTTCATGATAAATTATGAAGGCCTTCGTCGCCGGCAGAGTGTCTTGAACACTTTTACCGTACCGACTACCAGGATGTTTGGCGGTGATTTCAGCGAGTTATTGCCCTCTACGATCATCTACGATCCGACCACAGGGCTGCCGTTCCCGGGCAACATCATACCCAGCAACCGGTTGGACCCGATCTCGTTGAAGTTTTTGAAATACTACAATTCAGCCAGTACTCTCGGAACAAACAACTTTGCGCAGACCAGCTCCCAACCGCTCAACCGGGACGGATTTGTTCTAAGAATGGACTTCGCCGAGTCGTCGAAGTCGCAGTGGATGGGACGATACAACTGGGGCGACGAAAATACGTCAACGCAAAACCTAAATCTCGCGGGGACCAAGGTTCTTACTCACTACAAACAATACACCGGATCAAATACGCGGACCTTAACTTCCAACCTCGTTAACGACCTCCGTTTCGGCTATACGAGTTTCTTCAATTCTCTGGGTACCCTGAGTGCCGGCAGCTTGGATGTGGTTTCCGAGATAGGTATCCCGAATCAAAACCCCGGAGCTGAGATCACCTGGGGAATTCCGAACGTAGCATTCAACGGAGGTGGGTTTACCGGGATTGGCGACGCCAACGACGGTCCTTTCGCAATCGACAACAACACCTTGCAAATCGTCGAAAAGTTGTCCTGGGTCCATGGTAAGCATACCTTCGGCTTCGGGGGCGAGTACAACCGGCAAAATTTCAACCAGTTGGGCAACCAGTTCTCTCGCGGTGTGTTTACCTTCCAGCCGCAAGCGACAAGGAACCCTGCAAATGGGAGCGGTGGCTACGCCTTCGCCGAATTCCTGCTGGGGAGAATCTTCGTCTCCACAAATGCCGCCGCCGTTGCCAATGCAAAATTCAAGCGCAACGTATTCCACGCATTTATAGATGACACCTGGAAGGTTACTCCCAACCTTACTCTGTCGCTGGGCTTGCGATACGAATTGACGCCGCCCTTCACCAATAAGCTGGGCAACTACTTCACGGTGAAGATACCGAATATCGACTTTACCCCTAACCAACCACAAACCAATTGGCCGTTCTTCGTTCGCCAGGGAAAAGGGTGCACAGATCCCTACGAGGGCTTGAACATCCATTGGACCAGCACGAACGCGGTCTGCGGCGGCGGTCTGAACAACAACCTCATGCAGACCAAATATAAGAGCTTCGCTCCGCGGGTTGGAGTCGCCTACTCGCCCGATAGCAACACTGTCATCCGTGGCGGCTTTGGCATCTTCTTCATGGAGGACATCGCCAACGCTGTTTACTTTGACATGGCCCGCAATATCGCGGCCCGAGTGGATCTGACATCGACGCCCGCAGTTCCGGTAACCTGGAGCAATGCGATTCCCGGCGGCAGCGGTACCGTGGTCCAGGTGCCGCCTCCGTTTGCGTGGGCGGCCGCTTACGACCACGCTACTCCCTACACCGCGCAGTACATGGTGAACGTGCAACGGCAGCTAAGTTCCAATTGGGCGTTGGAAGTTGGCTATCTAGGATCGCAAAGTCGGCACCTCTACGGTTTCCAAAACATCAACCAGGCGGCTCCAGGCCCGTTAAACAGCATCAATTCGCGCCGCCCGTATGCCAACTACGGGGTACTCTCCTTCGTCAATGACACTTTCAAGGCCGGCTACAACGCCGCAAGCGTGAAGCTTACGCGGCGCTTCAGCCGAGGTGTCAGCTTGACTACGAACTACACGTTTGCCAAGTCGATTGACAATGCCAGCGGCACTCGCACTCAGGGCCTCGACACACTCTTCCCACAAGACAGCAGCTGCCTGGAATGCGAGCGCGGCTTGTCGTCCTTCGACGTACGCCATCGTTGGGTCCTCGGGGCCGTCTGGGAACTGCCGGTAGGCAAAGGCAAGCTCTTGGGCATTAACAACTCAATCGCCAACTTCTTCGTCGGCGGTTGGCAGCTAAGCACAAACTCGACTATCCAGAGCGGCGTTCCGCAAACGCTTACCATCGGTTTCAATAATGCCGGTACCAACAATCCGCTACCCGATCGGCCCAGCTACTCCGGGACAGGTACCGGCTATGCGGCCAACCGCAGCCCCTCACGATGGTACGACCCCGCCTCGTTCGTGGTGTCGCCCCAGGGAACCTTCGGCAATGTCGGGCGGAATACAATGCTAACCCCGCATCGCCAGTCGATCGATATGTCGCTGTCTAAGCGCTTTACAATGCCTTACAGCGAACACCATTCCATCCAGTTGCGTGTGGAAGCGTTCAATGTGTTCAACCATCCTACCTGGGATGCGCCGAACGGAAACATCCTGGCGGGTCCGGCATTTCCGGGAGCTCCCGCCAACGCAGCGCATCAGGGCTTCGGCGTCATAAGCGCAACGGCCCTCCCGATGCGTCAGATACAACTGGGAATAAAGTATTCGTTCTGAGCTACGCACGTGAATCAACACCAGCGGCAGTTACCGGAGGATCAATGATGCGGATGGTGAGCATTGCGGCCACGGCCGCTGGCTCACCATTTTTTCAACACCGCATTGAACAACAAGGGGTCCTTTGCCTTCAGCAACCGCCCTTGAGTTGGGCAACAATATACTTGGCGCATCAATGTCCGA
>Ga0070698_100002708_pt1 | contig 19485 bp, 8 predicted proteins | sample KBSK1502metaG_FD_65477 | JGI IMG/M metagenome (GOLD analysis project Ga0070698, IMG submission 65477) | Corn, switchgrass and miscanthus rhizosphere microbial communities from Kellogg Biological Station, Michigan, USA - KBS K1-50-2 metaG | ecosystem: Host-associated > Plants > Roots >...
AGGCGCGCCACCCGGCCAGCCATCGACCTCGGAATCCCGCAAGTCCGGACATGACAATTCCGGGTGCTCAACCAGTAATGCCCGAAATGTCAAGTTCAGAGAATTCGTGCTCGTCGGCCTGGCCAACCACGCCGGGCCGGACGGCACGGGTGCGTTCCCCTCGGTGGCCACGCTGGTCCGCTACACCGGGCTGTCGGAGCGGACGGTACGCACCTGCCTGGACCGGCTGCAGGCCGACGACATCATCTCGCCGTGCGGCACGGACATCGTCGCGGCCCGGATCAAGCGAGCCGACCGCCGCCCGCAGGGCTGGGACTTGAACCTGAGCCTGATCCGCGACGACCTGGACGCCGCCGCCGTCGCCGTCCTTGAGCATCAGTTCCCCGGGCTGGGCAGCAGGCTCGCCGCGGCCGGGCAGCCGGGCACTGACGGCCAGGCTGACGGGGTGCAATCACCGCACCCCGTGGCCACCGGCAGCGAGGCTGTGGATAACTGGCCCTGCGGGGTGCAGCAGTTGCACCCCGGGCCGGGAACGGGGTGCAACCGGCGCGCCGGCGGGGTGCAACGGGCGCAGTCACGGGGTGCAGCGGTTGCACCCGAACCGTACAGGGAACCACCCAATGAACCGTCCACCGCCCCCGTGCGTGCGCGCAAAGCGCGGCCCAGCGGTGATCGCGGATTCGGCGGCGGTCCGGTCGGCGAGTTCTTCGACGGCCTCGGCGATGCCTGGCCGCTGACCGCAGCACAGCGCGACAGAATTCTTCCGGCCGTCGAGGCCGCGCTTGACGCCGGATGGGCGCCTCGCGAGTTGACTGCCTTCACCGGCTCGAACACCGGCGGCCTGCGGAACCCGTACGCGGTGCTTACCGCACGGCTCTCGCCTGCCGAACTGCCAATGCCGCCGGGCCAGCGGTCCAGGCCGCCGTGGTGCGGCGAGTGCGACGAGCGCACGCGGATGCTCGGCTTCGACGGCGACGCGCCACGCCCGTGCCCGCGCTGCAAGCCGGTGGCGGCCTGCCGCGGGTCACGCAGATCCTGAGCATCCCGTTCTCCCGGTCACTGCGAGTCCTGTTCATTCCCGCGAGCAGCGTCTACGCCCTTACTCGTCACTTCGCAGCCCGTCCGTATCGCTACGTTGAGGCAGCACTACCCCACAACAAAGGCATTCCCATGACCCGGCCTCTCCTACGCACCGTCCTGGCAGCCGGGGTCTCGGTCTGCCGCTTGGCGTACATCCGGGACGCCGGATGGTGGGGGCCATGAGCGAGGTCGGCTCCAAGCGTGGCAGTGTGTTGCGGGGCAGGTGCTCTCGATGAACGTGGGCTAGCGGTTCATGTCGCAGAGGGACTCGAACCGTTCGCCTATCTCCTCGGCGACCACGTGGAACCTTGGCTGAGCATATGAGCATCGCCTCGGCGCGCTGGGCGGTGGCCTCAGGTGCCGCTGGTGTCGGCCGCCTCCAGGTGGTCCAGCAGTGGGGTGATCGCCTTCGGTGACCGGCCCTGTACCCAAGTGAACTAGCTATCGCATGTTCATCTGGCGACATGGCCCCGGAGCCTGCCGGGGTGCCTTGCATGATCGATCTCGGCAGATGGCGGCAAGTGTGACAATCTAACGCTCGTGGACGGTGCGCAGCGCCCCAGTGTGCGCCGCTGGCTGTCTGCTGTTCTTCATCCGGCGCGGCGCGATGGCGTGATCGCTTTGACGTTGTTCTTGCTGCCGGTGGCGGTGGCGTTGGCGGTGGCGTTGGTGCTGCGCCATCATCATCTGGACAGTGGCGCAGTAATCGGCGCAGTAGGCATTGTGGCCACGCTCTCTGTTGGCTTGCCCGCGCTATGGCTGGCGTGGGCGGGTTACCGGGTTGCCAGCCAACCCCGTCTGGCGGGGGGCGGGACCGAGAGCGAGATCATCACGGCCGGGCCGGGCTCGGTGGTCGCCGGCCGTGGGGGAACCGCTATCGGTCAGGTGGTGTATCAGCAGCGCCGGGGGGTCACCGGCAAGCCGGTGCGGCTGGCTGACCCGCCGCCGTTGCTGGCCGGGCGGGAGGACCTGCTCGCTGAGCTGGACAGCCGGCTGGCCGGTGGCGATGGTTCCGGGCCGCGGACGGTGGCGTTGTGCGGCCTGGGCGGGGCGGGAAAGACATCGGTGGCGCTGGCGTACGCGCACCGTCACCTGGCTGAGGTCGGGGTGGCCTGGCAGTTCGCGGCGGAGGACCCGACGGTGCTGGCAGCCGGGTTCGCCGAGCTGGCGGCCCAGCTCGGGGTCCGCGACCTGTCCGACACACGAGACCCAGTGGCGTCGGTGCACGGGACTCTCGCCGCCTTCCCGCAGCGGTGGCTGCTGATGTTCGACAACGCGCCGGACCGGGCAGCGGTGGAGCGGTTCTTGCCGCCGGACGGGCCCGGGCGGGTGCTGGTCACCAGCTGCAACCCCAACTGGCCGCCCGGCCAGTTCCTGGAGGTGCCAGTCCTGGGCACGAAAGTGGCGGCCAGTTTCTTGGTTGACCGGACCGGTGACTCGGATGAGCAGGCTGCCGCCGCGCTTGCGGCCGAGCTGGATGGGCTGCCGCTGGCGCTGGAGCAGGCCGGTGCCTATATCCAGGCCAGCGGGGGCAGCCTGGCCGACTACCTGGCATCGTTCCGGCAGCGGCGGCCGGAGATGCTGGCCCGCGGCAAGCCAACCGGATACACAAAGACGGTCGCCACCACCTGGTCGCTGGCGTTCGGGGAGCTGGAGCAGTCCGCGCCACAGGCGGTCGGCCTGCTGCGGCTGCTGGCGTTCTGTGCGCCCGAAGCGGTCCCGGTGCGCCTGCTGCTCCAGCCCCGGCTCCGGCCCGCCAAGAAGCTGCGCCGCAAGGTGGCAAGAGCACTGAAGCTTTTGCCGGAGGACGAGCTGTCCGCTGCGGATGCCGTCGCGGCGCTGAGCCGGTATTCGCTGGTCACCTCGGCCAGGGATGGGCTGGTGTCGGTGCACCTGCTGGTGCAGGCGGTCACCGCTGATCAGATCCTCCCGGGGCTGCGTGAGGCGTGGCAGGGGGCCGCCGCTGCCCTGATCGCGGCCGCGATCCCCGAAGACCCCCAGCAGCCGGGCGCCTGGCCGGAGTTCGCCGCGCTGCTGCCGCATGCTCGGGCTGTCTTTGATCTGAACAGCGGCGGCATGCGGCGGTTCGTGGGCTACCTCGGCCGTAGCGGCAGCTATACGGCTGCGCGTGACCTGGCCCGGCTGATCGCCGACGCCTACAAGGAGGATGACGCCTACGGCCCTGAGCACCCGGCCACCCTGGCCGCCCGCGCCGACCTCGCCTACTGGACCGGGGAGGCGGGGGATGCGGCCGGGGCCCGCGACCAGTACGCCGCGCTACTGCCCATCCGCGAGCGGGTCCTGGGCGCCGAGCACCCAGACACCCTGATCACCCGGCAAAATCTCGCCTACTGGACCGGGCTGGCATGGGATGCGGCCGAGGCCCGCGACCAGTACGCTGCGCTGCTGCCCTTCATGGAGCGAGTCCTGGGCCCGGAGCACCCGGCCACCCTGACGGCCTGCGCCAACCTGGCCTACTTCACGGGGGCGGCGGGGTATGCGGCCGGGGCCCGCCACCAGTACGCCGCGCTGCTGCCCGTCATGGAGCGGGTGTTGGGCCCCGCGCACCCGCAAACCCTTATCATCCACGGCAACCTCGCTCACTGGACGGGCGAGGCGGGGGATGCGGCCGGCGCCCGCGACCAGCTCGCCGCAGTGCTGCCCGTCTTTGAGCGGGTGCTGGGCGCCGAGCACCCGTACACCCTGACCGCCCGGGCCAACCTCGCCTCCTGGACCGGGCGGGCGGGGGATGCGGCCGGGGCCTGCGACCAGTACGCCGCGCTGCTGCCCGTCATGGAGCGGGTGTTGGGCCCCGAGCACCCGGAAACCCTGACCGCCGACGGCAACCTCGCCTATTGGACCTGGGAAGCAGGCGGTGGGCCTAGGGCGGGATGAAGTAGCTCCCGCATATTCACGGGCGCGAGCGTCACCGCCAACGCCGCTAACCTGCGCGTTAACCGGAGATCAGATACACCTGGCGCCAGGGTCTATTTACTTTCCTCGCTGCGCTTGGTCCCGAACTGATTCCCGAACATGAGTACTCTGGCGAACAAAGCCGCTGCTTGACAGCGTTGCTGCACGTCACAGCCATAGAAACGGGCTACGGTCACGGCGTCTGACCGCGTCTGACCGCAGCTGGCGGCGGATCACCGCTCCCATTCCGCTCCCAGATCCGGACACATCCTGCCCGGGGGACGGTGTCCAACTACCGGGATAGTGCGGTCCGTCGCCGACCGCCTGCGGCCGGGGAACGGTTAAGGTGCCCCAGCTGGCGGCGCAAGAGGTGACCCCGTGAGCGCCACCGGACCACTGCCCGTGCGGGTGCTCTGCGGCCAGGCGGCGGGCAGCTGGCCCGCGGTGGCCCACCGCGTGAACCCGCCCTGATCGTGCTCGGCGAAGACGAACACGCAACCGCCGTCCAGGCTGGCTGCGGGAGCCGAGCCGAGCGCGGCCGCCAACCCCGCCAGTAGATCCCCGGCAGGTGACTTGCCACAGTCGGCCAGCTTCACCCGCGTCAGACTCTCACCCCCGGTTCCGCCCTCGATCTCCGCGCACACTGCCCCCTGCAGGGCGTCGTCGCCTGGGGCCGCCGCGCCGTAACCCGAGGCGATTGGGACCAGTAACGAGATGATCCGGTCCGCGCGGATCAGCTGCAGATCCTGCGCGCACACCCACACGCGCTGTAAGCCCGTCACGGACCAGCAACCTACCCGATCCACGGCTGCCGGGCACCGGCCTACCTCTCTGCTACTGAGCCCCCGCACTCGCGCCGCAGTTCGAGGAGCCGGGCCCCCCTGGATATGGCGGCCGGTTTGCCTGCCGACGGGCGGTGTCCGAGACGGGCGGTAGCGTCAGCGCGTGCAGTCGGCCGGACGCCCTCCACACTGTGGTCATGGTCGGCCACGCCGCCAGGACCTGGGAACTGACCAGCGCCCAGGCAAAGGGGCAGGCCTGTATTCGCTGCAGCCGGCCCGGCAGTGGCGAGCTGATCCCGGTCGGCGTGATTGCCCCGCCTGTTCCTGGCTCCGGCGTCACCCGGGCATGCCCGCCCTGCGCCCCCATCGTCCTGGCATAGTGACCCGGCAGCCAAAGAGCCGAACGCATAGTCTCGACAAAATTCGAATACAGATTCTTCAGTGGCGAGTGTGGCAGACGGGGACCGGGACCGGCTGACGGCGGCGCGGACCGCTGCGGTGACCCGACGGCATGCCCGGGCTCGGCCGCTGACCGGAGAAGAAGAAGCCGCGGCGCTGGCCGAGCTGGCTGGGGTTGCCGATGGCCGCATCGACCTGCTGGCCCAGCAGGCAGGCCTAGCCATTGGGTTGCACGAGCACGACAGCGACGCACCTGTTCACCTGCGAATCGCCCAGCTGTGCATCCAGGCAGGCGCGGACATCGCACGCATCCCGCGCTGGATCGAGGAAGGACGACGGCGCCACAAGACAGCCAACCAGCTGCCGTTCACCGGCTAAGACACCGGTGCGGTGGACAGCCGACCCGGGCGGAGCACTCGCTTGAGCCGACCCAGCCGTGCGGAGCGACGGTAGCGCAGGGGCCAGTTCCCGGACGGCCGGGAGCGCTCACGGCTCCGGAGAGCGTTGCTGTGCGGGCCGCTGGCCTGCGGAAACGTGTTCGCAGGGATCTTGTCGCAAGGCACGTATCGGGCACAGCCCGGCGGACTGCGGCACGCCTCCTCTTTGCCCGCCAACGGTGTTCGCACATTGCGGTACGACACCAGCGTGTCTGGCCGAAGCTGAAGAAACAGCCTGGGGAACCGCGCGGCTACCGGCGCGGACAGCTACGAACCCTCCATCTGGCGCACAACACATCCACCTGCGCGGCGTTTTCAGCCACGGTCTACGTCGGCCAGCTGTGCGGCCCTGGCGAGGTTGTCGAGAGCGATCCGCTCGCCGCGGCGGTCGCCGTTCTCGCGATAGAGGACAGCCGCGGCCTGGAGCGCGGCGACGGATTCCTCGAACCGGCCCACCTCGGCCAGGGCGGGGCCAAGGTTGTTCAGGGCCATGGCCACGCTCTGGCGGTCGCCGGTCTCGCGGCAGAGGCCAGCGGCGGCCTGCAATGCTGCAATCGCATCATCGAACCGCGACGCCTGGAGCAAGGCGTGGCCGAGGTTGGTCAGCACCATGGCCTCGCCAGGGCGGTCGCCGAGGTCGCGGTATGTGGCGGCGGCGCCCTGGAGCGCGGCGATGGCCTCCTCGAACCGGCCCACTTCGGCCAGGGCGGGGCCGAGGTTGTTCAGGGCCATGGCCTCGCTCTGGCGGTCGCCGGTGTCGCGGCAGAGGGCGGCGGCGCCCTGGAGCGCGGCGACGGTCTCCTCGAACCGGCCCACCATGGCCAGGGCGGGGCCGAGGTTGTTCAGGGCCATGGCCTCGCTGTGGCGGTCGCCGGTCTCGTGGTAGAGGGCGGCGGCGGCCTGAAATGCTGCAATCGCCTCCTCAAACCGCGGCGCTTGGCGCAGGGCGATGCCGAGGTTGATCAGCGCCCCGGCCTCGCCATGGTGATCGCCGGTCTCGTGGTAGAGGCCGGTGGCGTCCTGGAGGGCGGTGATGGCCTCCTCGAACCGCCCCACCTCCCGCAGGGCGGGGCCAAGGCTGGTTAGCGCTATGGCCTCGCTGTGGTGGTCGCCGGTCTCGCGGTAGAGGGCGGTGGCGTCCTGGAGCGCGGTGATGGCCTCCTCAAACCGCCGCACCCCTTGCAGGGCGACGCCGAGGTTGCCCAGCGCCATGCCTTCGCTGTGGTGGTCGCCGGTGTCGTGGTAGAGGGCGGTGGCGTCCTGGAGCGCGGTGATGGCCTCCTCAAACCGCCGCACCCCTTGCAGGGCGGGGCCGAGGTTGGTCAGCGCCATGGCCTCGCCGTGGTGGTCGTCGGTGTCGCGAAACATGGCGGCGGCGTCCTGGAGCGCGGTGATGGCCTCCCCGAACACGCCTACCTCCCGTAGGGCGAGGCCGAGGCTGGTTAGCGCCATGGCCTCACTGTGGCGGTCGCCGGTCTCGTGGTAGATGGCGGCGGCGTCCTGGAGGGCGGTGATGGCCTCCTCGAACCGCCGTACCCCGTGCAGGGCGGCGGCGAGGTTGGACAGTGCCATGGCCTCCCTCTGGTGGTCGCCGGCCTCGCGGTAGATGGCGGCGGCGTCCTGGAGCGCGGTGATGGCCTCCTCGAACCGCCGCACCCCGTGCAGGGCGCCGCCGAGGTTGCCCAGTGCCATGCCCTCGCTGTGGCGGTCGCCGGCCTCGCGGTAGATGGCGGCGGCGTCCTGGAGGACGGTGATGGCCTCCTCGAACCGCCGCACCTCCCGCAGGGCGGGGCCGAGGTTGGTCAGTGCCATGGCCTCGCCGTGGCGGTCACCGGTGTCGCGGCAGAGGGCGGCGGCGTCCTGGAGGACGGTGATGGCCTCCTCGAACCGCCGCACCTCCCGCAGGGCGATGCCGAGGTTGTTCAGCGCCGCGCCCTCGCCGTGGCGGTCGCGAAGCCGCCGGGCGGTGTTAAGGCTGGTAGTGGTGATGGTAATCGAGTCATCGAACCGCCGCCGCCAGCGAAGGTATGCGTCCAGGCTGAGGGGCAGGCCCAGGGCAGCCTGGTCCCGGCCGGTGTCGGCGGCCATCTGGACAGCTGCGACCAGGCTGGCCCTCTCGCCGTCCAGCCAGGCCAGGGCGGCATCGCGTACGGCGAACCCGCCAGAGGCGTCCATCCCGGGGAGAACACGCAAAAAAACGTCGGCGGCTCGTGTCATGCCGAGGTAGTAGCCGAGCAGCCGGTCTCGCGCCTGCTCCCGCCCGTCGGCCTCTGCATGCGTGTCAGAGAGTCCCTGGGCGTATAGGCGGACCAGGTCGTGCATCCGCCACCGGCCTGGCCTGCCGGGAGCCGCCTCGGCCAGGTGCGCAGCGGCCAGACCCGCCAGCACCCGGCGCCCCTCTGGCACCGGCAGGTCCGCCAGCACCGCGGCCGACTCGGTGGACACATCCGGGCCCGGGCTGACCGGCAGCAGCCTAAACACCCGCGCAGCGGTCTCGTCGAGACGGTGGTAGGAAAGTTCGAACGCCGCGGCGACCGACGGTGCGCTCTGGCCGCTGCCATCGTCGTACCGCAGCGCCGCGAGCCGGTTCTTCTCTGCGGTGAACTGACTAGCCAGCTCGGCTGTGTTCAGCGCCGGGTCGGCGTTCAGCACCGCGGCGACGATCTGTAGTGCCAGCGGCAGCCCCCCGCAGATCCGGGCCAGCCGGGCAGCAGCTTCCCGGTCATCGCTGACCCGGATGTCATCGGGGCGGGCAGCTCGTAGCGCCGCATCCAGCAGCTCGATGGCTGCTGCCTCGTCTAGGACCGTGATGTCCACTAGCCGTGCACCTAGCCCGGCCAGGGTGTTGCGGGAGGTGACCAGCACCTTGTGCGGCCCTACACCGGGCAGCAGCGGCCTGACCTGGGCCTCGGTGGACGCGTTGTCGGCGATCACCAGCACCGGATCACTGATCCGTGCCAGGACGGACCGGTACAGAGCGGCCCGTTCCTCCACGGTCGGCAGAATATGCGCCGCAGGCACCCCTATTGCCCGCAGCAGCGCGTCCAGCGCCTGTCCCGGTTCCACCGGCGCCTCGTCATAGCCGTGGAGGTCCACAAACAACACCCCGCCGCCGAACCAGCCCCGCCGCTGGGCTGCATGCCCGGCTTGGACGGCCAGGGTGCTCTTGCCGACCCCGGCCAGCCCGGCCACCGCCGACACCACCACCGGCCCGCCCGAGCCGTCCGGGTCCAGCAGCCCGGCCAGCACCGCCAGCTCGTCGTCACGGCCTGTGAACCCAGCCGTCGCCGGAGGGAGCTGCGCCAACGCGACAGGCACCGCCGCTAGCGCCTGGATGCCACCCAGCCGGGTTAGCGCCTCCCGGACCTCGTCGGCCAGCTGGCCGAGTACGGCTTCAATCCGCTGGCCCTGCAGGTGGGTAACATCGTGGTTCAGCTGGTTAGCCAGTGGCTCCAATGGCCCGCCGCGGGACCCGCGGGCCGCGATCTCGTGCACCAGGTGACCGGTCAGCTTTGCCGCCACCACCGTGCCGGGCACCCCCAGCACGTCCGCCGAGGACTGCCCTGTACCGGTCAGGCTGGCATCACTCAGCACCGCGAGCTGCCCGGCGATCCCCGCCTGCAGGGCCTCTAGTAACGTCGCCGACCCCGCCAGCGGCGCGCCCGGCACCGGCTCACCGAAGATCTCGCTGACCACCATCGCCAGCTGCTCAGCCTGCTCGGCATCGTCTGGGCGGAGCTCAGCTGCAGTGAGCTGGACCGCCGCCGTGGCGGCCGAGCGTAGGGCACGTTTCTGGTCGGTGCCGAGGACCACGCTGGTCAGCTTCTTGCGGACCGCATCCGCAAGGACAGAGATCAGCCACGCTGCAAGATCGTCGGCGACGAACATCATCCCAGCATGCCGCCCCGCCAGCCGCGCCGCTACATCTTCAGGCTCCGTCTCATGCAGGAGTAATACTCCACTTCAGTGCCCGCCCGGAAAGTGGCGGAACCAGCTGGTCCATCAATCGTGTCCCAGCGGGGAAGCGCGCCGCAGAGCTGACCGGTCGCCCCGGGGATCCGCGTGGAGTGGGTGAGCGGAGGAAGGACATTGGCCGCACGCTGCGATTGAGCCATTCGTCACAGGGCCAAACGGGGAGTTGCGCCAGGTCTCGGCCTCGAGCCCGCCCGCGTTGGCGGTGCCAAAGGTCGCTGATCGACGGGGTGGGTTCCCCGATCTTGGAAGGGGTCCATGTAATGCCAGCGGTTCCTCGCGGCGGGGAGCGGGTCCCAAGGCTGGGTCGTGGGCTCTGTTGAAGTCACCCCGGATGGACGGGCCGCCAGCGGCCGAGGGATTGCCATGGATCTGCTTGCACTTGGGAAACGTGCTTCCAGACGTCCTGTCCAGGGATGTATCGGGCATAGCGCGCCGACGTCCGCGTTGTTGTCAGCATCGCTGTACGCCTCGTCGCGGGGAGCCGAAGCCGATGATCGGCCCGACGACGTTGTCGCACCTGCTGCGTAGGGTTCGAGATTAGCGTCGCCCCGCATGGAGATGAGTGCGGCGCCGCCTGGCCACGAATAGCCTTGTCCCGTGCGACGGCGCCTGGTTGGGACTCTTCGACACGGATTGGACACGCAGGGTGACAGTTCTTGACTCAGCGGCGAAGCACCCCCAGGAAATGACTCGGGAGGAGCTGCTCGACCTCGTCCACTCCCTGCGGGAGGAGGGCATCCGCATCACCTTCGCGGGTAAGGACGTTGCCAAGCGCATCGCTCGCAAGGTCCAGCCCCGGACCTCTCGCCGCCTCGCCAGGTATTCGGTTGGTACGGAGGAGGAGCAGGCCCGTAATCAGGTAATTGAGGGCGAGAACCTCCAGGCCATGGTGACGCTTCACCGGGAGCGGGGCAAGGTAGACCTCATCCTGGCTGATCCTCCGTACAACACCGGTCGGGACTTCCGGTACAACGACCGTTGGGATCAGGACCCGAACGACCCGGAGCTCGGCGAGCTGGTGACCGAGGATGACGGGGCCCGCCACACCAAATGGATGAAATTCATGTGGCCCCGCCTCAAGGTCATGCGGGATCTGCTCAAGCCGGCCGGTGTGCTCGCCATCTGCATCGACGAGCGCGAGCTGTTCCACCTCGGCAAGATGCTTGATGAGCTGTTCCGGCCTGAGAACCGGCTCGCCATCATCAACTGGGAAAAAAGCTACTCCCCGAGGGCTGACAACCGGCACATCTCCACCGCCACCGAGTACGTCCTCGTGTATGCCAAAAACGAGGAGGTGGCGACCACGGGTCTGCTGCCCCGGACGGCGGAGATGGACGCCCGGTACAAGTCACCCGACGGCGACCCTCGGCTGTGGAAGGCAGATAACGCTTCGGGGATGAGCCCTGACCGGCAGGAGTTTGTGTACGCTATCCAATCCCCGTTCACCGGGATTTTGGAGTACCCGCCCTACGGCTCGCGCTGGCGGCCGCCTCAGAGGGAGGTCGTGAAGGCCCTTGAAGAGTGGGGGTGCAAGTTCAAGCTCGCCAAGCTTGACGATGACGAACGGCGGGCTGCCATTATCGGCATCGGTAGCGACAAGCTGCGCCCAGTCAGAGCTGTCGTCCTCGATCAACCGTTGGAGCAGGCCAGGCGCGCCGCGAACAAGGTGTTGAAGGCTGGGCCATGGCCACGTATCTTCTTCGGTCACGACGGTCAGGGGCGACCCCAGCTGAAGAGATACCTGGAGGAGGTCAAGCAGGGGAAGGTGCCGACGACGTACTGGGCGGACGACGACTGGGCTGCCCCACTTGTTCTCGGAGCCATCTCGTGGGAGCACGAAGAGTCGGGCCACAGTCAGAGTGGCATCAACGAGTTGACAGCGATCGTCGGCACCGGCCACAAGTTCCAGACCGTCAAACCGCTCAAGTTGTTTAGCAAAGTGATCCATATCTGGTGCCCGCCCGATGGGCTCGTGCTCGATCCCTTCGCCGGTTCGGGGACGACGGGCCACGCGGTCTTGCAGCTCAACAAGGACAGCGAAGCCGACCGGCGCTTCATCCTCATCGAGCAGGGACGTCCCGAGAAGGGCGATCCCTACGCCCGCTCGCTGATGGCCAACCGGCTCCGGCGGGTCATCGAGGGCGACTGGGCCAACGGCAAAGGCCAGCCAACCGGCGGTGGGTACCGCTTCTACCAGCTCCAGAAAAAGGTCGACGCCAAAGCCCTCCTGGAGATGGAACGGGACGAGATGACCGACGCGGTCATCGCCTCGCACTACGATGCCAACCGCCGCGGCGGCCCCGGGCTAATCATCATGACCAACGAGGGATACGACTACCTGGTGGCACGCAACTCAGCAGACGAAGGCTTCTACCTCGTCTGGGATGGCTCAACCGAGCCTCCGGTATTCGACGAGGCGACGTACGACGCCGTCGTCAACGAGGCGGTCAAGGCGAAGCTGAAGCCGGTGTACCACGTGTACGCTCGCTTCAACTTCTTCCAGTCCGACGACGTCCGCTTCTACCAGATACCTGACCAGATACTCATGGACTTCGGTGTCGGCCTGAACGACCCATACAACAACGAATCCGACGTTTGATGCTGACGCTCTTCGAATTCCAGCACAAGGCCGTCGACAAGATCACCGAGAGGTTCGCGGCCTACCGCGACAACCGGCCGGGGCGAATCGTGGGGACGAAGGTTACCTACGTCCCCTACTACCAGGCCCTTGCCTCCATCACCGCGAGCGGCAAGACGGTCATCATGGCGCAGGCCGTTGCCGAGCTGCTGCCCATGCTGCCCACGATGCCCATCGTCCTTTGGCTGTCGAAGGGCCGGGTCGTCGTCGACCAGACGCTCGCCAACCTCTCTGGCAAGTACCGGCATCTCCTTGCCGACTACGAAGATGTCCAGCTCCTCGCCGACTACAACACCTCCGACGTCGAAGACGACACTCTCGCGCTCATCTACCTTGCGACCGTTGGCACCTTCAATCAGAAGAGCAAGGACAAGAGCAGCCTGCGGCTCTTCCACAGCGACATCGACAACGCCGAAAAGTCAACGTGGAACGCACTTAAGGACCGGATGACGTCATCGGGCATCCGTCGGCCCCTCATCATCGTCTACGACGAGGCGCACAACCTCACCGACCAGCAGACTGACCTCCTCATGGAGCTGGAGCCTGACGCGATCCTCCTGGCGACGGCGACGCCCAAGCTGCCACAGGCGATCGCTCGGGTCACCGACGACCTCAAACACGACCTCTCGTGGACCGACGCCGATCTTACGACCTACGTCAAGAGTGCCGCTGTCGTCGACGCTGGGCTCGTCAAGCGCCAGGTGCTCCTCGGGGGGTACCAGGCGCAGATGCCCGAGACCGTCGACGACCTTCTCGCCGACATGGCCGCGGCATACAAGGCGGTGGCGGAACTGGGGCTGTCGCTGACACCGAAGGCGATCTACGTCTGCCGGACCAACATCATCGAGGGCAACGCACTCAAGCAGGACGATCCGAAACGGCCGTTCTTGCAGCGCGAGGCGCCGCCCATCCTCATCTGGAACTACCTCGTCAACGAAAGGGGCATAGACCCGGCGACGATCGCCGTCTACACCTCAGCGTTGAAGTTCGATAAGGACCACCCACCGCCCCCAGACTTCGTCCACTTCAAGGGCGGCGACGCCGACTACGCCAACTTCGTCGCGGGCAACTACCGGCATATCATCTTCAACCTCGGCCTCCAGGAAGGCTGGGACGATCCGGAGTGCTACTTCGCCTATATCGACAAGTCCATGCAGTCGAACGTCCAGGTCGAGCAGATCATCGGCCGCGTGTTGCGCCAGCCCAACGCCCACCACGTCGAGGCTGAGATTCTCAACACCGCCCACTTCTACGTCCGCGTCGACGCCAAGGGCGTCTTCGCTGACATCGTCAAGGAGGTGGGTAAGAGGATCGCGGGCGAACTGCCCGAGGTGCAGTTCACCTCATATGACCCCAAGAAGAAGAACCGCCCGGTGCCGAAGGCGCCAAAGGAAGCCCTCCAGGTGCCACACGTGTACCGCGACCCGAGGGCTGCCCGCTGGCCCATCGACGACATCATCAAACGGCTCATCGACTTCCGCTACGACAGCGGAGAGAACATCCGGGGAACCGGCGCCAAGGCTCTCGTGCAGCAGCGAGTAGGTGGCGACCACGAGGCCGAGGTCGAGTGGGTCGAACGTGACCACGGCAACGCCGTCTCGGCGAGGTGGGTATTCCAGACCGCGGTGCGCCGGCAGTTCCCCCTGGCCCTGGAAGTGACACGATCCGATGACGCGAAGTTCGACGCTCGGATCGAGCTAGGGAGCCCAGCCGACCAGCACATCCGCCAGGCGGCCAGCGAGGTCGTCCAGACGTACCTAGAGCACGTCGTCCTGAAACAGCGGCCCCACAACCCTTACGTCGTCGGCGAGATCATGGTGGACCCGACAGCGGCTGAGCCCTTTACCAACTCCGTCCATGGACCGTACAGCGGCCTCAACAAAACGCTGGAGCTGCCCTTCGCCCAGGAACTGGACAAGGTCGGCGTGACCTGGTGTCGCAATCCGCCGCGCAGCGGCTTCGGCATCCCACTGCTGTCACCGGGTCAGAGCAAGGTCTTCTACCCGGACTTTTTGGCGTGGAAGGCGAAGAACGTCTTTGCGCTGGACACCAAAGGCGAACACATCCTCGAAAGCGAGCTGGGCCGCAAGCTCCTCGCCATCGAGCCGAACCCCAAGGCGAAGCCTAAGCTCCTGATCCGGCTCATCTCCAAGGGCTACTGGGATGACCACCCCCATCGGGTTTCCGGCGACGGCTTCACCGTTTGGGCACTCGGGCATGCCAACGCCCTCAAGCCGATCCACTGCGCCACAATGGCGGAGGCGGTGAAGACCTGCCTGCGGGTGACGCTGTAGCGACTGAGGCGAGTTCTCATCTGATTATGGCTCTGTGCAGGCCATTCAGATGCTCGCTGCCCCGCACAGCGCCGCTACTCTGGCGGCTCAGCCAAAGGTCCCACGTCTCCAGTGAGGCGGTCGAGGTCGAGCTGAAGTTCGCCAGCGTCGAATGAGCCAACTGGGTCGCGGATGCGCGACCATGATGGCGTGGTGGTGTGCGCCTCGTACACGCGGTAGAGGACGTAGCGCCGACGTTTGCGGACTGCCAGCCGGAACTCGGCGGCGGGCCAGCGGAACTGCCCGTCACGGCCTGTGGTGGACTTGACCTCGACCCAGAGGTCGTTGCCGTCGTCGTCGATGGACTGGATGTCGTGGTCAGCGCTTGGAACCGAGTCGGCGGTCCAGGTCACGCGGTCCGGTGGCAAGCCGAGTTTGCTAACTCGCTCACGTTCGATGCGCAGGACTATCTCCTCGCCGCGTCGGCCGACCATCCGGTCATCCTCTGACTCCTGGTCGCTGCGCGGTGACCAGGTGCTGAACCCGCCGCCTGCGGCGGCTGCGTGTCGGCGCTGCGATGGCGCGCCCATTCCCGGTGCGGGCTGGGGGTTGACGAGGCTGAGGTCGGGCAACGGCGGGCGGGGAGAGCGGGCCGGTGATGGGGCGGGCATCTGCTGGGCGCTGGGGATACCCGGTCGCGCCGACAAGGCCTCCTGGACGACTTTCCGGCCGATGGCGTCCGCCAGCGCCGCGACTTCCTCGTCGTCAGCGTCCTCGGCGTCCTCGGGTTCCGGCGTGAGGCCGGGCTGCCAGGAGATCTTGCGACGCGCGAGTTCGCGCTGCATCTGCTGGGCTGTCCGGGACCGCAGCAGGAAGTAGACGGCGTCGCCGAGCACCTGCTCGCCGAGCGGGCCGGGGTCGGCCAGGATGGCAAGCGCTCTAGCCAGGGACCGGCGCAGTTCATAGGCAGTGGCTACCTGGTCGACGGCGATTTGATCGCCGCTTACGTCGTAGTCGGCGGCCACGGTGACCTCGTGCCGGGCAATACGGTACTGGCGCTGGATGCCTTTGACGATCCTGATTCGCGTGATCTGGCCGAGCCGGGCCGTGAGGCTGGCGGCTGTGCGCGACTGGTCCGGTCCGGAGACCGCCGTGGCGAGGGCCGCGACGGCGGAGGCGAAGTTCGGGTCGCGGAGGCGGGCGAGCGTGCTGTCTAGCCGCAGCGTCTCGTCTGGCGCCGTTTCCGATCCGTATTCAGTGCCTGCCAGGGTGGTCTCGCTAGATAGCGGCCGGACCCCGGCGGCCTGGAGGAATTGGATCACGCGCCCGTCGGAGGTGTCGGCGAAGGAAACCGGCACCCCCGCGGCCACCGCGGCTGATGCCAGCGCGGGGTCGTTGTTGATGAGGAACCTCCCTGCGGTCGCTTCGCTCGGGGCGTGCAAGCGCCGCTGGTCGTCGAGAAGGCAGTACATTCCGGAATTCAGGTCCTCAGGTGGCTTGCCGAGGCGGCGGTATGCTCGGCGCACGGCCTCGGCGACGTTCTGCGGAACCGGCCGCTGCGCGCCGTAGCGCTCGCCAACTTGGACGAGCAGCCGCTGCCAGTGCGCTTCGGTGGGCCGCTGGTGGGCGCCCAGGAAGACCCAGACGTCGCGCAGGGTCTCGGGGAGGACCGTCACGGCGCCGAGGAAGGCGTTGCGGTTATCCGCGCCAACCAGGCAGTCGGCGGGTGCCTCCCAGCTGTTACCTGTCCAGACGACGGGCTGGTCCTGCAGCTCACCCGATAGCCGCCTCTCCAGCCGCAAAGCCGCAACCAACGCTCGGTAGACAACATCGGGCCGACTCACGCCCTGCCCCGCCTCCCGCAGCTTCGCGAGGGTCGCGAGGATGTCGTCCGCGCGCGGCTCGGCCCGGCATCCCAGCCGCCGCAGCAGGAGCACTGACAGCCCGTTGGCATACGAGGCGTCCTCGCCCAGCAGCGCGACGAGCCGGTCAGAACGGATGTAGGCGTTGGTGGGCGCGGTGAGCCTACCCTGCCCGGTATCCAGGAATTTGATGCCTTCGAGCTGGGCGAGTACCGGTGGCGTCAACAACCTCTGCAGGCGGCTAACTGCCCGGGTCATGACTGGCGGAGAGACCGTACCCCGTTCGACCATCCGTGCCAGGGCCACCAGGTCGCTGCCGCGCACAGCCGTCCGGAACCGCAAGGGCGTGAGTGACTCGTTCGCTTCGTCAGCGCGCGCTGGGAAGTGCAGCGCTGGCTCGAGCAGCGATGCCCCGCTGGCTGACCGGCTCACCATTTCGTTGGGGGCGGTCCACTCGCCGCGGTGGTCTTGCAGTACAGGACAGCGCCGGATTGCGGCCCAGGCCTTCTGCGACAGGGTCGGCCGTTCCCGGATGTACAGGCCCAGGGCATCGCATTCCTCAGGAGTAGCGGTCCCTTCTGTCAGGTGCCCGGCCGTCTCGATCGCCCATTCGGAGAAGTTGAACCGTCTGCAGAGCCCAGCAAGGACCTTAGAGTCTGCCAGGCCTGGATGCAGGGCCCTGTCTGCGGATACCACGTTGGCGAGGGCCTCGCTGACGATCCAAAGCGTGTTCGGCGAGGCGAGGGTGCCTGCGGCGGTCATGGTCGTGGGCGAGGTGCGGAGGTCTTTTTTGTGGCTGTCTGTGAGCTGATTCCTGCAGGCATCCAGGGCGGCCCCGAACCGCTGCTGCATCGTCAGGTCCCGCAACTCGTCAGGAAAGGTTCTGAAGGAAAAGGACGCCTCGGTGGCTTCGTCGAGTCTGGTCACCAGGTTCGATGCGTTCTTGCCCGCGCAGCGCAGGCGGACCAGCGAGCCGACCGTGAACGCCTTGCCGCCGACCACCATCGCGAGGGCGCGGGTGTCCGGCCGCGCGGCAATGTCGGCATGCAGGAGGTCTTTCGCGGCCAGGGTGCTGGCTGTGAAGTCGGCCATGGCAGGGGTGAGCGGGACTGCGAGCGACGTGGCCAGGGCGGACACCGGTCGCCTCGCGCGGCCTGTCGCCGCCTGGGTCGGCCAGCACGATTCGCTGCGCAGCAGCCCGCTGATCTCCTCGCCCAGGGCGGGGACCGTGGACGACCCCGATGCGCGCGGATCGAAGGCGAGGAACACGTCAGGGCCGAAAGCCGAGAACAGCCGCTGTGGGAGCAGTGCGATGGCGAAGGCGGCTGCCTGTTGGATGAGCCATGCGTTCCAGTCGCTGTTCTGGGGATCGGTGAGCTGGTCCCGGTTCTCATTCATCTCAAACGGCGCGCTGATGCTGAAGCCGAATCCGGTCCGTGACCGGCTGACGCCGATCGGGTAGTAGAAGATCCCTGGTGTGCCCAGATCCAGGCGACCGCGCCGAATCCGGGCCGAAACACCGATCCGGATCCGGCCCGCTGGGGCCCGGAAGTAGCCGGGCACGTTCGGCCTGCGCAACCCGGCTGGCGGAGTCACAACATGCTGGTATTCCACCTCCCTGATCGCTTCCGGCGTTCCGTTGTGCGTTGGGCCGCGCTGAACGAGGCGGGCCGTCCGACTGATCAGATCCGGGGCCGACTTGTCGGACAAGGCAGACTGTCGCCACCGCAGCTCAGATCCGAGACGCACCGAGCGGAGCACCACAGCGCGGAGATTTTTTCCCGGCCCCGGATGGGCCAGCTTGATCAGCGTCGGGGCGAGCTCCGCGGCAATGGCCTTCAGTGCCTCGGCCTCGTGTTGCCGGTCGAAAGCTTGCAGTGGCCCGTCATCGGCTTGGCGGTAGGGGACGATGAGAGTCACTCCCGGCCGACCACGGGAGTCTGGGTGGGGGAGCGGCTTAGCCAGCGCCCCCTGGGTGCGGTCGAGAATCGTGCGCCGCCCGCCTGACATGACGTGGACACGATCGCCGAGCAAGAACAGCGAACGCAGGCCGAAGTTTTTCGACCCGATGCCATTCACCTTCGGCTTGATACGCTCGGCGGCGGTGCCGGCGACAAGGCCATGGCCGAGCATCACGCTCAAGCGCTTCCACCCCGCGTTGTCGATCACGTTCCCGTTGCCGCGGACTGCGAGCGCATCCTGGCCGAAGTCGATGGCCAGTTCGGTGCCGCGTGCGTCGTACTCGTTCTGCACCAGTTCCCGCAGGACATCCGCTGGCGTGTGACTGAGCGCGAACTCTATGAGCACGCTCATGCCCACGCGGAACCGGAAGTCCAGCTCTGCCGGGTCGGCAAGCGCAGCGAGTTGGTCAGGCACCTTTCTTCCTATAAGGTCCCCAGGGACTCGTAAACGATCATGTCAGAGGGTGCCGACATTCGCGGCCAACACTGCAACTCCGCACCAATGTGGCTGACTTGCGCTGCGCGGCGAGCGGCGGCCCCTGCCAAGGCCTGGCACCGCCTGATCCAGTAGGGGCCTTTAAGGCAATCTCCCGGCCGTAACGCCGCACGCCGAATGCGTTTGACAGCCTGACAACTAAGATCGTTTGCCTCGCATGCTTCGCCATGCCTTCTGTCTCGTTCAGGTGAAGATTGCGTCCGCGGCCTCGTGATCGCTGGCTTACGAAGGATTGGCCCGAACAGCTTCGGCGGTGGTTGTCCAGGTCATCTCTGCGTTTTCTGCGCCGGGTAGATCGACTGGCCCGGCGCTCAGCCGCGTCGGCGTCCTGATCGGCAGCACCTGATGCCCAATGTTGCGGGTCAGAGTGCCGCTTGAGCGTCGTGCTCCTCAGGGGAGGTAGTCGAACACGTACAGTCCTAGAGCGCCGCCAGCAGCCAGTCCTTTCGCACCGATCTGTGCGCATGCATGAAGGGGTCCGTCGACGCGCATGAGAGCCCGGGCCTGCTCGCCGGTGGCCGGGTCCCAGACCCGCACCGTCTGGTCGGTGCCGCCGCTGGCCAGCAGGTGGCGGCCGGCCACGGTGACCGGGCACACGGCAAAGACCGGTCCCTGGTGGCCTTGCAGGATGCGGGCCTGCTCGCCGGTGGCCGGGTCCCAGATCCGCAC
>Ga0070698_100002710_pt1 | contig 19478 bp, 13 predicted proteins | sample KBSK1502metaG_FD_65477 | JGI IMG/M metagenome (GOLD analysis project Ga0070698, IMG submission 65477) | Corn, switchgrass and miscanthus rhizosphere microbial communities from Kellogg Biological Station, Michigan, USA - KBS K1-50-2 metaG | ecosystem: Host-associated > Plants > Roots >...
GCGCGGATTTCTTCCAATACTTCAGCGACGGGCAGCATGTCATAACTGAGAACGTAAACCAGTTCATCGAAGACGAGCATGTCGTAGTCACCACTGCGAAGTTTTTCAATGCAGAGGTTCCAGGTCGCGCGCGCGGTCTGGCGATCCTGTTCGGGGTTCTTGGTGTCCCAGGTAAAGCCGTCGCCCATGGTGTGGACTTCGATGCCCAGCTTTTCGGCAGAGACGTGTTCGCCGTAGCGATCGTGCCGGGACTTCATGAACTGAACCATGCAACAGTTCAGGCCCTGGCCGGCGGCGCGCATCATCAGGCCGAGCGCACACGTGGTCTTGCCCTTGCCGTTGCCGGTATGGACCATAAGCAGGCCGCGCGTCTGCTCCTGGTAATCCTCACGCCGCCATTTGTATTTCTTTTCTTTGGAACTCATCTTCTCGACCCGAGATATTAACGCAAAGGACGCAAAGGTTTTCGCAAAGGGACGCAGAGGAAACTCTTTGCGTTACTTTGCGAAGGCCTTTGCGTCCTTTGCGGTTGATGATCGCGTGCTTCAGAGAGCCCTCCTTGACGGTCGGGCTACTGCCCCGTAGCAGCGAGGTCGAACCCAGCGGGCAGTAGCCCGCCTCTAACCTACTTGAGCGCGTCCTCGGTCACGTCCTTCAAACCGTTAGCGCGCTCGACTGCGTCGCGCAGCAGCGGCACGATCTGTTTTTCGATCTCGTCCCAGTCGCCGCGCAGCGTGCAGCCGGCGGCGTTGCGATGGCCGCCGCCGCCAAACTGTTCAGCGATCTTCGCGACGTTGACGTCGCCTTTCGAGCGCAGGCTGGTGCGATAGACGCCCGGCGAGCATTCCTTGAAAAGCGCAGTCGCCTCGACTTCGCCGACCGCCAGAGGATAGTTAACAAAACCGTCGGCGTCTTCGTCGCAGGCGCTGGTGCGCTCCTGCATTTCCAAAGTCTGCCGCATCCACGCAACGTGCCCGCTCTCATCACGCCGGGCAGTCGCCAGGACCTGGCCCAGCAACTCGATCTTGGGCCACTGGTAACTGCCAAAGATTGCTTCGGCGGTCTTGGCGGGTTTGACGCCGATGCGCACCAGCTCGGACGCAATCTTAAAAGTGCGCTCGGTGGTATTTGAATAATGAAACGATCCCGTGTCGGTCAAGAGCGCGGTGTAGACGCATTCAGCGATCTCTTTGGTCACGCGGACGCCGGTGGCTTTGCAGAGATTGTAAATCATCTCGCCGACGGCCGACGCAGTCGAGTCGATCCAATTGACATTGCCGAAAAGTTCAGTCGTCGAATGGTGATCGATGTTAACGACGAATTGTTTTTCCAGATCAATCAAGCCGGGCCGGTCGACGTCGGAGCATTCGATGACGAACACGCCGTCGTAACGCCGATCCACGGCCGGAGTTACCCGGATGCTGCCGGCGCCCGGAAGTTTCTGGTAAGAGTGCGGCGCTGCATCGCGCATGATGACTTCGACATCTTTGTCGAGCGCGCGCAGGAGCCAGAAAAGACCCAGCGAGGAACCGAGGCTATCGCCGTCGGGGCGAACATGGGAAGTAATCGCAAAGCGATCCTTGTTTTCAATAAGTTCAACTACTTGACTAAGCATTCTGTAGCACAGACTTTAGTCTGTGGTTTTTTCTCTTCTCTGAAGGAACACGGACTGAAGTCTATGCTACTTCGGTTCAATCTTCTCGAGAATGGAACTGACGCGTTCCGCTTTCTCTTCCACCGTATCGCGGACAAAATGAAGCGCCGGAGTATGCCGCAAGTTCAGTGCAAAGCCGAGCTGCTTCCGCACGTAAGGCGCGGCGTGTTGCAGTGCGCGCAGGGCCGTCTGGTGCTCCTTCTCGTCGCCCGACACCGTGACGTAAACGCTGGCGTCACGGAGGTCGTCAGCCACGCGAACTTCCGTCACCGTGACCAGGGTCAAGCGCGGGTCTTCCAATTCGTAACCCACGATTTGCGCAATCTCTTCACGCAAAGTTTCAGCAATACGCTCTGGACGATGCATCGCAATGGTTCAGAGTTCAACCTTCAGGTTGTCTTTCTGCAACGGCAAGCTAAAGCTTGAACTCTGAACTTTGCTCGCCTGCCGCGCGTGCATCTTACAGCTCCGTGGCGGCCACTTTCTCGATTACGTAAGCCTCGATCTGATCGCCAACTTTGATGTCGTTAAAGTTTTCCAGCCCGATGCCGCACTCAAACCCTTCGCGAACCTCGGACGCGTCGTCTTTAAAGCGGCGCAGGGAAATAATGTTGCCTTCCCATGAAACCACGCCGTCGCGGATCAGTCGGGCGCGCGCGTTGCGCTTCATGATGCCGTCGATGACCATGCAACCGGCCACGGCGCCAATCTTCGGCACGCGGAAGACTTCGCGAACATCGGCCTTGCCGAGAATTTTCTCGCGCTCGATCTTCTCGAGCATGCCAATCTGGGCGGCCTTAATTTCTTCTTCAACCTTGTAGATGATCGAATGCAGCCGGATGTCCACGCCTTCCTGTTTCGCAAGATCGCCGGCGCGCGACTCGGGCCGTACGTTAAAGCCAATAATCACGACGGCCGTTGACTGCGTTCCGGCCTGCGTGGCCGAGGCGAGCAGCACATCGGATTCAGTAATGGCGCCCACACCCGAGCGCACGACCTTCACCTTCACCCGCTCGCTGGACATTTTTTGCAGCGTCGATTTCAGTACTTCGACTGAGCCCTGCACGTCAGCCTTCAACACGACGAGCAGTTCCTTGACCTCGGTTTCACCCAGCGCCTCGATCCCGCGCTTGGTGCTCTTAATCAAAGTACGTTGACGCTCGGCGGCCTGCCGGTGACCGGAGATTTGCTGGGCCCGGCTCACGTCCGCGACCACCTGAAAACTTTCGCCGGCCTGTGGGACGCCCTGTAAACCCAGCACTTCGACTGGAGTGGCGGGACCAGCTTCGGTCACAGCTTCGCCGCGATCATTGAACATCGCGCGCACCTTGCCGAAAATCTGGCCGACGATGAACGGATCGCCGACACGCAGAGTGCCCTGTTGGACCAGGGCGGTGGCGACTGAACCACGGCCGCGATCAAGCTTTGCTTCCAGGACGACGCCCGATGCCAGACGCGTCGTGCTGGCCCGCAGGTTCAGGATGTCAGAGGTCAGCAGAATAGTTTCGAGCAGCGTGTCAATGTTCTCTCGCTTCTTGGCCGAGACCTGAACCATCTCGGTCTCGCCGCCCCACTCAACCGGATTAAGACCCTGCTGAGAGAGTTCCTGCCGGACGCGATCGGGATTCGCGTCGGGCTTATCGATTTTATTGATCGCGACGACGATCGGAACTCCGGCTGCGCGCGAGTGTTCGATCGCTTCAATTGTTTGCGGCATGACGCCGTCGTCCGCGGCGACTACCAGCACGACCACGTCGGTGGCTTTCGCTCCGCGCGCGCGCATCAGCGTAAACGCTTCGTGGCCGGGAGTGTCGAGGAAGACCACGCGTCTTTTCTCGTTCGGATTGTCGGGACTGGGAACTTCCACGCTGTATGCGCCGATGTGCTGAGTAATCCCTCCAGCTTCGCCGCCGGCCACATTCGTGGTGCGAATTGCGTCGAGCAGGGAAGTCTTGCCGTGATCGACGTGACCCATGACTGTGACCACTGGCGCGCGCGGCACTTCAACGTCATCGGCATCGGCGGCGATCAGCTCTTCAAACTCTTCTTCGGCAATCATCTCTTCGAAGGGCACAAAACTGACTTCGTAGCCGAAGCGCTGACCGAGTTCAGTCACAACGTCGTCGTTCAGAGATTGATTGATGGTGGCGAAAACTCCACGCTGTAGCAAAAGGGCGACGACGTCTTTTGGTTTGATGCCGAGCTTCTCGGCAAACTCTTTGACGGTCGAGCCTTCGACTAAACGCACCGGCTTCAATTCTCCTTCGGCGCCGGGGATGTCCATGCGTCCCGCGATGCGCTGTTCCAGCGTGAGTGTCTGCGGCGGCGGAATGATCTCGCGATCAAATCTCCCGCCCTTTCCTTCGCCTGGCCGTTTGCCGCCGCGCGTCGATCCGCGGCGCGATCGGCGTCGCCCGGCGTCGGGTGGCGGTATGTAAGTTGTTTGTGGCGTCGCTGTTTCACCGGGCGTGCCTGCGTATTCGACTCGACCACGCGGCGCACGCTCGCGGCCGCGCTCACGCACGGCGGTCGCCGCGGTAACGGCAGCAGTTGGCGCAGGCGGAGGCGGCGCCGGGGCGCGCTCTCCATGACGAATGCCGGCATTGAGGGCTGCGGCGGTAGGACGTAATACGCGAACTTGCCGCGAAGGTGGTACTGACATCGGTTCAACTTTCGCGGGCGCATCAGGCGCGTCTTCAGCAGCTTCCAAACTTGGAGCCAATTCGGGCTCGGAGATTTCGGGCGGTGGCGCGGCGGCCTCGGGCTCGGCCGGCTTTTCGGCGCGCAGTGCGGGAGACAGCTTGCGAACTACACGAACCGGCGGCGCTTGAGTCACGCTGGCTGGTTCTTCGGCTGCGACTGGCTCGGGTTCGGCGGCCTCGACCGGGGCGGCGATCTCGATGGATTCCTCCGCAGGCGCCTCTTCCACGACTGGGCGGGCGGCCTTCTTAACGATCTTAACAGCTCGTTTGACGGTGGTGTCTTTCTTGGGAAAGTACTTGTCGCGGATCTTTTCGGCGAGTTCTTTCGAGATCGAATTTGAAGGGACGCTGACATCCACACCTTCGCGCCGCACCTCTTCAATCAGGCGCTTGGTGTCGATCTTTAGATCTTTGGCGAGATCGTATAGCCGAACTTTGGAAGTTAATGCTGACATGCGCTCCTTGCTGCTCGCGAAAAGTGTTGCCTTCGTTCACCTTCCGCAAGAGCACTTTAAGAGCGCCCTGCTAGAGCAGGTGTCGGAGGCGAGGCGAGCGTGCCCGTGCACGCGCGCAACAAATATTTGGCCGCATTATCGGAAGCATCTCATTGCTTCTCGTCCTCAAAGCTCTCGTCCGTAGCGGCCGTCTCGTCAGATGACGATTCGAGAGCGGAACTTGTTTCAGTTGCCGGGGATTCGGCGATCGGCGCGCCCACTTCTGCGGACGCGTCGATTTGATCTTCGAGATTAGGATCTTCTGCCGCCAACAATTCCAGGTCCGGGTTCGGTGTAATTACATCAGGGCGCAGGTCACGTCCGGCGTCCTGCAACACCAACTCGTCCACAGTCATGGGATCGGCTTCAGTAAGAGCGACCGGATCGGCTGAGTACTCAGCGCGAATGTTTTCTTCGGCTGAGTAAGGAACGCCTTGCTCGACCGCTTCGTCATAGCCTTCAGCGGTTGAGTCAGCAGCCGAGTCAGCTTCGATAGCTGGCTCTGGTTCGGCTTCATCGGATGCGGCGACTGCCTGCTCTTCATCAGCCGTAGCGGCATCTTCAGATCCTTCAGTAGCCGCAGTCTGCAAACTGCGTTCGCGCACCTCAATCACAGAGCGCGCGGCGCCGAGAATTTTCTCAGCTTCATCGAGACTGACGTCGAGGAACTCAACCAGGTCATCGACGCTGGTATTAACCAGCCCGTCAATATCGGTGACCCCATGTTCCCCCAGCGTCTCGGCTTGTTGCGCGGTGACCACCTGGATTGCGGCCAGGGGCACCGGCGCTCCTGAAGCAATCATGGCGCCCATCTGTTCGGCGACTTCCTTCTTCAATTCTTCTTCGCTGCGAATGTCGATGTTCCAGCCCACCAGCTTGGTCGCCAGGCGTACGTTCTGCCCGCGTTTACCGATTGCCAGGCTGAGCTGATCTTCGTTGACGATCACTTCCATCTGGCGGTTTTCGATGTCCGTGATGCGCACCTGGTTCACCTTGGCAGGTGACAGAGAATTAGCGGCGAACACTGAAGGTTCTTCCGACCATTCGATAATGTCTATCTTTTCGCCGCGCAGTTCGCGAATGATTGCCTGGACGCGCGAACCCTTCATGCCGACGCAAGCGCCGACGGGATCGACGTCGCGTTCGTTGGAGACGACAGCGATTTTCGCTCGTTCACCGGGTTCTCGCACGCATGACTTGATGACCACAGTGCCGTCGTAAATCTCAGGCACTTCCATTTCAAACAGGCGCTCGAGCAATTCCGGCGAGGTGCGCGAAACTTCAATCTGCGGGCCCTTTGATTCTTTCGAGACGTTGGTGATGACGACGCGAATGCGTTCGCCCTGATTCCACTGCTCGCCGCGCGATTGCTGGGACCGGGGCAGAATGGCCTCGAGGTTCCCCAGGTCGACAATCATGTTGCCGCGTTCAAAGCGCTTCACGAAACCATTGACCAGTTCGCCGACGCGGTCGATGTACTGATCGTAAACATTGGACCGCACGGCGTCGCGGACTTTCTGAAACAGGATTTGTTTGGCAGTTTGCGCCGCGATGCGACCCAGTTCTTCCATCGGCATCGGCAGCAGCAGCGCGTCGCCGATTTCCACTTCGTCACCGCCCAGTTCGCGCGCTTCCTCAATCGACAGCTCAGTCGATGGATCGGCTACGTCGTCGACCACGACTTTCGAAGCCGAAAGTTCGAGGCCGCTTTCCGGACTCCAATCCACCTGGATGTCTTCGCCGCCCTTGAACTGTTTCTTGGCGGCGGCGCGCACGGCTTCCTTGATCGCTTCTACTACAAGCTCGCGATCAATGCCTTGCTCCTGACAGAGGGCTTCGATGTTTTGCGCAATGCTGGTGCTCATTAACTTCTTCTCAACTCGTATTGAAACGAGCGCTGTCCTTTAGATCAAGTCTTTATTATTTCCTGCCGCTCGCTCAGCCGGCGAAACTCGCTCTCCACGTCTGCCTCAAGATTGGCTTTCACGATGTCATCCAGCGGAATTTCTACTCGGCCGCTGGTGCGGTCTTCCACGATCACGTTTTGCTCGGCAACGCCAAGAATGCGGCCGCGAAAGTTCCTTTGGCCCTTGATGGGCGAGCGTGCCTTGATTTTCGCCAGGCTGCCGGTGAAACGCTCGTAATCGGCCCGCTTATAAAGCCCACGCTCGAGTCCGGGCGACGAAACCTCCAGCACATAGGCTGAATGAATAAAATCTTCGACATCCAGGACGGTGCTCATCTGATGACTGACTTTCGAGCAATCGTCGTGGGTTACGCCCCCGGGCTTATCAATGAACAGACGTACTATGGGACTGCCTTCAGGGCCGGCGACTTCGGCGTGAACCAGTTCAACTCCGTGGTCGAGGGCCGCCTGCTCGGCAATCTTGCTCACCCGCTCTGCAACCGACCGTGGGTCCATCATGGTGGCACGGACTTCGTCTGTGTTTAGGTTTCTATCGGGCTTCACAGACTAAAGTCTGTGCCCCTGTCGCCCAAAAGAAAAAGTGGGCCAAAACCCACCGGACAACAATCCGAAGATCCGAGCAAGCTGTGGATTATACGAGAAGGATAGGGCGGAAGCAAGTTAGGGTTCAGGTTTAGAGTACCAACTTCAGTTGGGTTCTCTCACGAGCAAAAACCCAACTGAAGTCGGTACTCTCAGCGCCGCTATGCGAACTACGATAATGACCTCGAAGCCGGTCTTGAGAGAGTGCGCCTCAGGGTTTCACACTCGGAGCATACTCTTCCAGAAGCTTTTGTGCGCGCAGCCCCGGACTAATTACGGCAAGTTTCTGCGCCCAGTCGTAACCGCTAAAGACGCCGACAATTTCGCCGTTTTCGTTATAAACCGGACTGCCGGAAAAGCCGTCGCGCGCGCTGATCTTTACCGACCAGTAATCGACGCCCTTCAGGCTGTAGGCGCCATAGAAGGTCCCGTGACTGACAACCCTGTCGCCATGTGGCCGGGCAATCAGCATCAACTTTTCATCCTTGTTCAGGTTCAATTGGAAGGAAGGCGGAGCTGATTGTTTCGGCGTGCCGCAGACTTCCAGCAGAGCCAGATCAGCATTCACGTCCACCGCCAGCACTTTCGCCTGGCAGCCGTTGGTATACACGCGAGCTTCGAGTACATCATTGCGCGAAAAACCAAGGGCCATCTTCTTCGTTTCGTCGAGGTCTCCAGAGACCACGTGATAGGCAGTCATGACCAGGTGACTGCCAACCAGGAAGCCGGTTGCATATCCGTTGGGTCCCCAATTCAGGAACGAAATTACGCGTTGCAGAGCGTTTGGATTCTTCTTTGTGAACTCAAGTTCCAAAGAGATAGTGTTGCGTTCATGCTGCTTGATCAGTTCTGAGGAGTTCTTCCCCAAACCCTGGGTAGCGATCAAACAGAGGGTTAGCGCAACGAGCACTAAACTGCAAAGCTGTCTTTTCATCCAAGCCTCCTTAAAGGGAAAACGAAGGGTCACCAAGAGAAAAACGAAGCGATCACAATTCGCACGACCATGATGGCCGGGCGTCGTCAAAGAACTGATTCGGAATGGAAGTCCTGCTTATCTCAACGCAAGAGGTTCCGGACCAAGTAAACTTGTCGCTGAATCGGACGCGTCCGCGATCCGGAGCCAGACCGAGCTGTTAGGCGCTGGCTGCGGAGGCTGATCGCCTCCAGGATGGCCCATCTTTCTATCACAGAAGGGCTAACTTTGGAAGAGGGTTGGGGGCAATGGTGACAGAAATGTGAACTGGGAGGGAGCCTGACGCTTGTGAGGTCGCTAAGAAGGTTCCAGGATTAGCTGGGTAGTGGACTTGTTTTGCTGGCGGTGTTCAGAGTACCGACTTTAGTCGGGTTCTTCGACGCGAGAAAAGCCCAACTGAAGTTGGTACTCTAAAGCCGCTAGCCTAAGACGTCCCGGCCAGCTTTTTCTTGACCGTTTCGCTTACTATGCGACCCTCGGGGTTCTTACCGGCGAGAATTACCATTGTGGCCTTCATTACTGCTCCCATTTCTTTCATCGAGGTGGCGCCGGTTTCCGAAATTGCAATCATGACGGCTTGTTCAATCTCTTCAACTGAAGCCGCCTGGGGTAGGTAGGCCTCGATGACCGTGATCTCGGCAGTCTCTTTTTCAACCAGGTCCTGACGGCCGCCCTTCTGATACTGATCGACAGAGTCGCGTCGTTGCTTCAACTGTGATCGCAGCAGCTTCGTCAAATCTTCGTCGTCCAGGGCTTCGCCCTTTTCCTTCTCACGATAGTCGATGGCCGATTTCAACATCCGCAAGGTCGAGGTGCGCGCGGCATCCCTGGCTTTCATCGCGGCGGTCATGTCGGAAATGATTTTTTCTTTGAGACTCATCTAGAGACACTCTAGCGCATCTCGGTAAACTTCGCTAAGATGCGCCCGTTGTCGCGATGAGCTTAGAGTTCAACCTTCAGGTTGCTGGTTTTGGAAAGACCAGGCTAAAGCTTTAACTCTGAACTTGACCGCTAGGCAATCTTGCTTTTCCATCCGAGTCGTACGCATATTCATCAGCATGAAAAAAACAAAAACGCTGGTTAGCGCCGTGGCTCTGGGGTTGTTGAGTCTTTGTTTGCCGGTGCGCGCGGTCTCCCCTTGCAAGAAACAGCCCATCGAAGCCTTCGCGAAGTCAATCGCCGAAGCCTATCAGGGGAAGACCCTGAGCACCCTCGATGCGCAGAGGCCTTATGTCGGGAAGGTAAGGATCGTCATTGAGCATTCACTTGCGGACGATGACTCTAAGGACAGGTTCGTGATCAAATGGTTTACGTCACTGGCCAACGCCGAACGCTGGCTCAAGAACCGGGAGCATGACGAGCTGCCCGGCAGAGAATCCCGACCATTGACGCGATGCAGGAAAGGCGTTTGTACCTACAATTTCGACGGCGGGATCCTGCACAATCACTTGTACCTGAAAAAACTTACTTACGGTCTTCGGGGTGGATGTCCGTATATTAAGACGATCTATTTGCTGAATGGTGATTGAGTTTGATTTCCGCAGCTTTGTTGCTCGATTGGAGTTGACCTTCCTCGCGCCGTCAGGGGCGAGATGTTTATATCTCGCTCCTAACGGAGCGAAATCGCTCAACCCCATGAGTCAAACTCTGGCGCATTAGGGGAAACTTCGCTAAGATTCCGCTCGTCAATACTCGAACCTTCGCCTGCGCCGGATGCCAGGCTTTCCAAATAACAGCCGGACGGGACGATCTCGCGCGAGATGCTTGCCGCCAACACCATCCTCCAAAATCGCTATCGCGTCGTGCGCGAACTCGGGCACGGCGGCATGGGCACTGTTTATGAAGCCCTGGACCAGCGGGTTAACTGCATCGTCGCGCTTAAAGAAACGCTGGCCACGCGCGATGCCGAAGCGCGCAAGGCTTTTGAACGTGAAGCAGCGCTGCTGGCGAATTTGCGTCATCAGGCTTTGCCGAAGGTGATGGATTACTTCAGCGAGAATGAAGGCGACTTTCTCGTGATGGAGTTCATTCCCGGATACGATCTCGCCGAACTGCTGGAGTTGCGCGGCAATCCTTTCCCGCAGTCGCAGGTGCTGCGCTGGGCCGACGAATTGCTGAAGGTCCTGGAATACTTGCATGGCCAACGGCCACCAATTCTGCATCGCGACATCAAGCCGTCAAATCTGAAGCTAACCAAAGAGGGTGAAATCTTCCTGCTCGACTTTGGTCTGGCGAAGGGCTCGGTTGGGCAGATGCCCACACTGGCGAGCAGTCAAAGTGTGCGGGGCTACACTCCGGTCTATGCGTCACTCGAACAGATACACGGTCACGGCACGGATGCTCGCAGTGAAATCTATTCATTGGGGGCTACGCTTTATCATCTCCTTACCGGCGCGCCGCCTTTGGATGCGCCGGCGCGTTATCACGCCATCGAAGATGGGCAAACCGATCCGTTGCCGGCGATTGAAGCCCTCAACCCATCTGTTTCGTTGAGTGTGGCCGGCGTCATTTATCAATCGATGGCCGTCAGCCGCAAACACCGCCCGCTCAGCGCCACCGAGATGCGCAAACTTTTGCGGAGTGCTTCCGAAGAGGACGAACGTGGCGCCGCCGAAGAAGAGTATCGCCGCGCAGAGGTCAGGAGTAACGAAATCGAAGCCGGCCGGCAGAGCGCTGAACGAGTTGCGAGCACCAACGAAAATGAAATACCGGAAAGCGGCGCAGCAGAGATCAGTAAAGCGCGGCGTAGCGGAGAAGATGACTCCAGACAGAAGGGCGCAAATCTTCCCACCACAATTGCGCCAACACTCCCGCCGACCCAGCAGGCTCAACCGTCATCGAATCAGTTGGTTGAGAGCGCTCCGGCCCTGGCGACTATAACGAGCCGTCCGCCCCAGCGACTAAGCACGGATAGAGACAGTGCCGCATCTTCCGGCGACGCGTTGCGCACGAACGCTGCCGGGAGCAGGCGAGTCTACGTGATTGCCGCAGGGGTGCTGGTGCTCATACTGGTTGGAGCTTTTTTCATCTGGTCGCGGCGGGAAACCGCACCTCGCGATTCATCGGTGACCAAGTCTGATGCGACTGCGTCGAATCCGGTAGAACCGCCGGCCCCTGTGAGTGCGGCTCCGGCCGGGATGGTTTACGTTTCCGGCGGCACGTTTCTAATGGGGCGCGATAACGGAGACGACGCCGAGCGGCCTCCGCATCAGGCGCCGGTCAAACCTTTCTACATCGATATCTATGAAGTGACGAATGACGATTACGAGAAATTTGTAAAGGCCACGAACCACCGGCCGCCTCCTGCCTGGAAGAACGGATCGTTTCCCGCGGGCGCTGGGCGCAAGCCCGTGACGGGCGTGACCTGGGACGACGCAAACGATTTCGCGCGCTGGGCGGGAAAGCGTTTGCCGACCGAAGAAGAATGGGAGTTCAGCGCCCGGGGAACCGATGGCCGCCTGTATCCCTGGAGCAATGATTGGCAGCAGGGTTCAGCCAATGCGAACGGCGCCGAACAAACGGTGGCGGACGTCGGCGCGTATAAAGGCAGGGCGCCGTTTGGCACCTACGACATGGTGGGCAATGCGTGGGAGTGGACGGCCAGCAACTTCCGCGCATATCCGGGCAGAGGGTTACCGGCGAGTCAACTGGCCGGTGAGTTGAAAGTGATTCGCGGCGGCTGCTACGAATCGACCAAGGACTATGCGACCACGACTTATCGCGCGGGTTGGCCCGCACGCGGCGCGCCGACGTACGAACAGACTGGATTTCGCTGCGCGAAGGATCTTGGGCCGTGATCTCCAGTTTGGAGTTCCGCCTTCAGGCGGTCTTATGTTGAAGCACCGCCTAAAGGCGGAACTCCGATCTGAATTCCAAGTGCCAGGCCAGAACCGCCTGCGGTAGCGGGCGGTTGATCTCAAAGAAATATTTTTAAGGTTATGAGAAATCAAAGAACGTTCTGCACATTAATTCTCTTGACGTTGTCGACTTTGGCGGGCGGGCCGGTCTTTGGTCAGGGCGGAACCGGCAAGATGCCGCCGCCGAACAACCCGATCCGAAGACTGCCGCCGCCAAGAAGAAATCCGCCGCCTTTGCCAAAGAACGGCTCGGCGGACGCTCTATCCATCGCTTTGTCTCGGGAGGTTCAAGATGAGCGATTGCAGACACTCGATGGCGAGTCATTTAAGTTGTCGGACTATGGCAACAAGGTGATTGTAATTAATGTCTGGACCACCTGGGCAGAACCATCCCGCCAGGAGATTCCCGAACTTGTAAAGCTGGACAACCAGTACAAGTCGCGTGGGCTAATCGTCCTCGGACTGGCAACCGCTGACAACGAGCACAATGATTTGGCGAAGGTAAAGGAGTTCGTGAGCTCGCTGAAAATCAATTACAAGATCATTTGGGATGACGGCACACTGTCATCGGAACTGGGCAAACTGGTTAAGGCCCAGGACGTGATTCCTCAGACCTTTGTTATCTCCCGGGGAAAAATCGTGAAGCATTTCCTGGGGTTTAATCCCAAGATGACGCCGGCGCTGGTGCGCGAAGCGATCGAGAAGAACCTGGCTCGCTAGTATTGTGAGGAGCTAAGGTCGCCCTTAAAAGCGCGCAGGCGCGAAATGCAAGAGCCTGGGCCAACGGCCAGGAAAAAGATCATTTGAAACAAAAATTAGCGGTGCAGGCGCGTAATCTTTAAAGCGAGAAAATCCCAACGCTATTCCGGTGCCGCGCCTTCAGCGCTCGTCGTTCAATTGGTTACCATGACCTGGGCCGTTGGCCCGGGCTCTTGCATTTCGCGCTTTGACGCTCCACTTACGCTGCCGGTAACCTCGCCTTCCCATTCGATCGCGCCAAGTACTCTCGCAGATATCTTCCGGTGTGCGATGCTTTCGCCTTCATGATTTCTTCCGGTGTTCCGGTCGCAACTACATGACCACCGGCATCGCCGCCCTCTGGTCCCAGGTCGATGATGTAATCGGCAGTCTTAATCACGTCGAGGTTGTGTTCGATGACCAGCAACGATCCGCCGGCATCAATCAACGCTCGAAATGCGGCGAGAAGTTTGTTGATGTCATCGAAGTGCAGACCCGTCGTTGGTTCGTCGAAGATGTAGAGCGATCGCGCGCCGGCGCGTTTGGCCAGGTGCGCCGCCAGCTTTACTCTTTGCGCTTCGCCGCCTGACAAGGTCGTTGCGGATTGTCCCAGGCGCAGATAACCCAGCCCAACTTCATCCAGCACGCGCAGCTTGTTGACGATCTTTGTGATGTCCCGGAAAAATGTGAGCGCTTCCCGAATGGTCATGTTCAAAACGTCGTGAATGTTCTTGCCGCGATAACGAACGTCGAGGACCTGCTGTTTGAAACGCGTGCCCTTGCACTCTTCGCAAACCAGTTCGACATCGGCGAGAAACTGCATCTCGACGGTCACGGTGCCGTCGCCCTGGCAAACTTCGCACCGGCCGCCGGGAACATTGAATGAAAAGTGCGAAGGATCGAATCCATGTGACTGGGCCTCGCGCGTGTTGGCGAAAGTTTCGCGAATGGCGTCGTAGACTTTGATGTAGGTCACCGGATTCGAACGCGGCGTTCTTCCGATTGGAGATTGGTCGACCAGAATGACTTCATCTATGTGCTGCGCGCCGTCGATTTTTTGAAAGGCGCCGACGTGACCTTGCCAGTCGCCGCTCTGCTTTTTCAAACCGGCGTAGATGCAATCGTGAATCAGAGTGGATTTGCCTGAGCCGCTGACTCCGGTAACGCACACCAGCATGTCCAGCGGAATATCCACGTTTATGTTTTTCAGATTGTGTTCGCCGGCGCCACGTATCTTGAGACGCTTAAGCTGCAAAGGCCGGCGATGCTTCGGCTCTTTAATCTCAGACTCGCCGCGCAGGTAACGCCCGGTCAGCGACTGCGAATGCTTGAGCAGTCCCGCAAAGTCGCCTTCGTACATTAACTTTCCGCCGAGTTCACCCGCGGCTGGTCCGATATCCAGAATATGATCCGCGGCGCGCATCATGTCGGCGTCGTGCTCGACCACGAGCACGGTGTTGCCGATGTCGCGCAGGTTGTGCAGCAGTCGAATCAAACGATCGTTGTCGCGCGGGTGCAAACCAATGGAAGGTTCGTCGAGCACATACAGCGCACCAACAAGTGACGAACCGAGGTTCGTTGCTAACTGAATCCGCTGGGCTTCGCCGCCGGACAACGTCGAGGCCAGCCGATCCAAAGTCAGGTAATCCAAACCGACGTCAACCATGAAGCGCAGTCGCCGCCGGACTTCGAAGAGAACGCGATCGGCGATCGCCGACTGCTCAGGCAGCAGTTCGAGCGTATCAAAAAACACTGCCGCGTCCTTGATCGATAGCGCCGATACTGCCGGCAGCGTCTTGCCGCCGACACGTACATCACGCGCTTCCTGTCGCAGGCGCCCACCTTCACAATCGGGACAGAGCGTGTAGCCGCGATACTTGGACAGAAAGACGCGCACGTGCAGCTTGTATTTCTTGGTGTCGAGCCAATCAAAGAAGCCGCGCACGCCGCTCCATTCGCCCTTGCCTTCTATGATCGCGCGCTGCTGCAGACGCGTGAGTTGATTGAATGGAGTGTTCATCGAAATGCGTTCCGACTTGCAGAACCGTTTTAGTTCCACCCGGGCCCACTCGTACTGTGGTTTTGTCCAGGGCTCGATCGCGCCTTCGCTGAGCGTCAAACCGGGATTGGGAATTACGAGATTAAGATCGAGACCGATGGTATTACCGAAACCCTGGCAGGTTGGACACGCGCCGTAAGGATTGTTGAAGCTGAACAGGCGCGGTTCGGGTATCGCGTAAATGGTGCCGTCGTATTTGCATTCGAAGCCTTCGGAGAAACGCAGCCGTTGGGGTTCGGTGCGCGTCGACGGTTTACCGGTCCCGGCGGCGCCTTCAGACCCGCCCGCTACCCCGACAGTTCGGGGTTCTGACAGCTCGATTACGGCCTGCCCGTGACCTTCGCGAAAACAGCTTTCGAGCGAATCCACCAGACGTTGGCGCACGTCTGCGCGAGCCGTCAAGCGATCGACCAGGACATAGACGTTGTCAAAGTCATCTCGTTTGTAGTCATCAGGAGACGTGAGATCGATCTGCTTTCCTTCATGATGCAGTCTGGTGAAGCCGCGCTGCATCAGGCTCATCAAGTGCGCCGTGATCATCTGGCGGCTGAGCTTTGGCTGATCTTCTTTCGGTTTGCCTTTTCTTGAGACTGACCTGGCGCCCTCGCCATTGAGTTCGATCTGCAGTCCCGCCTGGGCCGGAAACAAAACGAAGAAACGTGTTCCTTCAGCGAGCTGTTTCAGCGTCTCGTCGGCCGCTGACTCGGGCGAATCGCGCTGTACCTCGCGGCCGCAAACGCGACAGATCGTGATTCCCACGCGCGCATAAAGCAGCCGCAGATAATCATAGATTTCGGTTTGCGTGGCCACGGTCGAGCGTGGATTCCGCGTCGAGTTCTTTTGCCGGATCGCGATGGCCGGCGCGATGCCGCGCACTTCGTCGACGTCGGGTTTGTCCATGCGTTCGAGGAACTGGCGGGCGTAGGCCGAAAGCGATTCCACATAACGGCGCTGGCCTTCGGCATAGATGGTGTCGAAGGCCAGCGAGGACTTTCCGGACCCGCTGACACCGGTGACGACGGTCAGCAGATTTATCGGGATCGAGAACGAGATGTTCTTGAGATTATTGACGCGAGCGCCCCGAACTTCAATTGCTTCCTGGGTCATGATAGTCCTTGCGCAGCCACACAGAGGAGAATCCGGCAGTGTCGCAAACCACACATCTTAACTCTAAAGACGGGGCAAAGCGAATGCGGGGCGGAGTTTAGAGTACCGACTTTAGTCGGGCTTTTTTGATTGAGGAAAAACCCAACTAAAGTTGGTACTCTAAACTATTGACTCCGGGCGCAATTGCTTGGCAACAGGCCCGGCTTTTCGCTCATCTGACTGCGTGGACGTGCCCCGGCTAATTTACGTTGCTATAATCTCGGCGCCGCGAACGTTTGGTCTCAATAACCGTTTAGGCTATGGAAAACACCATGAATTCTTTCTCCAAAACCCGTCAGTTTTCTGCCCGGGCTGGTCTCAGCCTCGCGCTGTTTGCGGCGCTCATTCTGTCTGTTGGAAGGGTCGCGCGGGCCCAGGAAAACGCGAGTGCGAAAGGCTCGGCGGCGGCGTCAACGATTAGCCCGAGCACGCTGTCCCCAGCCCAGGTCGACGAAATCGTCCGCGCGTTCACGAATAAAGAGACCCGGTTTCGTCAGGCGCTTAACACCTATGCGTTCAAACGGGATGCCCTGGTGCAGACGATTGGTATGGGCGGCCAGGTGACGGGCGAGTATCACCGGGTGTCGAACTTCACCTTTGACGATCAGGGTAATCGCTTTGAGAAAATAAGTTTCTTTCCGATGCCGACGCTGACTGAGATCAGTATCACCGCGCAAGATCTCGAAGATCTCGGCGGCGTCAATCCCTTTGCGCTCGAAGCTTCCAAGCTGAACAATTACAGTTTCAAGTATGTTGGGAAAGAAAAAATTGACGAGCTGGATCTTTATATTTTTGACGTTGGTCCGAAGATCATGCCCGACATCAAGAAGGTCAAGGAGCGATTTTTTCAGGGACGCATCTGGGTCGACACGCAGGACCTGCAAATCGTCAAGGCCCGCGGAAAGGGAGTCCCCGAGGACAAGAACAACAAGTATCCGATTTTTGAGACCTATCGCGAACAGATCGATGGCAAGTATTGGTTTCCGACCTACACCTATGCGGACGACGAACTAACGTTCGGCAACGGTAACGTTGTGCGCATGCGCCTGCTGGTGAAATATACAGACTTCATCGTTGGGCATGGCAAGGTAACGATTACCGAAGTCGGCGAGGCGCCGGCTGGATCGGATAAGCCCGAACCACCCAAGCTCGAATCAAAGACGCAGTCGCCCGGGTCTCAGACTCAGCCGAAGGCGGATACGAGCGACGCAGTCGAAGCAGTGGCGCCGACCGAAGGCGGCATACTCAACAGCAAGGCCCTCGAACTGCCCAAGCCAAAGTATTCAGAAGAGGCTAAGAGAGTTCACGCGTCCGGGCAGGTCCAGGTCAAGGTAATCGTGGACGAGAAGGGCCAGGTAATCTCTGCCGAAGCAATGTTTGGTCCTGAAGCGTTGCGCGCGGCCGCTGTTGATGCAGCCAAGCGCGCCCGGTTCGCACCGACCGTTGTCGACGGGATAACTGTGAAAGTCGTCGGGATACTAACTTACGATTTCAAGGAGTAAGGCTTTGTTCGGAGTTCCGCCTTTAGGCGGCGCCACCATCATTGAAGAGCCTGCCGCCTGAAGGCGGAACTCCGAACATTACTTTGGGCGGCGCGAAGTAAGCTTCTTAACACCCAGCTCTTTCATGATCATTTGCTGCACTTGATCGACGAGCTGCTGCAAATCTTCATCGGTCGAAACCCAGGAAGTTTCAACCGGTGGGAGCATGACCATCTCGATCGTTCCGGGCCAGGCTTCACCCGTCCCCCTGCCCATCAACTGATCACTGTTCTTGAAGGCCATCGGAACGATCGGCACGCCGACCTTAACTGCCATATGAAATGCGCCCTTCTTGAAAGGCAACATTTCACCGGGCTGAGCACGAGTACCTTCAGCGCACACGCCAAACGAAATTCCTGAGCGGACGCGTTCAGTGGCAATCCGAATTGTCTCGACGGCGCGTTCGCGATTCGATCTGTCGATGGCGATGACATTCACAAAGCCCATCCCATAACCGAGAATCGGAGCCTTCAACAGCTCTTTCTTGGCGACCAGGCCCATGCGCCGGCCGGTGAAAGCGAACAACGGCGCCGCGTCCAGATAAGACCAGTGATTTGCGATGAAGACGTAAGGCTGTTTGGGATCCAGCAGCTCGAGGCCTTTTCTCTTTACCTTCACGCCGCTCAGTCGCAGCCACGCGCGCGCGCCGAAATTACCCCACGGATATACCCAGTCAGGCTTGTTCGCCAGCCGCGCGATTAGCAGAACCGGCGGTCCGAGGATCAAGAGGAGCGCGCCGGCGACAAACCATGACCACCAAAAGCGCAGCCGGCCGATGATTCGGGGGCCGCGTCTTGTGCTAGACTGCGCCGCATCCGGTACGCTCTGCTGAATTAATTCTTGAGAAGGAATTTCAGAATGCATCTTCTGAACTCAATCATAGGTCGGATACGTCCTATGGGTCCTATTCTTCTGGTGGTCGTACTGTCGCTGACGACTCAGGCCCAGCGCAAACACGCCGAACCGGCCAGTAATTTGGTCCCTTCACCTCGCACCGTCTTCGGATTCAATCCCGGTGACGATCGCACAATCATAGACTGGAAGCAGATTACCAATTACTTCGCGCGTCTGGACCAGGCCAGCGATCGCGTTTCGGTGCGGACTTTCGGTCAATCGACGCTGGGCCGGCCGCTGATTGCCGCGTTCATCAGCGCGCCCGAGAATATACGCAATCTTGAGAAGTATAAAGCCATTCAAGCGCGCCTGGCAGATCCGCGCAAGGCTGCCGGTGATGCTGAGCGCGATCAGCTAATCAAAGAAGGCAAGACCGTCGTGGTCATCTCGTGCTCGATCCATTCGACTGAGATTGTCGCGTCACAGATGTCCACGCAGCTCGCTTACAACCTGGCCAGCGCGAATGATGAAGACACTCTATCGATCCTGCATAACACAATTTTGATGCTGATTCCTTCACCGAATCCTGACGGCGTCGATATTGTGGCTAACTGGTACCGCAAGACGCTGGGCACCTCAACTGAAGGCCGGGACCCGCCGGAGCTTTATCATCACTATGCCGGACACGACGACAATCGTGATTGGTTCATGCTCGATCTGAAAGAGACCAAAGCCGTCACGCGCCTGTTTTGGAAAGAATGGTTTCCGGAAATCGTTTATGACATTCATCAGCAGGGTTCGAACGGTTCGCGATTTTTTGTCCCCCCTTTCTACGATCCGCCCAATCCCCATATCGCGCCTTTGTTGTTGAGACAAGTCGGACTTATTGGTCATAAGATGGCCGCTGACGTGACTGCCGCCGGGTTCCGCGGCGTGCTGACCAACGCGCTTTATGACACCTGGTGGCACGG
>Ga0070698_100002711_pt1 | contig 19475 bp, 15 predicted proteins | sample KBSK1502metaG_FD_65477 | JGI IMG/M metagenome (GOLD analysis project Ga0070698, IMG submission 65477) | Corn, switchgrass and miscanthus rhizosphere microbial communities from Kellogg Biological Station, Michigan, USA - KBS K1-50-2 metaG | ecosystem: Host-associated > Plants > Roots >...
TGACTTTTCTGACAGAAGCGGATACCTGCCGTCGGTACGTGCTGCCCAAGCTCTACGCGGCAGGCTGGAACGATGAGCAAATAAGCGAACAGAAGAGTTTCACCGATGGCCGGATTGTTGATTCAGCGATTTTGCGACACTGACACGATCGAGTAGATCGCGTCTGGATCGGATTGCGAACGAAGACGTAAGCGGCAGCCGCTTTTGGAACGGCTGCCGCCAATGTTAGACAGCGCGAATCAGGCCGAGCTGCGTGAGCGCAGTAACGCCGTCATCAAGGCCGACTTCTTCAGCGATTTTGCCGTTCTTAATGCGTAGCACAGTGGTCCCGGTGAAGTGCATCTTGCGACCCGTGGCGACGGGCAGCGACCCGATCAGAAAATCACTAAATGCCGGGCCAGTGTGCGTGCCTCCGCCCTCCCAGCGACCTACGACGCAATCGCCTTCCGCGATGAGGTCAGCCGCACCACAGAAATTAAGATCGGGAAAAGCCTCCCGAAAATCGGACATGAACGCTTTGATGTCACCAGGTCCACGGCGCGGTGCGTGCAATGAGTACTGCAGCAGCATGTCGGGAGCTGCCAACTCGTCAACGATCGCGGGGTTGTAGGTCTTACCCCAAAATCCTGTGAACCAGCGGCCCACGAGGTCCTTATTCTCTTGTTCCTTGGACATAATCAAGCCCCTTTCAGACTCGTTTTCAAATACAGGCCTTGGTGCCTGCACTTGGAAACTTAGGAGAACTCCGCGGTATGGGCACTCCGTATCTTGCTCGGTAATCCAGAATGGACTGCCCGATTTAACACGGCTTGGAATCGAACAGATCATCGGCAGTCTTCAGGTGCCGGGCGACGAGGATTCCCGCCACAATTGCAAGCACGCGTTTGCGGCCTTCATCCATTTGGCGGCATTTTACTGCTTTCGCTTTTTGTTCGTCCACAACAAACTTAAGAAATTTGACCACTCGGTTGCCGATGCTATCTGTTGAATGTGCACCAGAGTTGTGTCACACTACGCCCGCTTTTCGGGCCCTTCTGAGTTTCTAGGAGGTACCCTGTGGCAACTCCTCTCCGTCCGGCGCCCGCATCTCCTCTTGCGCATCTCGACGATGAAGCCCTGATTCGCCGTTATTGCGCAGCGCTTGCAACTGCAACGACAGACGAAGAAGCTGCTCAAGAGCTGTGGTACCAGCGACACGAGCCGATTCTCCTGCAAAAGATCAAATACATAGCGGCTAAACCCGGAGACATACGCCCGGATTTTGTAGATTTCAAACCTTTCGTCGAGGCAAGTCTCGGCTGGGCGTGGCAAAAATATTTTGGCGGTATCCGCAAACTCAAGAACCCGGGTTCCAAACCAGCACTTCGCGCTTGGCTGGAAATGGTCGCCTACACCTCCTGCATGACAGAAACGCGGAGATTGATTCGCGATAGGGGACGACTGGTGCCGCTTGACGAGGTTGTCGGCGGGGATGTACCAACAGAAGAATATGAAACGGAAAAGGAACGGGGGCCGAGATATACGCCGAGACCGGACCTTGCCGAGCGACAACCTTCACCACCAGTGCTGATTGCGGGCAAAGAGCGCAAGTTCATCCTGCGCGAACTCCTCATCCGGCATGCCGAATCCTCGGAACGAGCCAGAGAAAGCGCCCACTTCGTCCGCTTACGCCACTGGAACGGTTGGAAGTGTCCTCAAATCGCGCGGCACTACTATCCCGACCCTGCGGACGAGGCCCAAAACAAGGCAGACAAGCATAGAGTGTGGGGCCGTCTCAAAACCGATCACGATAAATTACGTAAGCTCCTTAAAAAAGAATTCAACGTCGCGTCGTTAAGACAAATTTAAAGGAGTTGCTATGCCTCTTTTCCATCCCGACGTGGATATCCTCAGGTACCGGGAAGGCGATCTCGATGAAGAGAAGAAGCGTTCGGTCGATAAGCACGTAGAGGGGTGTGCCGAGTGCCGGGAATATCTCGCCTTTGTCGACGATTTTCAAACGGGTCTGCAGGAGCTTACCCCGGAGGAGTTTGTGGGCACGCAGACGTGTCCCGAGCCGGAGCTTATCTTCGACTACGAGCATGGGAAACTGGACGAGAAGAGCGCGCGGGAACTGCGAGGTCACATGCTCTTTTGTGATACGTGTACTGACGAGCTGTATGCGTTGCGGCGCCTTCGCCACCCGCGGAGTTTTACGCAGGCGGTGATTCGTATAGCCAAAAACGTTCTCCGCCTTGTCGATATATCGGGCACAGGCGAGGTACTTGAGATGGAACCCGTGGCCGTGAAAGGGACTGGAGAAGAGGATTCTGCGGATGGCGTTCAGATTGAGGATAGGGTTGCTGATCCTGAGACGAAGAGAAGCTCCGCCATCCGCATACGGATTGACCCGCACCCGGAGGGATTACGCGCGCGAATGCACTTACAGGCGGATCCACCGCAGGCGGATTGGAAGGTTTCCCTCACCCCGGTCGGGGGCGAGGAACTTATGGCCGTGCCAATCGCGGAACGCGAGACACTTCTCGAATCCGATCTCGTCCCCGGCTCCTACATCGTGAACATCCGGAAAGGCGAGAATTCTTTGGCAAGCTTCGCCCTTGAAGTGCAGGCTGCCGCATAGATAATAGACCGCTCGAAAGCAGAATTGAGATCGTAGGCGGCTGGTTCATATAGCCTTAGAAAAACTCGCGTCGGAACGTTCTTTGTCCAAATTAGGGCTGGGTAGGGGAGATTCTCATGATCGAACATCTGCAAAGCGCGATCGTCGATCTCAAAACAACTGGTGCGAGAAGCAAAATCACCTACCAATACATGTGCCGAGAAAGTGGTGATTTCCCACCACTGACAACATGTTCCAAGCCTGTCCGCCTGTCGGAGGTGAAGAAGTTTACAGCGGCACTCAGTCAGGTGCTGGGGCGCCTCGGCGTCGAGAGTCCTCACTCCGAGGTATCCGGCGCGGAACTTCGGGACTGGGGCGGGAAACTATATGACAAACTCGTGCCGCAAGAACTAGCTACTAGATGGGCTACAGAGCCAGATACAGCCTACCTCGTCCTCCATCTCCATCCTGACCTTGCCTGGATCCCATGGGAGCTCCTCTGGGACGGTTCGCAGTTTCTCTGTCGGCGTTTTCGGCTCGCACGCGTCTTGCAAAAAACTGATCCGGAATTGAGCAATGCAGCACGGCAGCTGCGAGATGAGCAGTATTCGGGCCGCGGTGCTCTCATAGTTTTCGGCGATATTAAGGGTCTGCAAGCCGATGCGGAAAAGGAAGAAGTAGAAAAAATCTTTGAGAGTATTTTCGGATCATCTCAGGTATGGTTCTTCCGGGCTAAAAGCAACAGTGACATTCTTGAGCAACTCAAGCTGGACTATCAGATCTGCCATTTCATAGGGCACGGGAGTTATGTCGAGAAAAGCCCCGCTGATACCGGCTGGAAGTTCGCCGACAAATCGGTGCTGACCTGCGGGGATATCCAGCATGTTGTCTCTCACGGACTTTTCCCACGCTTCATCTTTGCCAACTCCTGCGATTCCGCTCGTCCGCAGCTTGCCGATGCTGAGCAGTACATCAGCGAGCTCTACCATGCCTTCTTAAAAAAAGGTGTCCCTCACTATATCGGAACCACTGCCCGAGTTCCCGATGCGCTATCCCGTTCTTTTGCTCACACGTTCTATCGGCATCTCGCCGGCGGCCGTTCGGTCGGCGAAGCGCTTCTTGAGTCCCGCAGAACCTTTGCGGCGATACCCGGGGTACCCATCTGGGCCTACTACGTGCACTACGGCGATCCCGCATACCGCTTCGTTCGGTCGGAAAGGGATACCGGAACCCGCTTTATCCCTCGTCCCGCTTGGTTGGATGGGCTGGAATACGACACTCCACCTACTGCGCGAGAGCGGTTTGTGGGCCGCGACAAAGAGCTTCGGGAGGCAAGTCATCTTCTAAAGCGGTTTGCGGATGGCAAGGGCGGCACCCTACTAGTATCGGGTGAAGCTGGAGTTGGGAAGAGTGCCCTCGTCCAGCAACTGATTTCCGTAGATTTGGAGGATCTCCCATCGGCAGCCGCCGCGGTGGGGACGTGCAATCCGCAATTCGGCATGGCTGATGCCTATCTGCCATTCAAGGAGATCGTGAGGTCCCTGGTTCGGAACGGCACGAGACTCGCCGAGCCGCGGGATTCTGCGCTGACGATCGGAGAACTCGTGATAAGTGAGTTCCTCCTTTCTTTCCCTCAGCTCGTGGCGGTTTTGCGGCCCGAGAGCAGTCTTGGGGCGGAGCGCTGGAAACGGATTTGCCAGCGCCTTGGGTTGGAGGCCGGAAGAGCAGCCGAGCTCGACGCCGAGATCGACCAGTCGGCTATCTTTGATCTTGTCAGCCGGTTCTTCAAACATTTGGCAAAATCAGCCCCGCTGATACTGGTCATAGATAACCTCCATTATGCGGATGACTCGTCGATCGCCCTGTTCTATCACCTTGGCCGTACCTTGAGTGATTCCCGGGTGTTGCTTGTTGGTACCTATCGACCAGATTTTGTTACCCAGAGGGGTTCAAAGCATCCGCTGGAACAGGTCTTAACTAAACTTCGGCAGCACGGTGCACGGGTCATTTCACTTAGCTTGTCCACGACAAAGACCGACGACCTCAATTGCATCAAGGCATTTGTCAAAACGTACTTGGAGAGCGTATTCCCCGGACATTGCCTGCCAGCTTCTTTTACTGAGAAGCTCGTCTACCACACGGGCGGCAACGTGCGATTCCTCACGTTGCTTCTAAAGCATGCCACTGAGAAAGGGCAAATCGTACTGCAAGATGGCAAGTGGCAGATCTCATCTGATGTCGAACATCTTGAGCTTCCCGATTCTGTTCAAGCGTTGATTGAAGAACGGATCGCGGAGCTTTCGAAAGAGCTCCGTGAAACGTTAACGTTCGCGAGCGTCGAAGGGGAAGATTTCACGGCAGAGGTTCTTGCCCGCCTGCAGCATCTCGAAGAAGACAAAGTGCTCGACCGTCTGGTGGACGAATTGCATTATATTCACCAGTTGATAGATGAGCGGGATGATAAAGTGATCAGCCCGGAGAGAGTACTTTCTCTTTTTCATTTTCGTAACACCTTGATTCAAAAACACGTCTATCGGGGTCTCTATCCCGCAAGGAAACGGAAGCTGCACAAACAGGTTGGTGAGTACCTTGAGGACCTGTATGGTGACAAACGGATGGAAGTCGCCGGCCAGCTGGCGGCTCACTTTCGCATCGCGCGCGAATGGAAAAAGGCCTTAGGCTATGCCATCGAGGGAGCAAGGGCCTCGACCAGCATACATGCGAACAGCGAGGCGCTTCGGAACTATACATTGGCGCTAGAGCTGTGGGAGTTAGACCCTGAAAAGAATCTCACAGTAAAGACCGATCTTCTGCTGGAACTCGGTTTCCTGAACAGGTACGTTGGAAAATATGCCGAAGCCATCGCTGCGTATCAGCAGGTCTTGCAGTTCGACCATGGTGACGCGAAGAAACGCGCTTGGGCTTTAAACGGAGTTGGTGACGCACACGCTGCCTCGGAGGACTACGCTGAAGCGCTCTCCTATTACCTGCAGAGTGAAGCGATTGCGAATGCACTGCAGGACAAGAAACTCCTGATAGAAGTTTGGACTGATTTCTGTGTCTTCTACTATAACCTCTGGCTTGACGCCACGTTCCGGCGTCCCGGGAAAGAGGCCCAGATGTACCGGACGCAATCACATGAGTACGGAGCGCGTGTTCTGCAACTGGCCGAGGAGCACGGCGCGTGGGAGAACTTAAGAAAAGTGTACCTTACGCATGGAAATATTCTGCTCAGCGAGGGGAATTTTCCGGAAACAGAGGAGATGTATCTGAAAGCAACGACGCTCGCGGAAGCGCACAAACTTGTGAAGAAATCACTGAATAGCCTCGGCGAATTGCGGCGTCTCCAAGGACGATACGATGAAGCACTCGGATACTATAACGCCTATCTTGACTGGGCTCTCAAGACTGGGGCTACCGCACATGAATTAATCGCGTATCACAATATCGGTATGAGTTACCTCGCGAAAGAGGATTTCGAGGCAGCTCGCGACTATTTTGATAAAGCGTTGGAACTGAATACGCCATTGCGGCATCGATCTATTGCCGCGCTCTCTCTCGCAATGAAAGGGTTTACCTTTGAGCTGCAGACCGCCTTGCCGAAAGCGAATGAGCTCTATCGCCAGTCTTTGGCGGTTGCCCAGGCAGACACGGACGAAAATCGTCTGTATGGCACGATGGGCAGGATGCTCTTTGCATACGAGCCTCAGCCGGCTGCATATTTTCTTTCAAAGTACCTCGAACAATCACCTCCAGATGCTGAAGAAATCCGACAGATGATTAATAAGTGCAATCTGCAGCCTTCAGTACCTAGGGCTACAGCTGCTTAACGGTAGTTGCCTTTTCGGCCCGAGCCGACTTACGGGGCGAGATGTGCTCGTGGGCTTACGTTCAGGAATTGTGGTCGTCGCCACTCTAGTTTACAAGCATCTTCCCTTGACGCGGAGGGACAAACCGCGAACCGGGTCATCAATACGCAATCCAAAAACAAAAAGAGCCACCTCCGGTGGCCTTTTCTGTTTTACAAAGCCGTTCGCCCTCGCCCCGAATTCGAATCTAGGCGGAATGTTCAGGTTGTATGGTCGCGTAGTTTGAGCGATGCCAATGAGTGCATTAAGCTGCCTTGTTGTGAATCGGTTCGAGCTCATGCAAGAAACTGTAGACTTGGAGCAATGTTAAATTGATTTGATGACTTTTTGCTGCATAATCGCCATGCTTCGTGGTCTCTTGCCCCGTCACAGTTTCTTCTTGCGCATCACTAAACAAAATGTAGTCCGCGCCTCCTAATGCGTTCCACAACAGTTGTTTTTGGAACGGTGACAATTCTAGCTCAGGAAACTCCTCCGCCATCTTTTCGACCCTCTCGGCGAAAGATCGCATAAGCATCGTATCTGACTTAAATTTGTTTCCTTCTATTTGCATGCGTTGGCTCTTAGCAAAGTCACGAAGCTCCTCTCGCGTGTTAATGACCTTAGTTTGTGATTCTGGCGTAGCCTCCCTCCCGATTTCGCGTTCTGATTCCCCCATAGATGTGTTACAGGCTAATCCCGAACTCTCCACTCGCATGGCAAGGGAAGAGTGGCAATGTCTAGCCTAGTATTCTTATATTAGTGGCGTTATGGTTTATATCCTTAGTGTAGCTTGGCGGCAGAGCGTGTCAATCTAGCTCATACACATAGGACGCTGGTTGACATATTGACAGGGAATGATGGGTGTTTACGTTGAAGCCGACGCGGTAGGCCAAAAATTCGCAGAAAAGCAATCTCTTTCATGGATTCCGTGTCATTTTGTCTCCTTGGGAGGCGTCCTTTATAGAGTGAGAACAACTATTCTACCCATATCTCTTGTCGAACAGATCGAACGGATCGAGCGGGCGCTCTCGGTTACAGAAGTCGCTCGCCTTCTCAGCCTATGCCGAGCGAGCGTCTACCGATATATCGACGCAGGTGTTATTCCCGCCATTCGCATCGGAACGACTCTTCGCGTCGACCCCAAAGCACTCGCCCAGTGTCTTCGCCGGCGCACGCTCCTACCCCAGTAGAATAGGGAGTCCCGCAACCGTAGCACCGGGGTGCTCCCTCTTTTGAGTTTTTGAGTTCCTACTGTCTTCCATCAAACGATTTGCGGTGATGCGCTTGAGCGTCATGCAAAGACAGTATTTACCTGCTGCAGCACCCGCGCATCCCGTGCGGGCTTCAAGTACCGCATAGTGGAGCCTAAGTCTTTGTGCCCCAAGAGCGTCTGCAGTGTCCGGAGGTCGACGCCGCCTTGCAGTTGCATGGTCGCGTAGGTGGCCCGAAACTTGTGCAGGAACCAATGCTCACAATATGCTCCTTGTCGGCAGTGCCCTTTATCTGTCTTGCAGGACCCACAATTTATTCCTGCCATCCAGGCGATGCCCTTGAGCGTCCGCAGGAAGTGCCGATCGGGTTGCCCCTGGGGGGCTGGAAAGAGAAGCCGTGATTCCACCGCACCCATCATCTGGCGATACTCCGTGAGGCCTTTCATCAGCTTATCGGGGACAGGGATCTCGCGCTCCTCCCAATTCTTCGGCGTGAATTGCCACTCAGGTTTGGATTTGACCCGCACGAACTGCCGGGGGCTTAGGTCACCCCAGCAGGTGTGTTGCACCTCCGCATCACGCATTCCCGTCATGAGGAAAAATTCAAAGAGAACGCGATTGCGGAGATCGCAGCCAGCAAGAAGCTTATCCAACTCCTCAGACTCGTACACCTCGGGTTCTCGTTCCACGTAGCTTGGCCAATCGCCTTTCTTGAGCAGTCCCGGGATGTTGTTCGCCTTGAGAAACTGCGCGACCACCGCCAATTTGTTGTGGGCTGTCCGGGGATCGTGCCCTTTTTTGCTGATGAGAAACGCCGTGAAATGCTGCAGATCTCGGCGATCAATTTCCTCGAGGTAGCGCTTCGGGCAAGACTCTCGAAAATGTTCCAGCGCCATCCGGTACGCTTGATGCGTTTTCACCTTCTTGCCGATCGAGGGGCGATAAAGATCGAGGAATTCATGACAGGCCTCGACCAGGGGTCTTTTAAGTTCCTTGGCCTCTTGGCGTGCCTCCATGCCTAATGCAAGGCCCCGAAGGCGATGGAGGTGTCGTTCAAGGGCGGTTTGCGCTTCTGAAGCCTCCTTGCCCACTGACTGCCGACGGCGTCTGCCATGCTCATACCACTCGATCGAGTAAAAGCCTTCCTGGTGATGCTCGGCCTTGCCATTCACCAGTACATGGTTGGGCCGCACACTGCCGTTTCGCAGCCAGACGACGGGATAGTAGCGCCAGCCAGAGTTGCTTTTGATGTGTTTTAAAAGATTCCCTCGTTTGTTCATAGCCTCCGGAGCCTTTCGAATGGACTCCATCGGCTAGGACGCCGGGGGAAGGAGGTTCTTGACGGTCAGGTCGAAAAAATGGAATCGAACATGGAATCGAAACCGGCTAAGTGCCTACAACAAAAGAGCTGGCGGAGAGAGTGGGATTCGAACCCACGTTACCCTTTCGAGTAAACACGCTTTCCAAGCGTGCGCCTTCAGCCACTCGGCCATCTCTCCCCGTACAAGACTATGTTAATGACCAAAAACTACGTGGGAAGCTGCTGCAGATGTCTTCGACAACCCTCGAGCTACTTCGATTTTATGGTCCAGCGCTGGGAAGCGCAACAGCAGCAGTTAGCACTCAGCATTCAGCACTCAGCCAATTCCTAGGATGACTGGGTGCTTGATTCCGCGCTGTGGTCCTCTGTGGTTAGAGATTTCGAGTGTAAACAGACTTAAGGCAGCAACGCGGTTTGCTGATTTTGCTGAATGCTGAGTGCTGACTGCTCAGCGTTATCCTACTTTTTCCGGAACTGCCCCAGCAGGCGCCGCGGAACTGCCATTGGCGGGTGAGGGTTGTGTAGGTTCGGCGGGCTTGGGGCCGCCATCCAGAATACGGTTGTGGAGACAGAACAGCGCGAGCTCAAGGCGGTCGGCCACACCTAGCTTGTCATACACCTTGCGCAGATAATTTTTCACTACTTGTTCGGTAGTGCCCACCCGAACGGCGATTTCCTTGTTCTTCATGCCCTGGGTGACACAGGAAACGATCAGCGATTCCTTAGGGGTCAACTGCACCTTGGCCCGCGATGACGTGGGGCGCGTTCCTTGCGAGCGGTATGCTTCCAGAACCCATTGAACTCCACGGCTATCCAGCCAGGGCTCGCCTTTGGAGACTTTGCGCAAACATTCGACGAACAGTTCCGCTTCAACCTCGCGGGAGACGATTCCGTGCGCTCCGCGGCGGAAGAGTTCCAGTGTAATTTCTTCGTTAGGTTCTGGGGTGATGACTACCAGCCGCAACTTGCGAGCTTGGCGCAACAACTCAGAAACGGCATCAATCGGATTCGGCGCCAGCGAGGCTTCGAATATCAGGATGTCGGCGGTAAACCTCTTGGCGGCGGACAGGGCTTGCGACAACGTCTCCGCTTGTCCGACCACTCGTATATCGTCTTCCAGGGCAAAAATCTTGCGCAGTCCGGCGCGAAAGATAGCCTGCGAGTCCGCAACGATGACGCGGATGAACCTGCCTCCGCCCTCATCCGGGATCGTCTGCTCGATGTTATCTTCGGTGCTGACTGGAATGCTCGCCATCAGTTCCCTTGCAGGCGCCTAACGGCGCTCAAAACGATATTCATCAATGACCACGCCCACACCGCGCCGGCCACTTTCTTCAAAATTGCGCACTACTCGGCCCCGGCAATCGAGTCGGACGTCGGCTTCGGCGCCAACCACTTCCGCAGGCAGAGAGATGGTGAAATCCACCATCGAGCCCACGGGCATTTCCGCGTCCACCTGGAACAACACGCCGTTGGCGGAGATGTTTTGGGTTTGCGTCGCGCTGTCACCTGATTTCGACTTCACCGAAATCGGCAGCTTGATGGGAAAACGCACTGCACTCTGCATGTCCGGATAGCGGCGGCTAGTCCTCTTCTCGGTCTTCTCTGGTTTGCCTGATTTGTCTGCCACCGAAGAAGCACTCTCTTTCCGAATCTCCGGAGAGACGCCCGGATTTCCACTTCCCGCGGTTCGACACTGGTCTGACATTACGTCGCAGCTTACACCCCGGAATCAGGAGAGAAAAGTTACCGAAGTCATTGCACTTTCAGGGTTAAATGCTGGGGAATCAGGGAATTGCGGGGAGGAATGGGAGCTGTGAGCGCAGTCACTGCAACACTTGGCACTTAGCAATTAGCATTTAGCCAAGGAGACTTCATGAAAGATTTTCGGGACCTCAAGGTTGGGGGGCGAGCTCATCAGTTGACTTTGCGGGTCTACAAAGTTTCAGCCCATTTTCCGCGCGAAGAGCTATTTGGGTTGATCAGCCAGATGCGGCGTTGCAGCGCGTCGATCGGGGCCAACATTGCGGAAGGCTGCGGGAAACGCGGAAACAATGAGTTTCAACGCTTCCTACAAATTGCCTCTGGCTCAGCCAGCGAATTGGAATACCACCTCTTGCTTGCTCGTGATCTGCATTTTTTGTCGGAAACCGATTATCGCGAAATGAAGGATGAACTCTCGGCATTGAGAAAAATGCTGACGTCTCTACTCCAAAAGATCGAAACTGAACGTGTCATGGCTAAATGCTAACTGCTAAGTGCCAAGTGCTGCTCTTAAAATTTCGTCACTTCCGTAAAATTAAATTCCCCCACTTTCATTGCCGGCACTACCATGTCGAACGACTCTTCCCCGCTGGCCCGCACCGGGGTTCCCATCTCTTCGACGTTCGACAGCATCGCGATCAAGCTTTGGTTGAAACGAAAGTTGCGCACTCCGTATTGGATTTCGCCGTCCTGCACATAGAAGGTTCCATCGCGTGTCATGCCGGTGAGGATCTTTTCATAGGGATCAACTTCGCGGATATACCACAACCGCGTCACGAGAATACCGCGCTCGGTGGAGCCAATCATCTGGTCCACAGTCTTCGGCTCTCGAGTCCCGCCAAACACGATGTTCATCGGAGCTTCGCCCATTTCGTTGGGGATGGGGAATCCGTGGCCGGTTGGCTCGATCTGTCCCACTTTGTCCTTGTACTCAGACTTCTTCATCTTCTCGGCGGTGGCACGGGCGTAGACCAACCTTTTTACTACTCCATCCTCGACCAGTTGCACTCGCTGACGGCGAATCCCTTCTCCATCGAATGGTGCGCCCGACTGCAGCGCGTGGCCGACGTCATCCCAAATATTGATGTTCCCGCCGAATAGTTTTGTGCCCACGCGGTTGTTGAGAAACGATCGCTGGTCGAGGATCGCCAGCCCGCCAAAGTCGTAAAACATGAACCCAACAATATCCAGCACCGCCGCCGGCTCCAGAATGACGGTGTACTTTCCCGCTGGGATTTCGCGCGGCGCTGCGGATTCAAACGCCTTCCCCGCCGCAATTTCGGCTAGCGTGACCGCGTCCAGGTGAGCCACGTTCGGAGAGTTGGCTTTCTGCCACCCTGAAGAATCCGCGGCCAGCATCGTGACCGACACCTCCGACGACGTTTGCCGATACCAATCCGCCAGCCCGCGCGAATTGAATATCCCTTCCACAACTTCCGAAATCGAAAAGATGCCGGCAGTCGTCAGCCTATGCTTCTGCGCCACGCCGACAATCTTTTTTACCGCCTCGGCCCGCTGCTCCGGAGTGATGGCCGCAGTCTCGTCAAAGTATCTGCTCGGAACTGGTTGTGTCTGTGTGCAGCGGGCGCCCCCGCCCGCTTCCGGCATCGGCAAGAGATCCAGATCCGGGTGCTGGACTTTCGCCAACTTTTCCGAAGCCTGCACTACGCGCTTTAAGCTTTCATCGTCCAATTTGTTGGTGGTAGCGCGAGCCGTGCGTCCATCGAAGGCCGTCCGCACCGAGACAACATAATTCTCCTCCGCCACATTCTGATGAATAGTATTGTTGGCAAATCGGGTCAGCGCCGAGTGTCCGCCGTAGATGAGAGCTTCCACCTCGTCCGCAGTGGAATACTTTTTTATTTTCCCGAAGATGTCAGCGGCTTTGTTTTTATCTAGCATGAAGGTCGGGGGAATTCAGCACTTAGCATTCGGCACTTAGCGTTTCGAGGTTTGGCATTTCCCGACTGATCTCCATATCTCTGGCGCCTCTCAGCCGAGCACATCCGTCCAAGGACGAAATGCTAAGTGCCAAGTACTAATGCTGCCTCTAGTTTCCCTTATAAGCTGATCCCACCTTGACATTCCTAAACCTCGCCGGCGCCGCCCCATGTCCCGTGCCCATCACCTGCTGGGGCTGCCCTTTGCCGCAATGTGGCGTCCCCCAAAGCACCCATTCGTCACGCGAGCAGATGGCATCCATCGCATTCCAGAATTCCGTAGTAATGCCGCTGTAGGAGGGGTTGCGCAGCATGCGGGTGCGCTTGCCGTTCTTGATTTCCCATCCAGCTTCGCAGCCGAACTGGAAGTTGTAGCGTTTGTCATCAATCGACCAGGAACGGTTCGTCTCCATGTAAATGCCGTTGTTGGTGGAAGCGATGAGTTGCTCGCGCGTCAGCGGCTTTTCTCCCGGCAGAATGCTGATGTTGGTCATGCGGATGATTGGCAGCCGGTTCCATCCTTCAGCGCGAAGAGTTCCACCCGAGCGATTGGCGCCGATGGTATGCGCGGTCTCCCGTGACGTCAGATATCCGGTGAATAATCCATTAGTGATGATCGGGGTGCACTGTGCCGGAACGCCTTCTTCATCGAATGCAAATGTTCCCAGGCCCGGGCCATGTTCCTGGCGCGCATCGGCAACCACGTTCACCAGATCGCTGCCATAACGCAGCTTGCGCAACTTGTCCAGCGTAAGAAATGACGTCCCAGCAAAATTGGCTTCCATACCCAGGACGCGATCGAGTTCAATGGGATGTCCGACTGACTCGTGAATCTGCAGGCCAAGCTGCGAGCCATCCAGAATGATGTCAAACACGCCTTCAGGACATTGATCCGCCTTCAACAGCGCGACCGCCTCCTCGCCGACGCGCCGCGCGTTCTCCACCAACTTCAGTTCGCCAATCAGTTCATAGCCTTTGTTCTGCCACTGCCCGCCGAACGAGTTGGGATAAGATCGTTTTTGAATGTCGCTGCCCGCGAAGGCATGCGCCGCGTATCCAACCCCGGTCGTATATTTCGTCTGATGGATGTTGCTGCCCTCGGAAGAGACAAACCATTGCTCTTCCCGGCGAAAATTCATGTTGGTCTCAGCCAGCGTGACGCCTTTCACCGCGCGCAACTCGGAGTCAATCTTGAGCAGCAGATCAAGATTCTGTTCCACGGAAGTAGTGAAGGGATCAATTTGTATCGGCGTGGTCCATTCCGCGCTGACCGCCTTTTCGGGAGCAAGCCGGACTTCGCTCTGCTTCACTCGCGAAGATGCGCGAGCGATATCCACCGCGCGCGCCGCCGTCGCTTCCACAGCCGAGCGGCTCAGATCGTCGGAGGCAGCGTATCCCCACGCGCCATCGGCAATGACCCGCACGCCGATCCCTAGCGACTCCGAATCCGCGGCATGGCCAATCTTTCCATTCTTGGTAGCCAGCCCCCGGCTGCGATCGTCCGCCAGACGAGCGTCCGCGTAAGAAGCTCCGCGTAGAGCAGCAACGTTCAAGGCCCAATCAGCAATGTGTTTCATGGCCGAAGGTTCAAATTTATCACATAGAAATGAGGACGCATGTGCGCGCAGTCACATTGCATGCGTCTTCGCCGCTTTTTGTATTTATGAGAGAGTGAGGATCAAACGAATCGCGACGGCCGGATCCGAAATGCGCAGCGTAGCTCAGCGGCTGGACGCCGCGTTATCGGTAGCTTGCAGCGGCACGACTGGAAGTCGCACCCCTTCAAATCCGTGAAAATCCCCACCCTGTCTCTCCAAAAAGCGGAGAGACAAGGGCGGGGCACCCTCGCTGGTAGATCAGTTCTGCCGTAACGGAGGCATCGGGATCGGAATGCTATAGGTCCGCGCTCCCACCCCCACACCGCCTTCGCAGGTATTCGGAGGGGTCGTGCAAATCGTGCGCGTGCCCTGACACTCCGCCGCCCAGAACATGTAGCCCAACATTCCAGACGTCGTCCCGGCGCCGTTCGGCACCACGGTCTGAACATAACTGCCTGTACTGCTCTCCAGAGACGCGCTGAAATTGGTGCATTCCGGCGCCGGCCAGTTCCCGGTCACGATGTACAGGCTCCCAGTAAACTTCGCCGGCGCCAGCGGAGGAATCGGCGGATTGTAAGTCGGCTTGCCATCAATATGCTCCTGCCAGTTCGACTGCGCACCGGAGGTGCTGGGCTGCTTGTTGGGAACCATGGCATTGGCGTAATCGAGCACCGGACTGGTGGTCGTAAGCCAGGTGCTGGTAGCTTTTTGACACAAACCAATCAACCATCGATCTCCCGCCGCCAGATCAATGGTCAGCCGCGCCGCCGGATTCGCTCCCGTCGCATCGTATTGAGTTCCCTTTCCATCCACGGGATAAACATAGGAACGATAGGCATTGATAAACGACTGCACCGCCGCCAGCCTGGGATTGCTGCTTTCTTCATAGTCAATCTCGATGCCTACTCCCAATCGATGCGCCAGCTCCGCGGCATTGATCCCAAGCTGCGTGGGATTGGTGTCCAAAGCCGTGTTCCAATCGCTGACGTAAGTAATTCCTCCAATCGACAGCATGACGCGAATGTTTTTGGCTTTGAAATAATTCACCACATCTTGCGTCATCCCGATCGGTACCCCTTGAGAAGTCTGCGCGTCTTTGGTCTTGTTGAGCAGTCGCAACGGATTCACAAAACTGAGTATGACGAGATTGACCGACGGCAGCCCTGATCCGTCGCCGGGATCGATCAGCCAATGATTTTTGGCATCGAAGTCGGTCATATTCCGCACCGAAGCCCAGGTACAGGCATCGTTGCCGCAGTGCCACGCTCCGTAAATCTGCATCTGGGCGTTGGCAGCAGGGCTGGACAAAAGCGTAATGGCTCCCACGATGCACAGGCAGAACATCATGCGACGCATAGAACGCCTCCTTCATGATTTAGTTTTTAAGGGGCCGGAACTAAACATTGGGATGAATAGCTTTATGCGAGTCATAAAACGTGTCAATACAGCGAATCCTGCATGTGAGAAGCTGGTGGAAAAGAGAGGGCGGCGCGAGCCGCCCGCACTGGCTAATTGCTAAGTGCTGAATGCTAAGTGACGATCCTCCGGCATCTCTCCACTCTCCAGGACGGGAAACTCAGCACACGCATTGGGAACTGTTGAACCAATTTTAGGTGGACGTAAACCGCTCAGAAATTCTCAATTAGCCAAGCGTTGCTATTACGGGTTGAGACGGTGAAAGCAAGGTTCCTATCGTCGGGTGAAGTGAGCGGAGTACCCACGATATTGCTCGTAGCCCACAATTCTAAACTCGCGCCGTTCGATTGCACGCTGAGTATTGACGCGCCGCGTACGGATGAGCTTGTGACGAACCAACTCTTTCCATCGGCTGACCAACTTATGCCCGAGAGCGTCTTTGAATGTCCAAGTGAAATCGAGCGTGCCGCCTTGGAATCCAGTTGTACAAGACGAATACGATCTTTAGCATCATCAAGATCGACGATTGCGACAGTTGCACCGTCCGGCGACAGATCCCATTCTGGCGAAGCGGCAGGATCAGCCGCAAGCCTCAGCAATTCGACTGCTTTGCCTCGAACCGGATCAATGTCGGTGAGTACAAGTTCATTCTTGATTCGATCCCGCTCACCCAGGATGCATCGCGAACGCGCCCTCGCACATCGAACTTCGGCCTCTGGACTCGATTGCAGGACTTGCTCTGGAGCGCCGCCAGAAATCGGCACTCGCATTAAGCGCCTTGGCTCCGAAGCCCCAGCTGTCGCCTCCTTGTAATCCCAGTACAGAACGGACGAACCATCGGGAGTGAGCCGGGGCTCAGTTTGTTCGCCAGGACCGACAACAAAGTCTTCCGCTGTTCGTAGCTGCAATCGTTGTCGGAAGATGTCCCAATTCCCGTTTCGATCGGAATAGAAAAAGAGGGCTTGCCCATCCGAAGTCCAAGCCGAAGGCAGATTGTTTCTACCTTCCAGGGTTAAACGCCGGGGGGTTTCCAGCTTTCCTTTCTTTGGGTTCTCTGCCACATACAGTTCACGCTGCAATCCCGAGTTAACGAATACTAATCGTTTGCTGTCGGCACTAACACTGAGGTCTAACGGTGAAACGCCAGCCCAGTTCGTGATCCGCCGGGGCTGGCCGGATACTTTTGAACTGGATCGGTCGAGGGAAATTTCCCACAGATTCATATCGATTTTCGGAGGCGGCTCTTCTGCCGAGTACACAATGCGGCTGTCGTCTGGCCAGCAAAAGCTGCGCAATCCAGGCGCGGCAAAAAGCGTGGCGGGCACCCCGCCTTCCGCCGACGCAATCTCGATCGCCACGTCAGGCTTCTGTGCTTCCGTATTGGACTTTGTGTATGCGACATGTTGCCCGTCTGGCGACCACTGCAACTGCAAGACATGTTCGCCGGGTGCCGCCTGCAGCAGTTTTCGAGGAGACCCTCCGTTTGCGTCCATCATCCATATTTCCGATTCCGATGCACTACGTATGTAAGCGATACGGGTGCCGTCCGGCGACACAGAAGCTCGCCCAGCATCGTCCTTCAACTTACGCGGGGAACCACCAAGAATGGAAATGGCCCAGATGCCGGTGGTCTCGCCTGATTCTCCTGGTCCGACCGCCGCTAGTTTGGTTCCGTCCCGGAACCAGGAAAGGCTCGCTCACCAAAAGCAGAACCCTTCGGGGAGAGCCAGAGGATGGCTTTCACCTGTCTCGAGGAGGCGAACAAAAACACCAGTGAAATCTGCATATGCCAGAGATCTACCGTCAGGAGAAATAGCGGCTGCGTAAACCGGGTTTTCTGGTGGGTTCGCGGTAATGCTGCGTTGAAGCAGCATGCGGCTTTCATGTGGAATCGGGGCCGAACGCCAACGCAAGGCAAGGACAACCGCGAGTCCAGAAATCAAAATTGCAGCGAAGATCACTTTCTGGGTGGACCACCAGTTCCTTGGGCCGGCCCGAGAAGCTGGCAAAGTTCGAAGCCGAGACTCGGTCGATTCCAAATCTCGCTTTAACCGTTTCAAATCGGAGCGTAGTTCTCCGGCGCTCTGGTAACGCAATTCAGGGTCTTTCTCCAGTGCCTTGTCAATGATTTCTTGGAATCTGGTAGGAAGCTCGGGATTCCTAAACGATACTGCGGCTGGGTCGCGGTTGAGAATCGCCTCGTAGACTACCGCACTAGTTTGGCCTGAGAACGCCTGTCGCTGAGTAGCCATCTCATAGAGGACCGCGCCGAACGAGAACAAGTCGGTACGCGAATCGAGTTCATCTCCGCGCACCTGCTCCGGCGACATATATGCAACTGTACCGACCGCGATGCCAGCATCAGTGAGATTGCTGTCGACCGTGGGTGCCGAAGAAGTTTGTCCGTCCTCTACTCCGGCTGGCTTCGTGGTTTGTGGGAGTAGTTTCGCAAGTCCGAAGTCCAATACTTTAACGTCTCCGCGAGTGGTTACAAAAATGTTTGCAGGTTTAATGTCACGATGGATGATGCCTTTCGCATGTGCCGCATCCAAAGCATCGGCGATCTGGACCGCAAGCTCAATGATTTGAATCTTAGTTACAGCTCGACCCGCAAGGTAGTGCATCAATGTCTTGCCTTCGAGCCGCTCCATAACGATGAAGTGGCGTCCCTCATGCTCCCCCATATCATGAATAGTACAAATGTGTGGATGGTTAAGTGCAGCTGCGGCCCGGGCTTCCCGCGAAAAGCGGTCGAGGGCATGTGGGTCAGTCGTAAGTTCTTCAGGCAGGAACTTCAGGGCAACTTGGCGTTTTAGGATGACATCTTCAGCTCCGTATACCACCCCCATGCCGCCGGCACCCAGCTTTTCAGTCAGACGGTAATGAGAAATGGAGGAACCAATCACGGCCAGGCCCTCATGGAAGTCCGCGGAGACTCATGTTAGGGTGTGTGGAATAGCGAAGTCAACGGTGTGTCCTATTGCGATTTCCATTATTATCTTGGGATGGAATTACTGTAGAATGCCCTCGCGTGAGATTCGCGTCGAACGGCATCCTCATACTGTTCCTGCTATCAGTTTCAGCCGCATCGCAGGTGTTGCCGCGGCCGCAAATCGCTTCAGCCGCAGGTAAACAAGTGCCAAATTTCACTCTGAAGGATCAGAATGGGAAGGATTTTCGTCTTTCCTCGCTCCGTGGGCAACGCGTCCTTCTAGTGTTCTATCGCGGATATTGGTGACCCTACTGCACACATCAATTGCGCGAGTTCGCGCAACACAAAACGGAATTTGATGCACTCCACACACGTATCGTAGCCATCAGCGCTGACGATTCCGCGCATGCACAACAAGTATGGCAGAAGGTCGCAGACCGGCAATATACGATCCTGAGTGACCCTGGCGCTAGGGTAATCCGTTCATACGGTGTATTGCATCCTGGAGCCGGTGCAAGCGGAGATGACATTGCACTGGACACGACTCTTCTCGTGGATGTGAATCGCCAAGAACGTTGGCGCCGAGTCAGTGAGACTCTCCCAGATCTTCCTAGCGCCGAGGAAATTTTGAAACGAATTCGTGAAACGCCGAGCCAGGTTCTCAAACATAGCAAGGAAATACAGAAATGAACAGCTCCATGGTGCGAGCGTCTCATTCGACGCGTGTCGGAGGCGGAAAAGCGTTCTGAGCATGGGCTAAAGCCCCACAGAGGAAAGAGCTTTATCGCAGCCGTAAAAACGCCGCGCCACCCAAAATCAGAGTTTGCCGCACGCCGCTTTGCC
>Ga0070698_100002712_pt1 | contig 19470 bp, 13 predicted proteins | sample KBSK1502metaG_FD_65477 | JGI IMG/M metagenome (GOLD analysis project Ga0070698, IMG submission 65477) | Corn, switchgrass and miscanthus rhizosphere microbial communities from Kellogg Biological Station, Michigan, USA - KBS K1-50-2 metaG | ecosystem: Host-associated > Plants > Roots >...
AGCAGAGCAGGGAGCAAAAATGATCGCATTTCACGAATGTTCGATCACAGGTTACACATTTGCACGGCATCTTTCCAAATCACAAATGCTTGAACTGGCTGAAATAATTCCCGGCGGTAAAAGCATTGATGCATTGATTCAATTAGCACAAAAAAATGACATAGCTATTCTTGCAGGTTTGTTTGAAAAAGATAAAGACGATAATTTATTCAAGGCGTATGTATGTGTTGATAAAAATGGTCTTGTTGCAAAGCATCGGAAACTGCATCCTTTTATAAATCCGCACCTAACACCCGGCGATCAGTACACCGTTTTTGAATATGACGGCTGGAAATGCGGTATTCTTATTTGCTATGATAATAATGTAATTGAAAATGTAAGAGCTACTGCATTGCTTGGAGCAAACATAATTTTTATGCCGCATGTCACTATGTGTACTCCTTCTACCAGGCCGGGTGCAGGTTTTGTAGATGCCGAACTTTGGAAAGACAAAATAAAAAATGCTGTAATACTTCGAAATGAGTTTGATGGTCTCAAAGGAAGAGAATGGTTAATGAAATGGCTACCAGCAAGAGCTTACGACAATGGTATCTATGCAGTTTTTTCGAACCCGATCGGAATGGATGATGATCAATTAAAAAATGGATGTTCGATGATCATCGATCCATTTGGAGATGTAATTGCAGAATGCAGAAGCCTTGATGATGAATTTGTAATTGCAAATTTAACCTCAGAAAAACTTACAAAAGCTGGCGGCTATAGGTATACACAAGCAAGAAGACCCGAACTTTATAAAGATATAATTGGTGCTGATCATAAAGCAGAATTAAAGATCAGCTGGATGGATCAGGATAAAAAATAAATTCAGTTAACAACCGGCAGCTCCACATAAAAAGTACTTCCCTCTCCTTTTGCTGTTTCAAACCAGATTCTTCCTCCAGCTTGTTCTGCTATTCCTTTACACATGGCAAGTCCAAGACCTGTACCTGAGGATTTAGTTGTAAAATTGGGAACAAATATCTTGGATTGCATTTCACTGGGTATTCCCTCGCCATTATCTTTTACACTTATCTGAACTACGCCGTCAACCTGCACTTCATTAAGTTCTATCGTGCACCTGTCTTTACCATTACATGCCTCAATTGCATTTTGAATAAGATTTGTAAAAAGCCGGTTCATTTGCGTTTTATCTGCTCTTACCATTACTTTCCCTTTCACAGTTTTCAATTTTAATTCTCCTTCATGACTTGTCTTATAAAGATTATCAAGCGAACGGATCACTTCATTAATATCAAATGTTTCGACATTCGTATTACCGATATTTGCAAACTGTGAAAAATCAAATGCGATCTTTGAGAGATGATCTATTTGCTCAACAAGCGTCTTAGCTACATTCCCTGTAAGCTCCTTAACATTCGGAGAGTTATTATCAATGGCTTTTTGTAAAAATTGAATGCTTAGCTTCATCGGTGTCAATGGATTTTTGATCTCATGTGCCACTTGCCTTGCCATTTCCCGCCAGGCTCCTTCCCTTTCACTTCTTGCAAGAGCTTCAGCACTTACCTCAAGTTTTTTAACCATCTTATTGTACTCCGTAACAAGCCCACCGATCTCATCATTCCTTTTCCACTCTACTTCTTCATTTGTTTTTCCAAGATTCACTTCTTTCATCTTTTCACTAATGAGTAAAAACGATCTTGTGACCCTGTTTGTAATGAACAAAGCAATAACACCGGCAATCAGGAAAATAAACGCATTCAGGTTAATAATAGTAACAAGGAAATTCGATATCTCCTGTTTCAGTTCATTTTGTGATAAAAAGTAAGGGATGTTGATATATGCATAGGCGATGCCATCTTCACCACGCATGGGGGCATAGATACTCATATAGCTGATGGTCCCCAGTTTTTCCTGTTGTGTATGTTGTACTTCATGAAGCCGCTTAATGTGATAGAATGCCTCCGGATGCATTTGCTTACTTAGGAATCCTTCCCTGTAAATAATGGGTTGTGATGAAACATGCAATGTACCGCTGGTGTCATACACATTTACATCTACATTATGAATATCGGCAACATCATTAACAAGTTTTATTACATCCTGATTTGAAACGGAATCATAGATCGCAACCATATCATCCATTGTACGCCGCTCATCCTGTCTTTTTTCCATTTCCTTTATCATGATCTCCATTGTCCTGCTCAATCTTTCCTTGTTATTTTGTTCATAGCGCAGGATAAAAAAAGAAATAGTTGCTATGCCAATGATAACAAAAGAGAGAATGCTGATAAATATTATGGTGCCGTGAATCTGGGTGCGGATATTCCATTCTATTATGCTCCGTAACTCTCTTATATTTCCGCCCATACGGAGTAATAAAAGCAATAAATTAAAAATGGCAACCAGGAAAAGAAAGATGCAAAAGATATAAGAAAACAAAGTAATGGCTTCTAATGCATCCGCTTTATCCCTTGCAACAACTACTATCTTTTCACCGGTTGGCGTATAATGTCGACCTTTTGCTTTATACCATAACTCCGAGGAACTCCCAACATTTTTTTTATCAACCCGCTCCTCGGGTACGTCAGTGGAGTCAATTACTGTTGAAAATGGATACTTATTGTTTGGCCCTGTTATTGAAAGTATTCCATTCCGGTAAACTGCATAAGAGTATAACTGCAATCTATCCGGCTGGGCAGGATCAAGTTGTTTGAAAAGCCTGGCGCCAAGTGCACCGGTTGTGTAATGTTCAGGATCCGAAAAAATAAAAAAATATCCAAGTGTCTTGCCATCCGGATCTATTATCGATTGTGCATAGATATACGTGTTCTTATCAAGGGTCTCATAAAAATATAGATTCGGCACCTCTGTCTTTTTTGCCTGTACAGCTAATATTCCATTTAATGTATTATAGGGTGTGGGTTCATCGTTAAATAAGGGAATTTTATTTGCATCAAACACATATAACTGCGACTCATAAGGTCTTGAGTAAACACTTTTATGGAGGATGCTATCCTTTAAAAACAAAGAAGTTGATTCATTCTTGAACCGGTAAAAATTGCTAACCAGGAAATCGTTAGTAATACCGCTAAAAGAAATACTAAGGTCCAGTTCACTATACGGATCGGTTTGCCTGTCGATCCGTTCGGCCTGGCTTATCCTTATTTGCCATTCCTTTTCACGATTAGCATCAATGATGACAGCCGTGATAGAAACAGAAAAAATAAAAATCCAAAATAAAGCTCCCGCCATTGTCTGGCGTTCATTATTAATATTAAATTTTTGCAGGCGTGATAACCAAATGTAAAATACCAGCCAGGCAAGAACTACTATATAAAAGCTAAGAAGAACATTTCTTATTTCAAATGTTAAAAAAGTAAGTCCCGTAACCGCTGCAACAAGATATACCGTGTAAAAGTTATTTTTAAATGCAACAGATAACAACGGCATCATTATTCTTATAAAGTAGTAATACCCCACAGCGAGAATTGACAGTGAAATAAAACCAAAGACAGTAAAAGTTGTAAGACTGAAAAAATTAATTACATCAAATGAGATGCTGGAATCTGCAGCAAGGCTCCGGATAGTATATGCGGTAATAAAAGTAAAAGCCACGACTACTATGCTGGCTGCAATACCGATCATGGTTGATTTGGTCCCTCCCGGTAAATCATAAAATCCTGCACGCCTAAGCTTTTGCCATGCAAATAATATTACCCAACAGAAAAGAATTGAATTGATCAACAGATCTCCCAATGATTTGTGAATATCGTTTGATGCATATACCCCCGGATCAAATAATTCAAATTGCCTGAAATTAACCGGGAATGAAGTGTAATAAGAAAGTATCCGCAATAAAAGTAGAACAACCACCAGGTAGGCAAGCCCCTTCCAAAACCCATATCGTTTCGCCAATCGCTCAGCTATAAAATGAATATAAAGCAGTAATAACCCGAATGCAACCAATTTCAAAACTGTTGTCAGATCTACTGACGATGGCTTTGCCTGTGTTTTAGGTGAAATGTAAAACAATATGTTCCCCGAGATATTTTTTATCGGGTAATCAGTTGGGAAACCCGAGATCATGATCTTTGAAACAGCGCTTTCGCTATAAACAAATCTGTCCCGTAATACCGTAAAGTAGCGATACATCACGGGTATCATACCGATTATAGCCAATGAATCGTTATTCTCGGGCCGCGAAAATGTTCTTTTAATACTGATGTAGTAACCATTTTCCTTTAAGTCAAAATAGGCTGTGTCTTTAAAATTAAGAATATCACTGGGAGTATCTGTTTTTTGAGTACTCCAGAATAATAATTCATTGCCGCCGATCGATTTTCTGAATATAAAAAAGGCAGTACTCTTTCTACCCATCTCCTTCAATTCAGATTTTGATTCCTGTTTATTAGCAAGTCGCTTTATTAATGTTGTGTCTGAAACAAACTTGTTAAACTCTTTTTCTTCCTCGTGAATATATGATTGGAGTTTATTTGTTTCGATTTTTATTAATCGGGTTGGTGAAAATGACCTGGCAAAAAGAAATGATAGCAGGTATAAAATAACCGCTACCACTAACCACAAATGTGGTTGAGGAAGTATGTGACTTAATTTTTTCAAATTCTCAGGGTCTTTTCTTAATGCTGTTCCAGATGGAATCCATTTCCGGCAAGTTCATATCTGCCAGGTTTTTTCCACTCTTTGTTACTTCATCCTCCATTTGGGTAAATCGCCGTGTAAATTTCTTATTGGTGACTTCCAGGGCATTTTCCGCATCAACTTGCAAAAACCGTGCATAATTGATCAAAGAAAATATTACATCGCCAAATTCCTCCTCCACTTTCTTATGCTGTATCGTTAAATCTTTATCAGTTGCTGATTGCCAATTACTGATGGCAGATCTCAGCTCTCCTATTTCTTCTTCTACCTTTTCCCAAACCTGCTCCTTATTCTCCCATTCAAAGCCCACTTGTTTGACTTTCTCCTGCAATCGCATTGCTTTTACGGTTGCCGGTAATGATCTCGGAACGCCACTAAGAATTGACGTCTTACCTTCCCGGAGTTTGATCTTCTCCCAATTCTTTTTTACGTCTTCCTCGTCATTTACTTTTACATCTCCATAGATATGTGGATGCCGCACTATCAATTTCTCACTTATACCATTTATAACTTCTTCCAGCGTAAATTTATTTTGTTCAGCCCCGATCTTTGAATAAAAAACAATATGCAATAACAAATCACCTAATTCTTCTTTAATTCCTTTCCAATCCTCATCGGTTATTGCATCAGCTAATTCATAGGTTTCTTCAATGGTCATGTGTCGTAATGTTTGAACCGTTTGTTTTTTATCCCACGGACATTTTTCCCGCAGATCATCCATTATAGATACAAGTCTCAAAAATGAATCAGGTAAATTTGACATATTGAAATTTTAGATCTGGTAATATGAAAAAGCTAAAAAAACTGCGAATAATAACACCAGTGAGATCAAACAAAGAATATTAAAAATTATGAATTTCAAAATTGTTTTGCCCCAACCTTGTTTATAAAAATTCTTTATCGCCTTTAATGTATAAAAAAGCCCGGTTAAGATGAGAATTGCCTGTATAAGTCCTATCCCTTTCCAATGAGTCTTATCAGCCAATTTATCCAACCCAAAATAGCAAAGCATGAACAGGAATGTAAAAATGTACAGGTGAACAAGGAATACAGCATGGTCGGCAAAAAAATATTCCTTCCGGTGTCGTATATAAAGCAGTTTTAAAAACAAAGCATACAATGGAAGTGAAACAAATAATAGATATGGGAATGAGTGAAGGAATTTATTGATAAGCTCAACAGCGATCTTTTGCTGATCTCCATGATATTTTTCATTTAACTCAACCGATTTTCTTGTAATTGCTTTTGTTATCCCTGCATCTCTTTTATTTTTTGCCAACGAATTTTGTACGGAGTCATATTCTTTTACAGATGCATAATCATTTACCTGCCTGCCAAGACTAAATGTCAAACCTCCCTTTTTGTTCTTTTTGATATCGCTGGTATCAACATCATTATCTGGTTCTTCATGATCCAAAAGCTCAAAACCTTTAATGATTTCTGCAGAATCTTCTTTTGTCTTTGCATTTTTGAGCCCTTCTTCTTTAATTGTGGTAAGCCCAACTCTTGCCCTTTCCTTATTGTTTACCGAAATACTATCTTCCGAAACATGAAACACAGAAAAGAATACCAGGAAAAAAACGGCTGAAGTAAATACATACATCCTAACGGGGTGCAGATATTTTTTTCTGCGACCAAGCATATATTCCCTTGATAAAAATCCCGGCTTGAATAACAGGTCTTTAAGTGTAGTAAAAAAACTGCCATCAAAATGAGTGATGTCATAAAAAAAATGGGTGAGCATGTGCCAGAATGTTTCTTTTGGCTCGGTATTCTCCTGGCCGCAAACATGACAATACCGGCCTAATACCATGGCACCGCAATTCAAACAATCAGTTTCCTTTCGCAAAGGAGTGTGACTCACCTTTAATTTTTCTTAAAAATAAACAAGAAACACTTAACGGCATTTCTTTTTCGTTATAGACAGTTTAGGTTATTTTTGAACTGAAATTCATTCCAATGAAGAAACTACCAATCTTGTTGACAATACTATTTTTTTATGAAGCAAACTCCCAATACTATTATAAAGATCTTGTTGCGGCTGCGGATATCAACCGTCAAATGAAAACCTATGCTTCTAACAACATTCGCAAAATAACAGCCACGGGTATCAAACCCGAGGGGGGGCCCAGCTCAGACTTCAGTGAAGTATATGAGATAAATAACAGCCAACTTAAGATCACTACAAAAATAAATCAAACTGTTTCTTCATTACGCCACACTTTCAATGATCGTGGTTTGGTGATAAGCACTATTGATTCCGCTTCAGGTGTTAAAAGCACAAGCACATATACATACGATGCAAGTGGTAAAATAACTTCAATAAGCAATTCCGCAACTGATGCTGATAGCAGCGCTGATTTTTCTCAAACCGAGGTCCACCAATATATTTATAAAGATGGCAGGCTTGAAAAAATGTGGCGTATCATCAATAAAACAGACAGTCTTGAAGTAAGATTCGTACATGACAGGAATGGCAACGTGATCGAAGAATGGAATGTTAAACGCGGTGTTTTTTCAGATCCCATCAACTATTACTATGATGAAAAGAACCGGCTCACCGATGTTGTTCGTTTCAATCATAAAGCAAACCGCTTATTGCCCGATTTTCTATTTGAATATGATGACAATGACAGGGTGATCCAAAAGATCACGACAACTACGGGACAACATATTGGCTACCTTATCTGGCGGTATGTATTTGACGAAAGAGGATTAAAAACAAAAGAAGCCCTATTCAATAAAGAAAAACAACTCCAGGGCCGTATTGACTATTCTTACAACTAACCGAACTTGCGGTAGTTTCATTCACCCCTCACTTATTTGGCATTAAGAAGAAATTGCTATGCAATGGAAGAAGCGAATCTTTTATTGAAATGCTGGATACAACAGGAAAAAGCCTTTATTGATAACCTTCTTATCAGTCGGAAAAGACCAACGATTGCTTCTGTTCATGATCTGAGAGTTGCCATAAAAAAATTGAGAAGCTATTTAAGATTAAAACAAAAGTTGAATGGTGACGAATGGAAAAGATCTTTTTCTAATGTATCAGCCTTGTTTAGATCATTCGCAAGAGTGAGAGATCTTGACACATCACTTGCACTTTTAAGAAAAAAGGAACATAAAAAACATTTAGTATTCCCTTTTTTTAAAAAAGAACTTTCAGAAAACAGATCACTCAGCAGCAAATTGGTAAAGCAAGATGCAATTAAATTCAATGAGGAGGATCTGAATGCTTTTGATCAGCAATTCAATTTAGAGCTGTCTGATAAAGAAATTTGTGAAAAGATCATTCAGCATTCTATTTTAAAAATAAAAAAGGTAAAAGAATTGACTAAACATTTTAAGAAAAATGCACATGAGATCAGGAAGCAGCTTAAAGATGTTTACAACTGGGTAAAGATTAGCCCGGAATATTTCGATAAACGTTTTATCAACATTGATGCTCTTGATCAAATGTTGAAGTATCTCGGAGCCCGACAGGATCATTTTGTATTTAGAAAAAAGATAGAACAGTACATAAAAGACATGCCTGAAAATAAAGAGAGATCAAATTTGAAAACTTTGGAAAAAAAGTTGAAGATAGTTCAGGATGAATTTTTGGAAAAGGCCAGGGATGAATGGAAAGATGTGATGCCTGAAAATGGCAAATAAAAAAAGCGACCGTTCTAATCAGTCGCCTTATCATTTGTGCCCCAGACGGGAGTTGAACCCGTACAGGCATTACTGCCCACAGGATTTTAAGTCCTGCGTGTCTACCAGTTCCACCACCGGGGCAAAGAAAAAAAATCCACCAGCGATAACTGATGGACTTTGAGCGGAAGACCGGGCTCGAACCGGCCACCCTAACCTTGGCAAGGTTATGCTCTACCAAATGAGCTACTTCCGCATTTCAATTGGAGTTGCTCTACCATCCCGATAGCTATCGGGAGAGCTACTTCCGCTGGTCTTTTTATAAACGAATAAAAGAACTTAAGGGCTGCAAAAATAAGAAAGGAGCCCTTTTGAAAAAAATTTTAAAACCCTTATTTATACTTGGGAGTGTATAAGGTACTTTCCTGCACTTTTACCTCAGGCTTTTCAAAACGTTTGTTATAAAGCATATAACAACCACCCAAAACAAAAGCAACGATACAGGCTACCTGCAGGTAAAATAAGAATGCTGAAGAAGCAACCCAACTGTGAGTAATGTCTCTGTCCTGTACTTTCTGGAGCTCCTCTTTATATTCCTGCTGATAATTCATAGATGATCATTTGTGGTGCAAAAATAAGCGTTCAACAATTAAATCGAACTTATTTTATCAACTGCGAAAAATATTTTTTGCCCTTTACAAAATGTTGCCATACAAGATTGCCTTTATAAATACCCGTCAGTTTCTCAGCCTTTTTTATTGGGAAAACACTTTGACTTTTTTTAAATAGAAGCCATTTTAAAAAAGATAAATGCCCTCTTAAAATCGCAAGAAAGTAACCCCCATCACCTGTAAAAAGCCCTTTCCAGGCAGACACTGAATCAAGAAAGATCCGGAAGGGCATCTTCCACCATTTCTGTGCCCATGGAAGATTTTTATAAAGCATGATCTGGTTATTCCTGAAGTTAAGATAGGTTTTCAGTGAATTGCCTCTCGGTAAAGTTCCACCACCAACATGGTACACTACTGACGATGGGCAAGCGTACAGCTTATATCCTGCATGCTGCATTCGCCAGCAGAGATCGATCTCTTCCTGGTGAGCAAAAAAGTATTCATCAAATCCTTCCGCTTCGCGGAATACACTGCTGCGAATGATCATCGCTGCACCTGTTACCCAAAAAACTCTTTCAGTAGTATCATATTGGCCTTTATCTTCTTCACATACATCAAAAATTCTTCCTCTTGCAAATGGGTAACCAAGGCTATCAAGCCATCCACCGGCTCCACCGGCATACTCAAATAAATTCTTATTGTTATAAGAAAGCAACTTGGGTTGACAAGCCGCATTCATTTTATCCTGTTCAAGCAAACTAATAATAGGTGTTAACCATGATGACTCAACTTCCACATCCGAATTTATCAGTGCATAATAATCAGCCACTACTTTTTCAAGAGTAAGATTATATCCTTTTGCAAAACCATAGTTCTTGTCTAAGCAGATCAATTTTACCTTTGGAAATGTATGTTGTAAAAAAGAAACTGACTCATCAGTTGAACCATTATCCGACACGATCACTTCAAAGTTGTCATATGCAGTCGCAAGTACAGAAGGCAAAAATTTTTCAAGATAGGCACGGCCATTCCAGTTAAGTATTACAATAGCAACTTTGGGTAAACTGCTCAAGAGTTTGTAAATAATTTGCTCAAAAATAAGGGAAGCCATTTATCCTTATTATTTTCGGAACATGTTTCAGCAAATAATTAACTGGCGAATGCTCCTGGCATTAATTGCCATCGGCATTGTAACCAGCACTATCTTTTATTCCCGTTATGTTTCAAGAAAGATCGCAAAAGAAGAAAGAGATCGTGTTATTGCCTTTGGTGAATCGCTTAAAATGAAGGCAAGGTCAAATGATCCCGATATTATTGCCTTTACCAATCAAATTGCTGTTGAAAATGATGATATACCAATTATTGAGACAGATGAAAAGAATGATCCAACAGGCACCTATATAAATCTTGATTCAACTGTTGTTGCAAACGATACAAATTACCTGCGAAAAATGGTTGAACGATTTGGAAACACCAATGAACCCGTGTCGGTAGAAGTTACAAAGGAGCCACATGTTATACTGAAATATTTCTATGGCCCTTCAAGGCTGCAGGCAGAAGTTCGATACTACCCAATTGTACAACTTGTGATCGTCGGATTATTTATCATCATTACATTGCTTGCATTAAGGAGCAGTTACAGGTCTGTACAAAACCAGGTATGGGCCGGTATGGCTAAAGAAACAGCACATCAATTAGGTACACCCGTTTCTTCTTTGCAAGGTTGGATAGAGATGCTAAAACAAAATCCTGATAATAGTAAGATCGTTTCTGAATTGGAAAAAGATGTGGGAAGATTACAATTAGTGAGTGATCGTTTTGGAAAGATCGGCAGCTCACCGCAATTGGAAAAGAGAGATATAATAAGCCAGGTAGAAGCCATGGTAGATTATATGAAGAAAAGGGCTCCGGGTAAAGTAAACTTTTCAGTAAATACAGGAAAGGAAAAAGAAATTTTTGTAAACATATCTCCACCGTTGTTTGATTGGGTAATTGAAAATTTATTAAAGAACTCTTTGGATGCAATGGAAGGAACAGGTGAGATAAAGATCAATATTGAAAATTTACCCGATAAAGTAAATATAGATCTGAAGGATACCGGTAAGGGTATACCTCTATCTATGCAAAGCAGGGTTTTTAAACCTGGTTTTACTACCAAGAAAAGAGGCTGGGGACTTGGTCTTAGTCTTTCCAAACGCATTATTGAACAATACCACAAAGGAGAAATTTTTGTAAAAAGTTCAGAGCCTGGAAAAGGAACTATATTCAGAATTGTATTGAAAAAGTAAACCTCTTACATTTGCAGTCCTCGATCGTTTGGCGTTAGGAGTTTGGAGTTTGAGATTGTTATCTAACACCAAATTCCAAATGCCTAACTCCAAACGGTTCTGCCCGGGTGGCGAAATTGGTAGACGCACTACTTTGAGGTGGTAGCGTCCGAAAGGATGTGCTGGTTCGAATCCAGTCTCGGGCACTTAAAAAGGCGACTTTTTAGTCGCCTTTTTTTTATGATTTTTTCTCTCCAAATTTAAATAGAAGTAATGAGCCATATTTTATTTCCATCCGCCGCCGAGTGAACGATACAATTCAACCATAGCACTTAAATGCTGGCGTTGAATTGAGGCAAGATTCAATTCTGCCTGTAAAAGATTTTCCTGCGCAGTTATCACTTCCAGATAATTGGCAAGATCAGCACGGAATAAAAGCTGCGCATTGACAACAGCACGTTGCAACGTATCTGTTTGAGCAAAAGCAATATTTTTTTGTTGTTTTAATTTATCGATTTGTACCAAGGCATCACTTACTTCACCTGTAGCCTGCAGTACAGATTGTCTGAAACGAATAACTGCTTCTTCTCTCCTCAGTTTTGCGACTTCGTATTGAGTTTTTAACTGTCGTCTTCGGAAAACAGGCTGCGCAATTGTTCCGGCTGCGAGACCAAATAAAGAATTAGGAACATTGAACCAGTTGCTTGCTTTAAATGATTCAAGCCCCGCGCCAACCGTTAAATTCAACGCAGGATACATATTTGCCTGTGCAATACCTGCTTGTGCATTAGCGGCCATCAATGCCATTTCATCAGAACGAACATCAGGACGGCGACTCACCATTGCAATTGGTAACCCAGCAGAAAGATAATCTGCTATAGTAAGATCTTTTAATAATGCACTTCGTGAAATAGCTCCGGGTAAATGCCCGGTTAATACCTGTAAAGCGTTTTCCTGTATAGCAATACTTTGTTCAAGCTGTGGAATTAATAAAGCAGTTGATTGTTGTTGTGATGCGGCTCGCTGAACTGCCAATGTATTTGTAAGACCTGCATCGCGTAATAATTGAGTAGCCCGGAAAAAAGTATCGCTTAATGCAAAATTTCTTTTCGCAATTTCCAATTGCCTGTCCAGCATCAGTAGGTTATAGAAACCTTGGGCAATATTTGCTACCAGTTGTGTCTGTATTGCTTTTGATGCTTCATAAGTCTGCAGATATTCTGCAAGGACAGACTCTTTTTGATTCCGAAGATTGCCCCAGATATCTGCTTCCCATGAGAGATTAACAATTGCCTGGTAATTTTCAACATAACTTTTTCCTAAAAAACTTTTAATGCTGAGTCCATTGAGACTATTGTCTGAAGGACGGTTAACCTGTCCTGTCAATTGCAAATTTACTTCAGGCAATTGTAGAAGATTTGCTTGCTTTAATTGCTGTTGTGAAATTTCAATCCGCTTCATGGCCATCAGCAGGTCATGATTGTAAGTAATCCCCTCATTAATTAATTTTTGCAAATCAGGATTGGTAAAAAAATTTTTCCATTCAATATCTGCAATGCTGCTGGTATCGGAAAAACTTACAGCAGTAAACTGTTTTGGCAATTCCAATTCGGGACGCTGGTATGCTTTACCGACCCGGCATGAATAAATAAATGTGACAAGAAAAAAAGAAATTATCAATTGATGAATGGCCTCTTTGCTATATATCTTAGGTATCATAAACTCTTTTGTTTAGTCATTACAAATATTTTATTCCGCAAGGTGATCTGTAACAGCAATTGCTTGTTTTGGTTTGCCCGTAACTTTTTCCTGTAAGTATTGAAATATGACAAAGAGAACTGGAATAACAAACACGCCTAATAACACTCCTGTAAGCATACCACCTGCTGCACTTGTACCAATAGACCGGTCGCCTAATGCCGAACCTCCCCTTGCCCACGTTAATGGAAGCAAGCCAACAATAAATGCAAATGAGGTCATGAGTATTGGTCGTAACCTTAACTGTGATGCTTCCAGTGCCGATTCCACTAAACCCATGCCCGATCTGCGACGCTGCACGGCATATTCTACAATAAGGATGGCATTTTTTGCCAGCAATCCTACCAGCATGATCAAACCAACCTGCACATAAATATTATTATCAATACCTTTTAAATTAATAAATGTAAATACGCCAAGAATACCAGTAGGTATTGAAAGGATAACAGCGAATGGCAAAATATAGCTTTCATACTGTGCCGCTAACAGAAAGAAAACAAATACAAGGCTTAATATAAAAATTAAAGTTTGCTGAGAGCCTGCCCCGATCTCTTCTCTTGTTTGCCCTGACCATTCATAAGAAAAACCTCTTGGCAAAGCATTTTGTGCTACTTCCTGGATTGCTTTAATAGCATCGCCAGTGCTAAAACCAGGCTTAGGCAATCCATTTATAGTAACTGAGTTAAAAAGATTATTTCTTGTTACCGTCTCTGGACCATACACTCTCTTTAGAGAGACAACCGTATTTATCGGAACCATTTCACCCAGGTTATTTTTGACATAAACACTATTCAAAGTGCTTGGATCGGCACGATAAGGAATATCCGCTTGCACAATAACACGGTAAAATTTCCCGAAGCGATTGAAATCAGATGTAAAACTGCTGCCATAATAGATCTGCAAGGTTTGCAGCAGGTCATTGATCGAAATATCTAATTGTTTTGTTCTCTCTTCGTCTATATCGAGCATATATTGAGGATTGCCTGTATTGAAAGTCGTAAACGCATAAGCAATTTCTTTTCGTTGCATCAATGCACCGATAAAACCATAAGCTGTTCCGGCTAACTTATCCAACTGACCACCGGTTCTATCCTGGAGAATAAATTCAAAACCGCTTGTGTTTCCAAATCCCTGCACGGTAGGAAATTGAAAAAGAAAAATCTGTGCTTCTTTTATCACACTTAGCTTTTGGTTTATTACTCCCATAACTTCCTCTACTTTGTTTACTGCTCCTCTTTTTCCGGGCGGTTTCATATGAATAAAACCGATCGCATAATTGGAGGCAGTGGCATTGGCAATAAAGTTCAGGCCCGTTACCGCACCACGTTTTTCAATTGCTTCTACCTGGTTTAATAAGCTATCCACCTTATCCATTACTTTTTGTGTTCTCTCTAATGAAGCGCCGGGTGGAAGATTTGCAGAGAAAAGAATAAATCCCTGATCTTCGGTGGGAATAAAACTTGTGGGAGCTTTTTTCATCATCCAGAATGTACTCAACACTACAATAAGTAATGCAGTGACTGCGATCCACTTTCTTTTGATAAGAAATCTTATACTTTGTCCATACCGCCTCGTCATAGCATTAAAGCCCGCATTAAATCCACTAAAAAATCTTTTGGTAAATCCTTTTTTAGTTTCACCATTATGGGGATTCTTTAAGAACAATGCACATAGAGCAGGGCTTAATGTCAACGCATTTACCGCAGAAATTAAAATAGCGGTGGCAAGTGTAAACGCAAACTGTTTATAAAATATACCTGAAGGGCCTTGCATAAAACCAACCGGAACAAATACCGCCGCCATCACCAGTGTAATAGAAATAATGGCACTGGTTATTTCACTCATTGCCTGGATAGTCGCTTGCCGGGCCGGTAAACCTGTTCGTTCCATTTTTGTATGCACAGCTTCAACAACCACGATCGCATCATCTACCACGATACCAATAGCAAGCACCAATGCAAACAAAGTAAGCAGGTTGATAGTAAAGCCAAATAATTGCATGAAGAAAAATGTTCCAATCAACGCGACAGGAACTGCAATAGCAGGAATTAATGTAGAACGAAAATCCTGCAAGAAAATAAATACAACAAGGAATACTAATGCAAATGCTATTAATAAAGTTTCTTCTACTTGAGAAATAGACTCATCTAAAAATTCCTTGGCGCTGTACATATTAAAATAATGAAGGCCTTTGGGAAAATTGGCTGCGGCTTTTTCCATTACTTGTTCTGCCGAAGTAAGAATATCATTTGCATTTGAACCTGCTGTTTGAAAAATACCCATACCGGTACCGGGCTTTCCTAAAACAGTAAGATTTATACCATATGAAAGTGATCCAAATTCAACCCTCGCCACATCTTTTAATCTTATGACTGAACCCTCGGGAGATGATTTCAAAATGATATTTTCATAATCCAGGGTTTTCGAAAGTTTCCCTTTGTATTTAATGACATATTCGAAGGATTGAGTACTTCCCTCACCAAATCTTCCTGGTGCAGCCTCGAGATTTTGTTCCCTGATAGCATTGAGAACATCCTGTGGTAAAAGATTATTAGCAGTTAATCGATCTGGTTTAAGCCAGATGCGCATGGAATAATCCTTTGCTCCGAATACAAATGCCTGTCCTACGCCGGGTATACGTTGCAATTCAGGAATGATATTGATCTTGACATAATTCTGCAAGAATGTTTCGTCATAAGTTGTGTCCGTGCTGTATATCAGCGGCACATAGATCATACTGTTCTGCTGCTTTTGGGTAGAGATACCTACCTGTATCACCTCCTGTGGCACCTGGCTGACTGCTCTTGATACGCGGCTTTGTACATTCACTGCAGCGAGATCGGGATCAGTACCGACTTTAAAAAAAACATTTATCGTCATCGAACCATCATTGCTTGACGTTGAAGTCATGTATGTCATGTTCTCGACACCATTAATGGCTTCTTCCAATGGAGTAGCTACCGCTCTTGCTACTACTTCAGCATTTGCTCCAGGATAGCTCGCAGTCACTTGTACCGTCGGCGGAGCAATATCAGGAAACAATGTAATAGGTAAAGTAAACAATGATATTAATCCCAATAAAAGAATAATGATCGATACGACTGTAGATAAAACCGGTCTTTCAATAAATCTTTTTATCATATGATTTGGTTTATGTCAGGCCCCATCACGATCCTGCCAAAGGCGGGAACATCAATGCACAGCCCAGCTTTTCGAAATGTTTTTATTTAATGCACTGTTCATTTTAAACGTTCATTATTAATAAGCTTCTGGTCAATTCAGAACTTTCAAACGTCAGGTTTGTGCGGTGGCAAAGTCTCCCCTTCGGAAAGATTTAGAGGGGCTTTACTTTCAGTAAACTATCCATTGACATGGGTTGTGGTTGTATTACGGCTCCTTCTCTTAACCGGTCAAGACCGGTATACACAATTTTTTCTCCCGGGCTTATTCCGCCTTGTACCAAATAATAGTTACCGCTTGTTCCAGCGATCATGATTGGTTTACTCGCAACCTTATTGCTATCACCGACAGCAAATACAAATACTTTATCCTGTAATTCAAATGTTGCTTCCTGTGGTATTACAATAGAATTACCAAGATCTCTTGCAATTCTTATTTTACCTGTATTACCTGAGCGAAGTATTCCATTTGCATTGGGAAATGTTGCCCGGAAATTTATTGTGCCGGTTGTTTTATCAAATTGCCCCTGGGCGAGTTCCACTTTTCCCTTCTGTGTATATATGCTGTCTGAAGCCAATACTAAATCTACCGGTGGCATCTGTTCAATCTTCTGTTCAATCGTACTCCCGGGAAACTGATCTTTAAATTGAAGAAAATTTATTTCACTCATGGAAAAATAAGCATGGATATCCCTGGTTTCAGAAAGAACAGTTAGTGGCTCAATTGTAGTTTTACCTACAAGACTCCCGGTTTTTAAAGGAATTTTTCCAATATATCCACTGGCTGGTGCAGTAACAGAAGTATAACCAAGATTGATTCGTGCTGCCTGCACAGCTGCGGCAGCTTGTGACACATTTGCTTTTGCTACATTATAAGCTGCTTGTGCGGATTTTAATTGTACATCTGATATTACATTATTCTGAACAAGCGGAACAAGTTTGTTTACGTTTATCTCTGCATTTTCCAGTGAAGCTTTAGCGGCGGCATGCAATGCGTTGGCATTATTAAGTTGCTCCAGGTAAGGTTGACCATTTATCTTAAATAAAAGCTGGCCTTTTTTTACATGTGCACCTTCATCAACAAAAATTCTGTCGAGATAACCATCCACTTGCGGACGTATCTCAATATCCCTGCTTCCTTCCAATGATGCGGTATACTCCAGGTAAGTGGTAGCAGGCATACTGCTTACAGTAATTACAGGCAAAGCTTCAGGCGGCGGCGGTCCATACCCCTGGTTATTCGCCGACGACGATTCACATCCATATAAAATGAATGCTGCACCAATTATAAAAACAGGTAAAGAAAGTATGTATCCTGTTTGATTACGTTTCTGTTCCATAGCGATTAGGTTGATGATAAAACAAATAGTTACTGGTTAAGAAATATTCAATTCATTTATGACGATCCAACAAAACAATTGCGGACATTAAACAATAAATTTCTGTTCGTTTTTGTTCGCATTATTGAAATAAACAACACCTCTACAAATTTATTTTTGTAAAATAGATTTTAGGAATACGAATGCGCCAATTTAGGGGTGGATTGCGACTACCTGGAGGTAGTTTCAATTATGGCAGGCAAGCATTAAAGGTGACATGTGTTATTCAAATACGCTTGTTATTAAACTATTAAATTCTAATCAGCTCAAATTTTTTATAAAGCCTTCGATAGCGTCGTCCAATACCAATTTGTTCACTTCATCCGAAACAGCAGGAGTTCTCATGCTCTTAATTGATATTAAACCATGTAGTATCGACCAGAATGTGTAATATTTCAAACAAGGATTTACATTCGGGTTTTTGCTTTTTGAAATAATGGCAGCAATGGGTTCCATAACTAAACTTCTGAAATTGGCTCTTTCCGGAAAACACTTTTCTATTTCGCAACCAGCCATCCCCAAACCATACATTAACTGGTAATATTCTTTATTCTTTGAAGCAAAGCTCCAATAAGCATTCGCTATGGTCTTTAGCTGTTCTGCAGGATCATCGTACTTTTCTTTAGCCGATTGAATTTTTTTTGATAACATCCGAAAGCCATCTTTCGCAAACTCCATCAAAATAGCTTCCTTGTTTTCAAAATGATCATAGATCACAGGCACACTATATTCAATAGCATCTGCCACTTTGCGAATAGAAAGAGATTGCCAACCATCATCCTTCACCATCTGCCAGGCAGTAGAAAGAATGCTGGATCTTACTTCATCTCTTTGCCTTAACCGGCGCTCTGCAATACCCATGTCACTATTTTTACCTAACACTGTTAGCAAATGTAGCAGTGTTTGACAACTGAGCAAAAAAAATTTTTTTATTCTTAGATTATTTCTGGATGAGCGGACATTACAATCCATGAAACATCAATAAACAGAAAATCCAGCCTTATTCGGTTTTGTGGTCCCATTAGCTCTTATATCTTCCGCAATCGCTTGCCTGAACTTTGGTAGAGTTCCTTCTTTAATTTCATGTGTAAATAAGCCTGTTCCTGATGTTTGAAGCCATTCTTAAGGAATTTGATATCGATCCTGATGCACCTGTTAAGCCATTTGGCAGTGGCTTAATTAATAATACATGGCTTATTAGTAATGAGACGAATGATTTTATCCTGCAACGGATCAATCATAATGTATTTAAGAATCCAGTTGACATCGCTTCTAATATTCACCTGATATGCGTTCATTTCAAAACCAACCATTCCGATTATTTATTTCCTTGTCCCCGTAAAACTTTAGCCGGCGATCAAATGCTTTTTATAAATGATGAAGGCTACTTCCGCATTTTCCCTTTTATTAAAAACTCTCATACCACTGACGTTGTGAGTTCATCATCGCAGGCATACGAGGCGGCAAAACAGTTTGGTCGTTTTACAAATTTGCTTTCGGGATTTCCAGTAAATAATTTAAAGATTACGATACCTGACTTTCATAACCTCTCTTTAAGATATTCTCAATTTGAATCGGCAATAAAGAAGGGCAATAAAGAAAGGATAAAACAAGCTGGCGCGTCGATCAGGTTTTTAAAAGAACAATATGAGATAGCAGGCAGAAGTGAACAGATCAGTAAAGATCCTGGCTTTAAAAAAAGAGTTACTCATCACGATTCCAAGATAAGCAATGTACTTTTTGATCAAAATAACCTTGGCCTTTGTGTCATCGATCTTGACACAGTCATGCCCGGATATTTTATCAGTGATTTTGGCGATATGATGCGAACTTATCTTTCGCCTGTCAGTGAAGAGGAAAAAGATCTTAATAAAATTGAAATAAGAGAAGAATATTTTAAGGCTATTGCTGATGGTTATTTAAGTGAAATGGGAAATGAACTGACTGCAATTGAAAAGGAACACCTTGTTTATGCAGGAAAATT
>Ga0070698_100002713_pt1 | contig 19468 bp, 19 predicted proteins | sample KBSK1502metaG_FD_65477 | JGI IMG/M metagenome (GOLD analysis project Ga0070698, IMG submission 65477) | Corn, switchgrass and miscanthus rhizosphere microbial communities from Kellogg Biological Station, Michigan, USA - KBS K1-50-2 metaG | ecosystem: Host-associated > Plants > Roots >...
GCGCAACCGGTCTCCCCCTCGACCACGTCAACGCCCACAAGCACTTCCATCTTCATCCGACCGTCGCAAGGCTAGTCATCGAGATCGGTCGCGATTTCGGAATGAAGGCGGTTCGGGTGCCCTCGGAACCGGTCCGCGTGCTGCGCCGCGCATTCCCTCGGGAGCACAGCTCGGTGCCAATCTACAGCCCTTGGATCTCGGGGCTGGGTTACAGGCTGCGGCGCGCCGGCCTTTTTGTTAACGACTATACTTTCGGTCTGGCATGGAGCGGAAATATGGTCGAAATGCGTCTGCTCAAGCTCATTCCGCACCTGCCCGACGGGGTCAGCGAGATCTATCTCCACCCCGCGACCAAGGGCAGCGCTGCCTTCGCAGCGGCAATTCCGGGATACAACTACCTGGAAGAGTTCGCTGCTCTGCTGAGCCCGTCGGTTAGAAACCGGATAGCCGAGCTGGGCATCAGGCTCGTCAGCTACAGCGATTTCGCGACACCGCTAACCAAAACTTAACCGGTGGCCGTTGACGCTGCACTGACGCTACCGTTGAGATCATATTGTTAAGCGTTCATACGAATTGCCGCGAAATTTTCGATCCGAGGACACAAAGCGGACACACGCTCCGGCGAAGCTGCGTACAATCGGACGGGTAAGGAGAGAGTCATGGACGAGCGCTTTGAGTGCTGCCGTTATGAGCCGAGCCTCGAAGATCTCCTCGCGGACGACGTGATGACGCCTGTATTGCGCAGTGCCGGGCTGGAAGCGCACGAGTTTCGCGAAATGATGGTGGAAACAGCGCGCCGGATCGAGAAACGAGAACGGTGCGGCGGCAGCAGATAGATTGAAGGAGGCCGGGCCTATATTGCGAGCGCTGTGAATTCGAGTCGCACCCGCAGCCCGGGTCCGTTGTCCTCGAGTAAGAGCGAGCCATTGTGCCGTCGCACAATGGCTCGCACTAGGCTCAGCCCAAGACCATTGCCCGGGGTGGTGCGGCTCGGTTCGAGGCGCACAAAGCGATCCAACACCGCCTCTCGATCCGCTTCTGGAATGCCCGGACCGCGGTCCGCTACCTCGAGTAGAGCCTGCCCATCGCGGCGGAAGACGCGGATCGCGATTTTTCCGTTTCCAGCATATTTGAGCGCGTTGTCGAGCAGATTCGCAAGCACCTGCGAGAGCAGGTGCCGGTCGCCTCGAATCTTGACCTCGGGTTCTGCCACCACCGCCAATACGAACCCCCTTTCCTCGGCTACCGGCTCGTAAAGCTCTGCCGCTGACCGAGCGACGTCCGAGAGGTCTAACGGCTCAGTCTGATCCGTGCGCGCGCCCGACTCCAGTTCGGCGATGCTGAGGAGAGCATTGAATGTCGCGAGCAGCCGATCGGCTTCGTCGATCGCCGCGCGAATAGCCTCACTCTGACTGGAACCTACGTTTGGGTCTGCCAACGCCCGCTCCAACCGGCCGCGCAATCTTGAGAGCGGCGTCTTCAGATCATGGGCGACATCGTCGGTGACCTCGCGCATCGCCGTCATCAAACGTTCTATCTGATCCAGCATCCGGTTGAGATTGGCGGCAAGCTGGTCAAATTCGTCGCTCGTACCATGCACGGGAACTCGGTCCGACAGATTGCCGGTCATGACCCGCTCGCTGGTCCGATTGACCTGCTCGACGCGGCGCAACATGTTGCGGCTCATCACCGTGCCGCCAACCAGACCGATGCACAGCGCGATCAGACCTGCCCACAGCAGGGTCGATCTCACCTGGCCTCGGAATGCCGCCGCGTCGCTGATATCGCGGGCAACCAATAAGCGATAGCCACCAGGGAGGGTGAACAATCTGCCTCGGGCAGGGTGGGTTTCGAGATGGCCGCCGACATTTCTCTCGAGCCCGAAGGACAGCCAGCCGGAACGGGTCGGGACACCAGCGGGCCAAGCGGCGATGTTGCCAACGAGCGGCTTTCCGTCGGGGTCGGTCACCAAATAGACCATCGCATCGCCGCGATCGCCGGCGCTGCGTGCCGCGACAATCTGGATGAGGCCGCTCAACCCTCTTTGAGAGTATTGCTCGGCCAGTCCGGTGATTTCGGCGTCAAGGGTCGCCTCGGTTTGCCGCTCGACAAAGTTGGCGCTCGTCCAATAGACAAATAGCAAAACACCCAGCACCGAAGCCGCGAATACCAGAAAATAGAGCGCGGCCAGTCGGAAAGCATGGGTGAGGACCAGACGCCGGGCGCTAGCGAGAAGCTGTGGCGCGGACCAGGGCCGCGCCGGAGAAGGTTGCAGCTTTTCGACAGCCATGAACGCGGAACCGCGCTCGGCTATTCCGGGGCGCGCAGACAGTAACCGGCGCCGCGAACCGTATGTAGTAACGGGTGAGCGAAGCTCTTGTCGATCTTCTGACGCAACCGGCTCACATGAACGTCTATGACATTGGTCTGCGGATCGAAATGGTAATCCCAGACGTGTTCGAGCAGCATCGTGCGGGTAACGACATGTCCAGCATTGCGCATCAGATACTCTAGGAGCCTGAATTCACGGGGCAGCACCTCGATGGATTTGCCGTGACGCTTGACGGTTCGGGTCAACAGGTCGAGCTCGAGATCCGCTACCCGCAGCCTAGTCTCGGTCGCCGGTCCGGCGCCACGGCGCAGCAACGCCTCCAGCCGGGCGAGCAGCTCGCTGAAAGCAAACGGCTTGACGAGGTAGTCGTCACCTCCCGCGCGCAGTCCTTTGACGCGGTCATCGACGCTGCCGAGGGCGCTCAGAATCAATGCCGGGGTACCGATGTCGGCTGCGCGCAACGCGCCGAGAACGGTAAGGCCGTCTATGCTCGGCAGCATCCGGTCGAGGATCATGGCGTTGTAGTCACCGGAACTGGCGAGAAACAATCCTTCCCGCCCATCCTTCGCACAATCGACCGTGTACCCGCTCTCGTTCAGACCCTTGGCTAAATAGGCGGCGGTTTCACGATCATCTTCGACGACGAGGATCTTCATCTGGGGCAAGGTGCATGTACAAAAGCGGCGAGGATCAAGTGGTATCCACACGCGAACAGAGCAAGCCGTTTGCGCCCGGTCGTCGCAGGTTTGCGGCGTCGAGGCGGTGACGCTCTTTTCCGGCTTGACGGGCCGAGTTCGGGCGACGATCTATAACGTACTAATTCGGTCCGAATTCGGCCCAGGCTGGAGTTTTTGGAAATCGATGATCATCCTAAGCAGGCTCGCGGATTACGGCGTCATCGTCGCCACTCATCTCGCCGCGTTTCCCGATCGGCGGGTCAATGCCGTCACGGTCGCGGCCGAAACTAGGCTGCCACGGGCCACGGTCGCCAAGGTCCTCAAGGCATTGGCGCACGCGGGACTGGTCACAGCGTTCCGAGGTGCCGGCGGCGGATATCGTCTTGCGCGCAACGCTGCGGCGATTTCGGTCGCCGAAGTCGTGGCCGCAATCGACGGCGATATCGGGCTTACCCAATGCTCGGTCCACGTCGATGAGTGCGCGCGGACGACTTATTGTCCGACCCGTCCGCATTGGGCCGCAATCAATCGCGCGGTAGGAGAGGCTCTGTCGGCAGTCTCACTGGAGGCGATGCTCACCCCAGCGGCATTTATTCGCCGGACCGCTCTCTCGTCCAATCCGCCCCAACACGATGAGTCGCGATTTCTCGCATGACAGCTTCGACAGAAACTCTGCAGACCGTGCGCTCGCTCTCGCAGGAGGGCTACAAGTACGGCTTTATCACCGATATCGAGGCCGAGACGGCGCCGCCCGGTCTCGATGAAGACACCATTCGCTTCATCTCGGCCAAAAAGGAAGAGCCGGAATGGCTGCTCGAATGGCGGCTCGCGGCATTCCGCGCTTGGCGCGAGATGACCGAACCCAACTGGGCCAAGCTGCAGCTGGCGCCAATCGATTATCAGGCCGCGACTTATTATTCGGCGCCAAAACAGAACGCCGGTCCGAAATCGCTCGACGAGGTCGATCCGGAGTTACTGCGCACGTACGAGAAGCTCGGCATCCCACTGCGGGAGCGGGAAGTGCTCGCCGGAGTTGCCGTCGATGCGGTGTTCGACAGCATCTCCGTGGCAACGACCTTCAAGGAAGAACTGGGCAAGCTCGGCATCATCTTCTGCTCGATGGGCGAGGCGGTGCGCGAACATCCGGAGCTTGTCCGCAAATATCTCGGAACAGTGGTGCCGCAGAACGACAATTTCTTTGCGGCTCTGAATTCCGCGGTGTTCAGCGACGGCTCGTTCGCCTACATCCCGCCCGGCGTGCGCTGTCCGATGGAGCTCAGCACCTATTTCCGGATCAATGCCGCAAAGACCGGTCAGTTCGAGCGCACTCTGCTGATCGCCGACAAAGAGGCTTATGTCAGCTATCTGGAAGGGTGCACTGCGCCGCAACGCGACGAGAACCAGCTGCACGCGGCGGTCGTCGAGCTGATCGCGCATGAGGATGCGCAGATCAAATACTCGACTGTGCAGAACTGGTATCCAGGCGATGCGCAGGGCCGCGGTGGGATCTACAATTTTGTGACAAAGCGCGGCGCTTGCCGTGGGGCGCGCTCGAAGATCTCCTGGACTCAGGTCGAGACCGGCTCGGCAATCACGTGGAAATACCCGAGCTGCGTGCTCGAGGGCGACCACTCCGTCGGCGAGTTCTATTCGGTGGCGATCACCAACAACCGCCAGCAGGCCGATACCGGGACCAAAATGATCCATCTCGGCAAGGACACCCGGTCGACGATCGTCTCCAAGGGCATCTCCGCCGGTCGCGGGCAGAACACCTATCGTGGTCTCGTGCGCGTGCAGCCGAGGGCGCAAGGGGCGCGCAACCACACGCAATGCGATTCCTTGCTGATCGGCGATCGCTGCGGCGCACACACGGTGCCGTATATCGAAGTGCGCAATCCCTCTGCCCGGGTCGAACACGAAGCGACGACGTCGAAGATCAGCGAAGATCAGCTGTTCTATTGCCGGCAGCGCGGATTGAGCGCCGAGGACGCGGTATCGCTGATCGTCAACGGCTTCTGCAAGGAAGTGCTGAAAGAGCTGCCGATGGAATTTGCGGTCGAAGCGCAGAAGCTGCTGGCCGTCAGCCTCGAAGGCAGCGTCGGATGAAAGTCCTGTATTTCGCCTGCAGAAACAGGACACCGCTTGTGTGGCGGTGAGGCGGATATCGCAGTAATTGCAATAGTGCGGTGATGCTCGAAATCAACAATCTCCATGCGCGGTTGACGGACGGCCGCGAGATTCTCCGCGGCATCGATCTCTCGATAAAGGCCGGCGAGGTGCATGCGATCATGGGGCCGAACGGCTCCGGAAAGAGCACTCTTGCGGCCGTGCTTGCCGGGCGCGACGGGTACGAGGTCAGCGAAGGCAGGGTGACCTATCTCGGCCGCGATCTCCTTTCTATGGCGGCAGATGAGAGGGCGCGCGAAGGTCTTTTTCTGGCGTTCCAATACCCGGTCGAGATCCCGGGTGTGAACAACATGTATTTCCTGCGCACCGCGATCAATGCGCAGCGGCGGCATCGCGGCGAGCCCGAGCTCGATGCCGGTCAGTTCCTGCGGATCGTGCGCGCCCAGCTAAAGCTGTTGGACATCGGAGAGGACCTGCTGCAGCGCGCCGTCAATGTCGGTTTCTCCGGCGGTGAGAAGAAGCGCAACGAGGTTTTTCAGATGGCGATGCTGGAACCCCGTCTCGCCATCCTCGACGAAACCGATAGCGGTCTCGACATCGACGCGTTGAAGATGGTTGCCCGCGGTGTAAACCAGCAGCGCGCCCCGGACCGCGCGATCGTCATAATCACGCATTACCAGCGGCTGCTCGATTATGTTGAGCCGGATAGGGTGCACGTGCTGCAGGGCGGCCGCATCATTGAATCGGGCGACAAAGGCCTCGCGATAGAGCTCGAACGGCGCGGTTACGGCGCCATCGAAGACGCGGCTTGAGCCCAACCGAACAGTGCCGATGAGTGCCGTCGTCAACTTCCCAGCCAAGCCCGAGGCGCGACCATACCTCGAAGCCTTCGGACGCCGCGCGCTCAGCCGAGACGAGAGCGAGCCCGATTGGCTGGCCGGGTATCGGAAGGGCAGCCTCGCCCGCTTCGCCGAGCTCGGCTTTCCGAGCCGCCGTAGCGAAGCCTGGCGCTATATCGATCTGCGTCCGCTTGAGCAGCGGCCCATGTTGCCCGCCGATACAGAGCAGACCGTCCTCAGCGCTGCGACTCGCGGCCGGCTCAACGAAATCGAGCTTGCCGGTCCGGTATATCGCCTCGTGCTGATCGACGGGCGCTTTACGCCCGAGCTCTCCGCGATCGAGGAGCTGCCTCCCGGCGTGTGGCTCGGATCGATGGCGGCAGCAATCGACCATCGGCCGGATCTCGTGCGCTCGCGGCTTGAAGCACCATCGCTCGACGCCGCGCGGCCCTTCGCGGCGCTCAATGCGGCGTTATTTGCCGACGGCTTCGTGCTCGATATCGCGCCCGGCGTCACCCTCGAGCGAGTGGTTGAGATCCTTCACCTGTCTTCGGGCCATAACGGCGGGTCGCTGCATACACGTAGTCTGATTACGTCCGGTGAAGGCAGCTCCGCCTCGGTGATCGAGACCTTCACCGGCAGCGGCGAGTATTGGCGCAACGATGTGGTCGAGCTGCAGCTCGCCGCTGGAGCCGAGCTTACCCGGGTCGCGCTCATTGAAGAGGCGGCCGACGCGCTGCATTTCGGCGAAATGCTGGCGACGCTCGGGGCGGCCTCGCGGCTTTCCAGCTTCGTCTTGCTGCTGGGGGGCCGGACGGTGAGGCACGAAGCCACCGTGCGGAGCGAGGGGGAAAGGAGCCGCTGCGAACTCAATGGCGTCTTTCTGCTGTCCGGCCGCCAGGAGGCGAACATCCTGACGACAGTGGATCATGCGGCCCCGGGCGGCGAAACTCGTGAAACCTTCAAAGGAGTGGCAGCGGAGCGCGCCCATGGCGCTTTTCAGGGCCGCATCACGGTTCGCCCGGGAGCACAGAAGGTCGACGCGCATCAGCTGAGCCGCAATCTGGTTCTGGGCCCGCGCGCGGCGATCGACACCAAGCCCGAGCTCGAAATCTACGCCGATGACGTGAAATGCAGCCACGGCGCTGCGGTCGGCGATCTCGACGAAGCAGCTCTCTTTTACCTGCGCGCCCGCGGCATCCCGAATAAGGAGGCGCGGCGGATGCTGATCGAAGCCTTTGCCCGCGAGGCAGTCGAGCTCGTCGAGCAGGAGCCGCTCCGCGAGCATCTGCTGTCACGGCTCGCCCTGCGCTTGGCAATATTGGAGGAGTGAGAATGAGGCCGGCGAGTTTGAGGAGCGTCTACCCGGGGCCGGGTGGCTTCGACCCGCGCCTGTTGAAGCGAGAGTTTCCGATTTTTGCGAGCAACCCCGATCTCGTCTTTCTCGATTCCGGCGCCAGCGCCCAGAAACCGCGCTCCGTTATCGACCGGATCTCGAATTACTACAGTACCGACTACGCCAACGTACATCGCGGGGTCTATCGCCTGAGCGCACGCTCGACCGAGCTGTTCGAGGAAGCGCGTGAGAAGATGCGCGCTTTTCTGAATGCCGCCGATTCGCGTGAGATCGTCTTCGTGCGCGGCGCGACCGAGGGGATCAACCTCGTTGCCCAGAGCTGGGGCACAACCTTCCTCCAGGCGGGCGATGAAGTCTTGATCAGCGACCTCGAGCATCACTCGAATATCGTGCCGTGGCAGCTGCTGCGCGACCGCATCGGTGTTCGGCTGGTCGTCGCGCCGATCGATGCAACCGGCGGGTTGGATCTCGCGGCCTTCGAGGCACTTTTGTCGCCCCGTACCCGTCTTGTGGCGATGACCCATCTCGCCAATGCGACTGGCGCGCTCGTGCCGATCGAGACCGTCGCTCGCTTGGCGCATCAGCGGGGAGCGAAGGTGCTGATCGACGGCTGCCAGGCGGCTCCGCGGCTCTCGGTCGATGTCCAGGCGCTTGATTGCGATTTCTACGTATTTTCGGGCCACAAGACTTATGGGCCGACCGGCATAGGCGTGCTCTACGGCCGATATGACCTGCTCTCGGCGATGCCGCCCTGGCAAGGCGGCGGCGAGATGATCCTCAGCGTCACCTTCGAAAGGAGCGAGTTCCAGGATCCGCCGCATCGGTTCGAGGCCGGCACGCCGGACATTTCCGGCGCGATCGGACTTGGTACGGCGATCGACTTCATCGAGCATCTCGGGCGCGACAACATCCTCGAGCATGAGGAGGCACTGACCGGCTACGGGGTCGACCGCTTGTCGCGTATTCCCGGACTTCGGTTGGTAGAGGCCGGCCAGCGCCGGCTCGGCATTCTCTCGTTCGACCTGGAGGGGGTGCATCCGCACGACCTCGCCCAGGTGCTCGATCAGCATCACGTGGCGGTGCGCGCAGGGCATCACTGCGCCCAGCCGCTCGTCGAGAAGCTGGGGCTCGCCGCGACGACCCGCGCCTCGCTTGGCGTCTACAACGACGAGCGCGATGTAGATTCGTTGGCCGATGCGCTCGAGGCGGCCCGGGAGATGTTCGAACGATGATGGATCTTCGCGAACTCTACCAGGACATCATCCTTGACCACGGCCGACACCCTCGCAACTTCCGCGTGATGGAACGGCCGACGCATTTCGCGCAAGGGCACAACCCGCTGTGCGGTGACCGGGTGACGGTATATCTGACGCTGGAGGGGGATCGCATTGCCGATGTCAGCTTCCAGGGGCGCGGCTGCGCAATCTCAACCGCGGCGGCATCGCTGATGACCGAGGTGCTGAAGGGCAAGACAATCGCCGACGCCCGCGCCCTCTTTGCGCAATTCCATGCACGGGTCACCGGCGGCGAACCCGCGGAGGCGCTATCGGACCCCTTGGCCGAGGAGATGGACCGGTTGGAGCCGCTGACCGGGGTCAAGGCATTTCCCGCTCGGGTCAAGTGCGCAACCTTGTCCTGGCATGCGCTTGAGGCTGCGTTGAAGGGCAGCGGTCCAGGCACGACGGTCAAGACGGAGTAGGAATATGGATCGCGATCCCTTCGACTTCACGCCCAATCCACCCGCGGCTGAAGACGAGATCGAACGGCCGCAAGCTGGCGAGGACGATCCCGCGCTGATGGCGCCGGTGCTCGAGGCGCTGAAGACGGTTCAGGATCCGGAAATCCCGGTCAATCTCGTCGAACTCGGCCTGATCTACGAGCTGATAGTGAAGAGGGGCGGCACCGTCTATGTCGAAATGACCCTGACGACACCCTCATGCCCCGTCGCTGCCGCAATGCCCGGAGAGGTCGAGACGGCGATCCGTGGCGTCCCCGGCGTCTCCGACGTCCGGGTCAAGCTCGTCTGGACACCCCCCTGGACCCAGGACCTGATGAGCGACGAAGCAAGGCTCGAGCTCGGTCTATTGTAACTACGGTCGAAACGCCCGTGGCTCCGGTCGGCGGCGCCGGAGTGTCATTTGAGCAGCTGAGAGTGCTTCTGCAGCAGCTCTTGAATCGCCTGCACCGGCGCATGCTGTTGCGATGTTCGGGTGTTGGTCGGTCGCGCATGACTTGATTTCAGAGGTGACGCAGACTGCGGGGATTGCGCTGCGCTCGGTGGCCCGATCGCGTCCGAGGGCTGACTTAGAGGTCGAGAGAATGGAGACAATTCGCCAAGTACGCGAGGGATGGTCTCGAGGTCAGCCAGCAGCGGGCGACCCTCCATCGCAATTTGGTCTGCTGCTGGTTCGGCTCGCGCCACCGCCTGTCGATCTCTGTAGGCCGCATTCTTCTTGTCGGGCGCGGCAACAGTCAGGTCCCAATCGCCGGACGCAACTTCAAATGGCTGCGTAAAAAGCCGATCTGGCCCGGTCATCGATTGCAGTACCCAGGGGCTTTCCGCCAGTGATGCGCTGAGATGGACCCTACCGATACCCAAACGGGAGGCGTCGTTCTCCGAGTGATGATGCACTAGGAAGAAAAAGCCGACGCCAAAAAATATGCCGATTACCCAGGTCGCGATGACCCCAACGGAGACCAGGTAGAGAATAGGGCCGAGTGATTTGGCACGAGCCAGTGTTTTCCGGATGATCGGGTGGGCTATCCGGTCTCGGCGGAGCGCAGCGGGCTCCGATGGACGATCGCGGCCGATTACAAGCATCCGGCGCTTCTACGCGGCTCCACTCGGGTATCCGAGAAAGTCGCCTCAGAACCCGCAAAACACGTCGTACCCGCGTAGACCTCACTTTTTCACAAGCGTCTGACCGGTATATTCGATCGACAGTTGAGACGCAAGCGATCTGCTAACTATAACTCTTTACGTGCGGAGCGCCCACTCCAGGTCGGCAGCCAAATACCCCGGGTCTTCGATTCCAACTGTGAGACGGAGGAGATCGGCGGGGATAGGGCTGTCGACGCCCTCGATCGAGGCACGGTACTCAATCAGGCTCTCGACGCCCCCGAACGAGGTGGCGGTCTCGTGGGAGGCGCTGGAAGACAGGACTGCTGTAGCCATGCCAGAAGAAAACAGGAGCGAGGCAGCACCGCCCTCGAGTGCGGTCAACACCGCCTGTAGTTGGTCGTAGCTCGGATTGTCCGCGCGTCCGTAGCTGCGCCCGCGCCGGTATTGATTGTCGGGATCGCGCAAAAAGGTCGTCGCGGTGTACATCGGCAACACGACCGCACCGGTCTCGGCATCGGTCCAGCCGAGCCCTTGCGCGGTAATCGTCGACGGCTGAGGTGGGTTGCGGGTCATCCGATCTCCGCTGCGGCGGTGCGTGCCTCAGCGATGGCGTGGATCTGATCGCGCAACGCCGGCTCGGTGCCAAAAAGGCGATGCAGATCGCGTGCCGCGAGGGTGAGCAGCTGGCAGTAACCCAGGGCCACCACATCGGCATTACGGCGTTCGGCGACCAGCAGCGCCAGCTCGCCGAAAAAATCTCCGCTGCCGAGCTGAACGGGGTTCGGCAGGATCCGCACCTCCACCGCGCCCGAGGAAATGAAGTACATTGCGTCGCCTCGCTCCCCTTTGCGGACGATAGCCTCGTCGGGCACGGCGAGGCGGGGCCGCAGCATACGAGCGACAGAGCGCCGGGATTTCGCATCCACAGCCACGAACATCGGGACCCGGCTGATCAGATCCTCGCGCTTCAGCCCGAGATCGAGCGTCGGCCGAACCTCCACGGCACGACGGCGCGGCCGTAGTTTGCGCTGCAAATCCTCGTACATTTCCTGGTTGATGATGGACTCGGCATGCAGCCGGCGGTACCGCTCTTCTTCCAGGCGGGCCGCGGTACGGGCCAAAAACTGAATTTCGAGCTGACGCGCGTAGGTCGGGTACTGCAGCTTCAGCGCCGAGATCGCCTGATCGATTGCGCTAAAACGGGAATCGAGCTGTCGCGCCATCGCTGCGGTGGGACCAACGCCGAACACTTCTTCGATTTGGTTGCGGTTGAACTCGATCAAGTTCTGCAGAACGAAGCGGGCAGCCAGCTGAACCTCGAATCGGTCCGCGAGCATTCGCGCGAGCGGCCGGGCGATGCCGATCCGATGATGGATCGCAAGGCACAAGCGCGAGGTCGCGCTGAAGGCTAGAATGCGGGCCGCCGCCTTTTGATAACCCTCGACGCCGTCGCTGCGCGCCCCATCACGGAGCCGCGCGGCATGGGCGAGAAGACTGGCAGCGACCCGCCGCGAAACCTTCCTGCTCTCGAAATAGTCGAGACAGAATTCCTGCTCTCGATCGGCCAGCACATATAGCGCTGCCCGTTCTCTCAGCTCGGCCGGGAGCTGCGGATTCTCAGCCTCGGCCGTCGCTTCCGCGGGGTCGCGAGTATGGCCGTCGTAGACCTTTGCGACCTCGGCGACGATCTCCGGCGATATCTGATGTTGGCGCCCCACGGTCTCGATTTCCTGCGGGATCGAAGAAAGCGACAGCCCGATCACCCGCTGGCTGACCGCAACCTCTGCCGGCGCCAGGCTGCTGATCTTGAGAAGGCGCATCAGTGGCCGCATCGTCGGCGCGGTCACAAGCAAGGTAAATAATACGAACCCGGTGGCGAGGATCCCGACGAACTGACGGACTTCGGGCGGCAGCGCCGCATTCTCGGACGCAGCGAGGGCGAGGGCGAGGGAAACCGCGCCGCGCATTCCGCCCCACAGCATGACGAGTTTGTGATTCTTGTCGATGGGTTTCGCGATGCCGGCAAAGCTGAGCATCGGAATCAGCCCGTATAACGTCAGTGCGCGAGCGACGAGCGCGGAAATGATCAGCGCGCCCAGTATTGCGAGATCCCTCCAGCCCGCTCTCGCGAGGAGCTCCGGTGTTTGCATCGCCGCGAACAAGAAAATCAACGAGCTCGCCCAGAAGGCAAGCTGCTCCCAGGTGACGACGAGGCTCTCCCAGTTCGAGGGCGATAACCGGCGTCGCCCTGCCGTGCTGATGGCGAGCGCCGCGGTGGCGACCGCGACAACTCCAGAGACGCCGAGGTAATGGTCGCAGACGATGAAGATCACGTAGGCAAAGCCAATGGTCAACGTCGCTTCCGCCAGGCGGCTGGCTCGCAGGATCGGCATGAAAAGCATGACGATCCATCCGGCGAGATAACCGGTGATGAGACCGCCAGCGAATTGGCGCAGGAAGGTGAGTATACCGTCGATGGGACTCGACGACCGGTGACCGGCCAGCATGGAAACGGCAAGCGTATAGATCGCGATCGCGGCGGCGTCGTTGAACAGGCTCTCGCCTTGGACTAAAGTCGACAGGCGACGCGGCGCCCCGATGTCATGAAAGATCGCAACCACCGCGACGGGATCGGTGGTCGCTATGATCGCGCCGAGTATGATGCAGGCAAGGATACCCACCGGAGAAATCGGCCACAAGGCGAAGCCCACTACAAAAGTACAAACGATGACGCCGATGACGGCGAGGAGCAGAACTGTTGCCACTTCGTCGCTCAGCTGACGCACGTCAACATTGAGCGCAGCCTCGAACAACAATGCCGGTAGAAAGACGTAGAGCAGGGACTCGGCGGTGAGCCCGAAATTGCGCAGCCAGCTAAGGATGTCGCCAAGAATGCCGCCGGGCTGGAAAGCGACGGGGAGACTGGTGGCTCCGCCCAACGCGATCCCGACCAATGCGAGCAATACGGCATAGGGGATCGAAAACCGTTCCGCGAGCGGCAGCAGCAGGCTCACAAGCCCCAGCAGGGCCGTTACTGTAAATACGGTCTGAATAGTGTCAGGCATGGGCGGCCGTCGAGAACCTACCGGCAGCTGTTTCTCTTCACAAGGCCGACCCTCCGGACGGATGTCGACACATCTTGTCTTTATTGACCGATGGGGCGCATTCCCGATAAGGGACTTTGCTTCTCGGACATGCCCGAATGACCTTTCTCACCGGAAACGACAGATCGCATCCGCTGATGACGACCCGGCGGGCGCTCTTCACCAGTCTAGCCTCGGTTGTGATCGTCCTATCCTGGTTTTCGGTTGCTGCCGAGCTGCAGCAATTTCCAAAATCTGAGCTGACGATTGTCAGCGTCACCGGTCGGCACCGATTCAAGGTCGAGGTCGCGGAAACGCCAGAGCAGATGGTACAGGGCCTGATGTTCCGGCGCAGCTTGGCGCCCGACGCTGGCATGCTGTTCGACTATAAGCAGCCGACCGCGGCGACGATGTGGATGCGCAACACGCTGATACCGCTCGACATGCTTTTCGTAGACACGCAGGGTAAGATCGTTAACATCCAGCAGCGGGCGGTTCCCCAATCAGACAATGTGATTGCCACGGCCGCTCCGGTTCGCGCCGTTATCGAGCTCAATGGCGGGACCGCCGAACGACTCGGCATAGCGCCAGGTGACCAAGTGGTACATCCAATCTTTGGAAATGCCTTGTGATCGCACGAGCTATAGTTTACGAGCAAGCTTCGGGCGGTAGCGCGCTCGCGATCCATAGCAGGCCATAACAGTCTCGGCGTGCGGTCGCGCAAGAAGCGGCGGACCATGCGGCGATCCCTCGCTCAGGCGAGCATAGAGCAAATCAGCGAGGTCCAGCGATCATCCCGTAACACTTTGCCTCGATTCGGGTCTAAAGAAACTCCCGGACCAGATCGAGAAACTCATCGAGCCGGTCATGGTGCACCCAGTGGCCGGCATTCTCGATGGTGACGACCTTGGCGTCGCGAAAGTGGTCTGCTCGACCGTCCTTCACGGGCTCCGACGCCCAGCTCTCCTTGCCGTAGAGCAGAAGCGTCGGGCAGCTGATCCGCCGCCACAGCTCTTCGATCTCGGCGGCGGTCATTTCATAGGGCGGATCGGTGCGGACGTAATTGTCGAACTTCCAGCTGTAAGTGCCGTCCTCGTTCTGATTGACGCCATATTGGGTTAGATGCAGCGCTTGTTCTGGCGACAGGTGCCGGTTTGCCTCCTGCATGCGTTTAAAGGCGCCTTCGATCGAAGTATAGCGCCGCGGCATGCGCCCCGAGAGAGAGCGCTGCTCGGCAACCCAGTCTTTCATCCGCTCGGCAATAGTGCGCCGTGATCGCTCGGCGAGCCTCTTTGGGGATGTCCCTAATCCCTCGATCGCGACCAGCCTTCTGACGCAATCGGGATAAATGCCGCCATATCGCAGCGCGATCATACCCCCTAGGGAGTGCGCAATAATCGTAACCGGCGCTAGTTCCTGCTGATGGATCAGCTGAGCGAGATCATAGACATAGCCGGCGATCGTATAGTTGCCGTCGGGCGACCACTGGCTGTCGCCGTGGCCACGCAAATCCGGCGCCAGAACGTGCCAATCGTGCCGGAGCATATTGGCGACCCAATCCCAATTGCGGCAGTGGTCCCGCCCGCCATGGACGAGGAGCAGCGGAGGTGCACCAAGATTACCCCAATCGACATAATGCAGCCGAAGCCGCTGCGAGAAATAAATGCGTGAGGTAGGTCCCGAGCCGTCCAGCATCATCCGTGAATTCTCATCATCCATGTAAAACCAACCGGTGCTGAGATCTTGAGGAGGACACCGTCGAGAGAAAGCAAGACCCCCGCGCGCTTGCCAGCGTCAGGCGGGGGTCGATGTTGCGAAGTCAATCTCCGCGCTCGGGACTATGAGCCGAGCTATCTCTTGGACTTTCAACTTGGTTGCCGATGCCAAGCGGTCGGCAACTGGGTTTCCCCGGGTGGCGTCATGTCTGTCACACACCCTCCTGTTAGTTGGCGACAACCTAAATTTAGGAGCGGTCCTTCCGCTTGGTCAAGGGCAAATTTCAAAGAGGCAATCCTCAGCGGCTCGCGGCGGGCGAATAACCGGAGGGAGACTGGCTGTATTGTGGCTTCTGCCGAATCTTGAAGGGACGCCAATGTATGCCTGCCGGGCTTTTCTATACGCTCTCAATATCCATTTAATCGTGATTACCGGCAGCCGGGAACCGTTCTCGCCTGTATACCGGTAACAAAGGAAATGGAGAGAACATGCCGATTCTGGCCGAGGTTACACAAGAAAAGCAGAGGATTTCCGAACAACTCGCGAAAGTCGATGGCGAACGGTCCAGGCTACGGGACCGGCTCAACGAGTTGGAGGTCGCCGAACGGGTGTTGTCGCGCTTTGGACAAAGGAGCCAGCCGCAAAGACTCGTCGGGCAAGCGGCGGGACCTCAGTCGAAAGAACCCGCGACCACCGGCCAGGGTTCGCGGCCGACGGCAAGGCGGCAACGAACTACGCAAGGCAGAGTCCAGTTGCTGCCGCTTGGCGAAGCGACATTGCGCGCCGTGAAGGCCCATTCCGACGGCGTCTCGGCAGACGCAGTCAGAGATTATCTGACCAAGCATTTCGGGTTGACAGTGAGGCCGAACCATCTCGGAATGGCTCTCCAACGCCATCGGCGGGCTGGCCGCCTCCGCTTCCGCGATTCACGCTGGTACGCGATTCAATAATTTCCAGGCGAGGGACTGGCTCCGCGCCCGTGAAACATGATGGGCGAGTTCCAAACCGGACGGGATCATTTCGACCGCAGCGGCTGTCGCCGTACGACCGCTTGAAAGCGACAGCCCAGGCGTCTATGTTCCTGGCACTCTCCAATGGAGAGTGCCAACCGCACTTCGGAATTTTCGTGCTTACGGAGGGATCCCGTGAAGTTTCGACCATTGCAGGATCGTGTCCTGGTCCGCCGCATCGAGCAGGATGAAAAGACGGCCGGCGGCATAATCATTCCCGATACCGCCAAGGAGAAACCCATGGAAGGCGAAGTGATTGCGGCCGGCCCTGGTTCCCGCGGCGACGATCGCCAATTGCGTCCGCTCGACGTCAAGGTGGGTGACCGGGTGCTGTTCGGGAAGTGGTCAGGCACTGAAATCAAGATTGACGGCGAGGACCTCGTCGTCATGAAGGAGACCGACATCATGGGCGTTGTCGCCTAAGGGAGGAGATCATGGCAGCAAAGGAAGTCCGGTTTCATACCGACGCCCGCGAGCGGATGCTCCGCGGGGTCGACATTCTCGCCAATGCGGTCAAGGTGACATTGGGCCCCAAGGGCCGGAACGTCGTTCTCGACAAGTCATTCGGCGCACCGCGCATCAGCAAGGACGGCGTGACGGTCGCGAAGGAAATCGAGCTCGCCGACAAGTTCGAAAACATGGGCGCCCAGATGGTCCGCGAAGTCGCATCGAAAACGAGCGACCTCGCCGGCGATGGGACGACGACCGCGACCGTCCTGGCTCAAAGCATCGTGCGCGAAGGTGCCAAGGCGGTCGCCGCTGGTATGAACCCGATGGATCTGAAGCGCGGCATAGACCGGGCGGTCGATGCCGTTGTCGCCGACATTGAAAAACGCTCGAAGAAAGTATCAACGAATGACGAGATCCAGCAGGTCGGGACGGTCTCCGCCAACAATGATCGCGAGATTGGCCGGATGATCGCCGAAGCGATGCAGAAGGTCGGCAACGAGGGTGTGATCACCGTCGAAGAGGCTAAGTCGCTCGAGACCGAGCTCGACGTGGTCGAGGGCATGCAGTTCGACCGCGGCTATGTCAGCCCGTATTTCGTGACCAATGCCGAGAAGATGGTGGCCGAGCTTGAGGAGCCCTACATCCTGCTCCACGAGAAGAAGCTGTCGAGCCTTCAGTCGCTGCTGCCCTTGCTCGAGGCGGTGGTCCAGTCGGGCAAGCCGCTCTTGATCGTCGCCGAAGACGTCGAAGGCGAGGCCTTGGCGACACTCGTCGTCAACAAGCTGCGCGGCGGGCTCAAAGTGGCCGCGGTCAAGGCGCCGGGCTTTGGCGATCGTCGCAAGGCGATGCTCGAGGACATAGCCATCCTGACCGGCGGCCAGGTCATCAGCGAAGATCTCGGCATCAAGCTGGAGAACGTGACACTCGACATGCTGGGCAAAGCCAAACGCATCCGGGTCGAGAAAGAGAACACGACAATCATCGACGGCGGCGGCAAGAAGGACGACATCCAGGGCCGCTGCACGCAGATCCGCCAGCAGATCGAGGAGACGACCTCGGATTACGACCGCGAAAAGCTGCAGGAGCGGCTGGCGAAGCTTGCCGGCGGCGTTGCGGTGATCCGCGTCGGCGGCGCCACCGAGATCGAGGTGAAGGAGAGGAAGGAGCGGGTCGACGACGCCACCCATGCGACGCGCGCCGCGGTCGAGGAAGGGATCGTCCCGGGCGGCGGTGTCGCTCTCCTCTATGCTGCCAAGGCTCTCGATGGGTTGACCCCCGAGAACAACGATCAGAAGGTGGGTATCGACATCGTCCGGCGCGCGCTGCAGACACCAGTCCGGCAAGTCGCTGAGAATGCCGGCACCGAGGGGTCGATCGTCGTCGGCAGACTGCTCGACTCGAGCGATCCGAACCGCGGCTTCGATGCGCAGACCGGCGAATATGTCGACATGGTCAAAGCCGGCATCATCGACCCGACCAAAGTGGTTCGGCTGGCCCTGCAGAACGCCGCATCAGTGGCGGGTCTCCTCGTCACGACCGAGGCGATGGTCGCCGAAAAGCCGGAAAAGAAACCCCTCCCTGCGATGCCACACGATCACGGCATGGGCGGTATGGACGACTTCTAAACCACAACGGCCTTCCGAGATCCCGGCCGGCACCTTCACGGGTGCCGGCCTCTTTTTTTGTGGATGGTTTCCGCCCTGGGGCGGCGGCTGATATCTTCACCGCGAGCTTATGGCGAGGACGGTGACATGGCGCAGCGCGGTTTGAAGTTCGGGGTGTTTCTTGCGCCCTTTCATCGTCTCGGGGACAACCCGACCTTGGCGATCGCGCGCGACATGGAGCTGCTCGAATGGCTCGACTACCTCGGCTATGACGAGGCGTGGATTGGCGAGCATCATTCGGCCGGCTGGGAGGTCATCGCCTCGCCCGAGCTGATCATTGCCGCCGCCGCCGAGCGCACACGGCACATCAAGCTCGGCTCCGGCGTCACGAGCCTGCCCTACCATCATCCGTTCCTCGTGGCCCAGCGCTTTGTGCAGCTCGATCATATGACGCGCGGGCGGGTCATGCTCGGCTGCGGCCCCGGCGCCCTCCCGTCGGACGCCTATATGATGGGCATCGACCCGATCGTGCTGCGCCGCCGCATGGAAGCGTCGCTGGACGCGATCATCCGCCTGTTGCGCGGCGACGAGCCGGTCACGCTAAAGACCGACTGGTTCGAGTTGCACGAGGCGCGGCTGCACCTCGCCCCCTATTCCGATCCGCGCTTCCCGATCGCGGTGGCCAGCACGATCACGCCCTTCGGCATGATGGCGGCCGGCAAGCATGGCATCGGCGTCCTGTCGATCGGCGCCGGGCTGCCGGGCGGGCCGGAGGCGCTGGCCAAGCAATGGCGGATCGCGGAGGAAACCGCGGCGAAGCACGGCACCCACATGGAGCGCAAGGAGTGGCGCCTCGTCGTCAGCGCCCATATCGCCGAGGACGACGAGCAGGCCTTGCACGACGTCGGTCGGGGCGAGCGGGTCGAGACCCAGAGCTATTTCGAGGACACGCTCGGCCGCGAGCCGGCTCTGTCAGCGGACCCGCTGCGCGACGGGGTGCGCGCCGGCACCACTCTGGTGGGTTCGCCCGAGACGGTGATCAAGGGTATCGAGCGGCTGATCGAATTGAGCGAAGGCGGCTTTGGCGGGGTGATGTTCCGCGCCCATGAATGGGCCGACCGCGAGCGGACCTGGAAGAGCTACGAGCTCTTTGCGCGTTATGTGATGCCGCGGTTTCAGGGCGCGCTCGACCCGGTCCTGGCATCGAACAGCTGGGTGCGCGAGAACCGCAAGACCGTGCTCGGAGCCAATGTCGAGGCGGTGCGCCGCGCCTTTACCGACACCGGCCGCCCGGTCCCCGACGAATACCGTTACCGCACCGTCGGCGCCCGCGACATCGATCCGGCCCCAAAGCGATAGCCTCGCGACACCGTGCGTGAGCAGCCCCTCACCCTCCCGCTCCGCGGGCCCAACCCTCTCCCCGCCAGCGGG
>Ga0070698_100002714_pt1 | contig 19460 bp, 15 predicted proteins | sample KBSK1502metaG_FD_65477 | JGI IMG/M metagenome (GOLD analysis project Ga0070698, IMG submission 65477) | Corn, switchgrass and miscanthus rhizosphere microbial communities from Kellogg Biological Station, Michigan, USA - KBS K1-50-2 metaG | ecosystem: Host-associated > Plants > Roots >...
CGACCTCCGCGCGGCCTGGCCCCGGCCGACCTCCGCGCGGCCTGGCCCCGGCCGACCTCCGCGCGGCCTGGCCCCGGCCGACCTCCGCGCGGCCTGGCCCCGGCCGACCTCCGCGCGGCCCGGTCATGATCAACTTCGACTTATCATGCAATTCGTTGGCGCATACCAGGACAAACTAGGACGGTACGGTAACGTACCGCATGATATGTGGACGTGATCATGAAATTGCCATGCGGACGTGATCATGAAACGTGGCCGGTTGGAGGGCGCTCCCGCGGGAGCGCGCCAGGGTCGGCGAGGAGCCGGTCCAGCGCGACCCGCAGCACCTGGGTCCGGGTGCGGTGACCGTGCTCGGCGGCGATGAAGTACGTGCCGATGGCCAGCGAGTAGGCGAGCATGCTGCGGGCCTCGGCGTCGTCTTCGTCCGCGCAGAACTGCCCGAACAGCGAGCGCAGGTACTCCATGCGCCGGTTGTCCACGCGGCGCACCCGCTCGGCGACGGCGGCGTCGCGGCGTGACCAGTCCCGGATCGCCAGGTCCACGGCGACGGACGGAGTCTGCCGGAACAGCTGCCGCAGCTTGGCCCGCGGGCCGCCCGGGTGGCTATCGACGCGCGCGATGATGTCGTCGGTGGTGGCCTGCTCCCAGGCGTCGAGCATCTCCGCCAGCAGCGCCGAACGGTCGGCGAAGTGCCAGTAAAAGCCGCCCTTGGACACGCCGAGGCGCGCGGCCAGCGCCTCGACCCGCACGGCATCCGGGCCCCCCGCCGCGAGAGCCTGCAGCGCGGCGTCGACCCACGCGCCGCGCGGAGTCCGGACAGTGGCCACGGGCATATCTATACGGCACCGTATTGACTGGCGCAAGCGACCGGGCCTAGCCTGGTTCTATACGGTGTCGTATGGATCGAGGGTTGTCATGAGGATTCCGAACCACGCGCACGAGTCCGGCCCCTGGCGCATCCGCGAGATCGCGGCTGATTTCAGGCTCGAGGACGTCTGGGCGCTGCCGGCGCGCGGCGGCGCGGGGGACTTCCCGGCGCTGCTCGATACGATGGCCACCCTCGGCACGACCGACGGGGACGCGCCGGCGTCCGGCGGGGACGCGTCGGCGTCCGGCGCGCTGATGCGGGTCCGCATGCTGGTCGGCCGCTGGCTCGGTTGGGACGAGGGCTCCGCCGAGCTGCCGATCCCGGGGACGAGCGAGACCTCGCTGGCCGCCCGGCTACCCGAGGATCTACGCGGCACGGCGGCGGGCGTGGGCATCGGCTCGCTGCCGTTCGTGCCGCTGTACCGCACCGGCACCGAAGCGGCTGCGGAGCTGTCGAACCAGACCGTGCACGCCGTGGTCCACCTGGCCTGGGCCGACCAGGGCGACGGCCGCTACCAGGGCCAGATGGCGATCTACGTCAAGCCGCGCGGCGCGCTCGGCGTGGCGTACATGGCGTTCATCAAGCCGTTTCGGTACGCGATCGTGTACCCGTCGCTGATGCGGCGGATCGAGCGGGCCTGGAACGCGCGCGCCGCCCGCCCGGCCGCGCCCCACCCGGCCCGGTCCATGCCGTCCGCGTAACCTCGCTTTGGCTGGGCGGCGCGGCTCTGGCCCTGGGGGAGCGGCTCTGGCCGCGTTTCCGCGGAAACGCGTTCCGGACGCCGTCGACCTAGAGCGCGGCGGGGCCGGGCGGCTCCAACGCCCCGCCGGGGCCGCGGGCGGACCGGCCGGACGCGCCGGCCCCGCCCGCATCGCCGGCCCCGCCCGCATCGTCGGCCCGGCCGCCGAGCAGCGCCCGGGTGAGCTGGTTGCGGGTGTCGAGCAGCTGGTCCAGCGCCGCGGTCATGTGCGCGTCGGTCACCCGCAGCGGCCCATCCAGCCCGGCGCCGCGGGCGCCCGCACCAGCAGCGGCTCCCGCGCCAGCACCCGCTCCCGCGCCAGCTGCGGCTCCCGCGCCAGCACCGAGCCCCGCGCCGTCCTCGGCGGCGAACAGCGCGGCCTTGCGCAGCAGCTCCTTGAGGAACGAGGCGGTGACGCCCTCGGTGCGCCTGATCACCGTGTCCGGGTCGGACAGGTCGAGCACTAGCCGGCCCTGGTAGAGCCGCAGCAGCCGCTGCCTCGCGTCGGCGTTGGGGACCGGCAGCTCCGCCGCGTGGTCGACCCGCCCCGGCCGGGCGGCGAGCGCCTGCTCCAGCATGTCGGCCCGGTTGGTGGTGAGCAGGAACGTCACGTCCACGTCCGCGCCGAGCCCGTCCATCTCGTTGAGCAGCTGGAACAGCAGCGGGTGCGCGCCCATGTGCGGCATCCGCTGCTCGGCGATCAGGTCCACGTCCTCGACGACGATGACGGAGGGCTGCAGCAGCCGCGCCACTGAGCACGCCTGCCCGATCATCTGCAGCGCGATGCCGCTGAGCACCACGACCGTGGCCTGCGGCATCTGGCCGAGCAGATAGCCGACCGTGTGCGTCTTGCCGGTCCCGGGCGGACCGTGCAGCAGCACCCCGCGCTTGAGGTGCTGGCCGCTGGCGAGCAGCCTGTCCGCGTGCCGCTGCACGCCGAGGACCTGGCGCTCGATCCCGTCGAGCAGCTCCGGAGCGAGCACCACGTGCTCGCGCGGGATCCGGGGCCGGTCGAGGAAGTTCAGCAGGATCCCACGGCCGTGGCCGAACATCTCGCCGCCGAAGGAGATCACCTGCCCGCGGAACACGTTGCGCTCGACGGCGAGCTGGCGGATCTCGGCGACGACCCGCTCGGCGTGCGCGGCGTCACCCGCGGCCACCTCGAGGCTGACCTCGGCGAACGGGTCGGGGTGCTCCGGGGCGCGCAGCAGCATCGCCAGCCGCGAGTCGCCGTCGCTGACCAAGTAGATGCCGCACTGGACGCAGGAGTGGGTGCGGCCGCCGGGCCCGGCGGGCATGGCGGCCGTGGCGACGTTCCCCCGGCCGAACTCGGGCCCGTGCCGGCCCGGCTCCACCAGGTCGGCCAGCCCGAACGTGTGATGGTGGAACCCCGTGATGCCGACCAGCTCGTGCTGCCGGCCGGCCTGGGCCAGCCAGGCGTCGAGACCCACCTGCAGGTTCACGTGGTCGTACTGCAGCCAGGATCCGCTGACGATCGGCATGCCGCTCGCGCCGGGGCCTAGATGCTCGTGCAGCTGGCGGCGCAGCGGATGGTCTTCCCGGCGGGCCGTTCCCACCGCCCAGCGGACCAGGCGGCCGCCCAGCCGGCCCACGTCGGCCAGCTCGGGCCGCATCGACTCGTCCGGCGGCGACCCGCTCGAGTACGTGCTCCGGCCCACGGTGACGCTGGTAACCGACGCGTGCTGATCCATCATGCTGGCAGCCTATGCAGCGGCGCGGACCCCAGCGACGGGTTATCGGCCCATGGCGGCCGGTCCGGCGCGGTCAGCGCAGCAGGTCGCGCGCGGCCGCCTCGATCGCGTCCTCGGACAGCAGCACGGCCGCGGCCGCGTCGCCGAGCGGGATGAAGCTGTCCTCGCTGGTCACCCTCGCGACGCGGCCGCCGAACCCGCCGTCGGCGAGCGCGGTGACCACCGCCTCGGAGACGCCGCCGGTGCGCCGCGTCTCGTCGGCGACGAGCACCCGGCCGGTCAGCTCCGCCTCGCGCAGGATGTCGGTCACCGGCAGCGGCGCCAGCCAGCGCAGGTCGAGCACCCGGCAGCCGACACCGGACGCGGCCAGCCGCGCCGCCGCGCGCAGGCTCAGCCGCAGCCCGTTGCCGAACGTCACGATGCTGAGCCGGGCCCCGCCCGCACCATCAGCCCCACCCGCCCCGTCAGCCCCCGCCGTGACGGCCGAGACAGCCGAGACGGCCGAGACGGCCGCGACGGCCGGGATGGCGTGCACCCGCGCCCGCCCGAGCGGCACGTGCCCGGCCGCCCACCCGGCCGGCCCGTCGTAACCAGCCAGCCAGCCGCCGTCGCCCGCCGCGAGAACGTCCCGCTCGTGATACAGCGCGATCGGCTCCAGGAACACGCACACGCTGCCGTCCGCCTCGGCTGCGGCCAGGCAGGTCCGCAGCATCGCGGGCGCGTCGTCCGGCCGGGCCGGCACGGCGATGACCAGCCCGGGGATGTCGCGCAGCGCGCCGACCGCGTTGTCGTTGTGGAAGTGTCCGCCGAACCCCCGCTGGTAGCCCAGCCCGGCGATGCGCACGACCAGGGGATTGCGGAACTGGCCGGACGAGAAGAACGACAAGGTGGCCGCCTCGCCGCGGACCTGGTCGGCCGCGTTGTGCAGGTAGGCCAGGTACTGGATCTCCGGGACCGGCAGCATCCCGGTCAGGCCGGCGCCGAGCGCGAGGCCGAGGATCGCCTGCTCGTCCAGCGGCGAGTCGAACACCCGGCCCGCGCCGAACCGGCGCAGCAGCCCCCTGGTCACCCCGTACACCCCGCCCTTGCGCGCCACGTCCTCGCCGAACACCAGCATCCGCGGCCGCGCCGCGAGCGCGTCGGCGAGCGCGGCGTTGATCGCCTGGGCGAGAGTGAGCCGGCCGGCGTCCTCCGGCAGCCGCCCGCCGAACGCGCGCGCCCGGTCCGCCCCGGAAGCGGCCGCCGCGGCGCGCGCGGCCACCACGGCCGGCCGGCGCGGCGCGAGCGGCGCCGTCACCGCGGCCGCCCGCGTGAGCCGCGGCGCGTCCAGCACGTCGCGGGCCAGCGCGAGCACCCGCTCCCGCGACTCCCGCTCCCGCACCAGCACCTCGTCGGCGGTCAGCGCCCCGGCCTCGACGAGCAGCCGCGCGGTGCCGACCAGCGGGTCGCGCTCGGCCGCCGCCGCGATCTCGGCCGGGCTCCGGTACGCGGCCTCGGCGTCCGAGCCGGCGTGCCCGCCGAGCCGGACGACCGCCAGGTGCAGGAACGCCGGCGCCCGCCGCTGCCGGACGAACGCCGCCGCGGCCAGCGCGGTGTCGTACACCTCCGCCAGGTCGCAGCCGTCCGCGTGAAAGTACGCGACGCCCGGCCGGCCCGACTGCGCGGCCGCCACCCAGCCCGGCGGCGTCCGCACGCTGATGCCGAGCCCGTTGTCCTCGCAGACCAGCAGCAGCGGCAGCGGCAGGCCCTGGTAGGCGCAGTAGGCGGCGGTGTTGAACGCGCCGGCCGCGGTGGAATGGTTCACCGACGCGTCGCCGAACGAGCACACCACGACCGCGTCGCCCGGCCACCCCGGGACCGTCCACGCCCGCCAGGCCTCGTCGCCAGGCCCAGGCCCAGGCCCGGCCAGCCGCCCAGAACGGCCGAGCGCGAACGCCAGCCCGACCGCGCGCGGCAGGTGCGAGGCGATCGTCGAGGTCTGCGGGATGACCGACAGCGCGGCGCTGCCGAACACCTTGTGCCGCCCGCCCGCGATCGGCTCCGCCGCGGCCGCGACGAGGCCGAGCAGCACGTCCCGCAGGCCGTCCCCGGCCGGCCGCCCCGCCTGGGCGGACCGGGCCAGGTAGAACGCGCCGGACCGGTAGTGCAGCAGCGCGGGGTCGGTCGCCCGCAGCGCCGCGGCGACCCCGGCGTTGCCCTCGTGCCCGGCCGACCCGATCGTGTAGAAGCCGGCGCCGCGCTCGCGCAGCCACCGCGCCGCCAGGTCCAGGTGCCTGCTGCCCAGCTGCGCGTCGAACAGCTCCAGGCAAGCCGCCGCGCTCAGCGCGGAACCCGGCCTGATCGCCCCGCGACCTTCCCCGCTTTTCCCGAACGGCTGGCGCCCCATGCCGCGCCCGCCCGCCGCCGGCGTTCCGCGACCAGAAAGCACCGCGCGCAGCCGTTCGGTAAAACGAATCTCCAGCTCGTCCCGCTCGGTCATCCGCGCCTCCCGGTCGCTATCTTGCCGCCGGGGGAACCACCGGGCGCCCCGGCGCCGTCCAATCGCCATGGGGAAGCCGCGCTCTCTGCGAGATGACGGCTCGCAGCCCCGCCCCCCCTCGCGGTTTCCCCGCGCGGCCGCCGCTCGCGGCCGGGAGGTGCCCCCCGCCCGGTACCGCCCGCGACGGCCGCTCACCCGTCTCTCTGGCCGGGGATGCTGAGAGACTGGGGCAATCGATGAGCGACCGATGGAGGTCTCATGCTGCCCTGGTCCGCGGAACTCGCCGGACGGATCGACGAGGGCGTCATCGCCAGCGAGCTTTTGCGCGGCAACCCGCTGGGTGACCCGGCCGAGCGGCCGGTATGGGTCTACCTGCCGCCCGGTTACGACGACGAGCCCGGCCGGCGCTACCCGTCGGTGTACGTGATCCAGGGACACTCCGGCTACGTGACCACGTGGGCCAACCGGAGCGCCTTCCGGCAGCCGTTCCCCGAGACCGCGGACGGCGTGTTCGCGCGGGGCGAGGCGCCGCCGGCCATCGTCGCCTACGTGGACGCGTGGACGAAGTACGGCGGCAGCCAGTTCGTGGACTCCCCGGGGACCGGCCGCTACCACTCCTACCTGTGCGACGAGGTCGTGCCCTGGGTCGACGCCCGGTACCGCACGCTGCCCGGCGCGGCGCACCGCGCGATCATGGGCAAGTCCAGCGGCGGGTTCGGCGCGATGATCACGCCGATGCTGCGGCCTGACCTGTTCGGCGCGCTGGCCACGCACGCGGGCGACTCGCTGTACGAGACGTGCTACATCAAGGAGTTCGGCGAGGCGGCCCGGCACCTGCGCGGCTACGACGCCGACATCTGGCGCTGGTGGGCGGACTTCACCTCGCGGACCGCCTTCACCAAGGAGGAGGACCCAACGCTGCTCATAGTGCTCGGCGTGTCCGCGTGCTTCTCCGCGCGCGAGGACGGCACGGTCGAGCTGCCGTTCGACCCGCGCACCGGGGTGCTCGCGCCGGAGGCCTGGCAGCGCTGGCTCGACTGGGACCCGGTGCGGATGGTGCCGAAGCACGCCGTCGCGCTGCGCTCCGCCCGGGCGATCTGGATCGACGCCGGGACCAGGGACGAGTGGTTCCTCGACCTCGGCGCCTCGGCGTTCCGCGCGGCGCTGCTCGAGCACGGCGTGGCCGAGGACGTGATCCGGTTCGAGCTGTTCGACGGCGGGCACGGCGGGATCGACTACCGCTACCCGATGTCGCTGGCCTGGCTGTGCCAGCGCATCGCCGGCTGATCCGGGGCGCGGCCGCCCGCTGACCCGGGGTGCGGCCTCCGGCCGCGGCCGGCGTGTCAATATGGCCAGATGACGACGGACGCGCAGCGGGCGCCCGCCGCGCAGCCAGGGCAGGACGGGCGGTCGGGGCGCGGGTTGCTGGTCATCTTCGCCGCGCTCATGCTAGCGATCCTGCTCGCCGCGCTCGACCAGACGATCGTCTCGACCGCGCTGCCGACGATCGTCGGCGACCTCGGCGGGCTGAACCGGCTGTCCTGGGTGGTCACCGCGTACATCCTGGCCACGACGGTGTCCGCGCCGCTGTGGGGCAAGCTCGGCGACCAGTACGGGCGCAAGACGCTGTTCCAGGCCGCGATCGGAGAATGATCCTGTGCAGGTCGGCGATCAGTTTGCGGCGGCCAGGCTCTGGGCCACCAGCCAGGCTCCATACCTGGCCACGGCGCTGTTCGCCATGTCGTTCAACCCGGCGCCAGGACTGGGAACCGCAGGCGTCGACCGGCACTGGCGGTTGTATATCGACCCCGCCGCCGCCGATCGCTGGTCCGTTGAAGAGCTCGGCTCTGTGCTCATACACGAGGTGAACCACCTGATCCGCGCGCACGCGGACCGGGCGGAAACTCTCGGTGTCGGACCGGCTGAAAAGACGCGCTTCAACGTGGCGGCGGATTGTGAGATCAACGATGACCTCAGAGATCTTCAACTACCACCCGGGGGCGTCGACCCCGAGCGCTTCGGCTTCGAGCCCGGCGGGATCGCCGAGACCTACTACATATTGCTCGAATCTGCCAGATCCCCGATGACCGCTCAGTGCGGCTCTGGCGCGCACGGCGTCCGACAGCCCTGGGAGCGCGCTGACCTCGACGATCAGGCCGTCGAACCGGTGGAAGCCGAACTCATTCGGCAGCAACTGGCGGCTGGCATCCGCGAGGCCGTCCAGCATGGCGGTCATGTCCCGGCTGGGCTTGAGCGCTGGGCACGTGCCTTTTTGCAACCCGCGGTGGACTGGCGCCGGGAACTGAGGGCACAGATCCGGGCTGGCATCAACACGGTGTCGGGCGGAGTGGACTACAGCTACCGCCGCCCGAGCCGGCGCAATGGCACACCGGTCGGCAGGGCTGTAATCCTGCCAGCTCTGGTGCAGCCCCTGCCCACGGTCGCTGTCGTCGTGGACACCTCCGGATCGATGTCGGCGGCTGCTCTTGAGCGTGCTCTGGCAGAGATCAAAGGACTGCTGCAGTCCACCAGCGCGGTCCACACCCGCCTGGCGGTGCTGGCCTGCGACACGATGATCAGGACGACCCAGGCTGTCTTCTCGGCAGCTCAGGTCCGGCTTGCCGGCGGCGGCGGTACGGACATGCGGGTGGGCCTTGATGCCGCTTTTGAGCTGCGGCCGCGCCCCGATCTCGTGGTAGTGGCAACCGATGGCTTCACGCCGTGGCCAGAGCAACGGCCGGCCGGCGTGGTGGTTGTGGCGCTGATCGGGGAAGGGCCAGAGCCGCCGCGCTGGGCTCGCTTCGTCCGGGTGCCCGTCGCCGCCGACGGTGCCGACTGAACCCATGCCGCCTCGGTGTCAGCGGTGGCTGTGAAACCCTTTGCCCATGACAAGCCAAGCGACCGCCTCACAAGCCCTGGCCATCGCGGTCCAGGCACGGCAGCCGGTGCTCCTGTGGGGAGGTCCGGGCACCGGCAAGTCAGCGGTCATCCGGTCGCTCGGTGCATCACTGGACCTGCCGGTCGTGACGGTCATTGCTTCCCTGCGCGAACCCGCGGATTTCGCCGGGCTTCCTGTGGTGGGCGCAGATGGCTCGATCCGGCTGGCGGAACCTTCGTGGACCAGGGAACTGCTCGCTTCCGGCGGCGGGATCCTGTTCCTTGACGAGATCACGACCGCGCCGCCCGCGGTCCAGGCGGCGCTGCTGCGGGTCGTGTTGGAGCGGGTAGTCGGCGACATCTGCCTCCCGCCCGAGGTAAGCGTTGTCGCGGCGGCTAATCCGCCGGATATAGCGGCCGGCGGGTGGGATCTGAGCCCGCCGCTGGCTAACCGGTTCTGTCACCTGGACTGGCCCGTCGATACCGACCGATTCCTCGAAGCACTGACCTCCGGCTGGCCGACGGCGCGGTTGGGTCAGCTTGAGAATGGCTCGGCCAGCGACACGGCGATCAAAGTGAAGTCGGCATTGGGCGGATTCCTCCGAAGCAGGCCGATGCTGCTGTACCAGATGCCCGAGGATGTCACGTCGGCGAGCCGTGGCTGGCCGAGCCCGCGTAGCTGGGACATGGCCGCGACGCTGTGGTCGACCGCGGACGCGCTGGGACACGGTGACGACGTTGTGTTGCAGCTGATCGCCGGGTGCGTCGGCCCCGGAGCCGCACGGGAGCTGCTCACCTGGACCCGGGATGCCGATCTCCCTGATCCAGAGAGCGTGCTCGCGGATCCGTCGTCGTTCCGGCTGCCTGAGCGAGGGGACCGGCAGTTCGCGGTCCTCGGTGCGCTTGCGGCCGCTGTGGCGGCGAATCCGACGAAAGAGCGGTGGGAGGTAGCGTTCCAGGTGGTGGAGCAGGCAGTCGCGCGCGGCTCGGCAGACGTGGCAGCGGTCGCTGCCCGCTCGCTGGCCCGCTGCATGCCACCTGGAGTCGATGCGCTGCCCCAGGCCGTCGGCTCGCTGGCTCCGGTGATGGACCGGGCCGGCCTGTTGCGCCGCCGGCGAGGCTGACCGAGACGCACATGACACCCGGCAACGGCAGCGAGCCGACGTCCTTGACCGTCGGACGGCGGAAGATCCAGGTCCAGCTTGCAGGCCCAAGCCTGATCGTGATGGACCGGCAGGGTCAGCGTCTCGATCCCCAGGCCGCTGAGGTGCTGATAGCTCTCGGCGGCGCGGCGCCGGACTGGCTGCCACTGGTCGAGTCCCTGGGTGCGGTCGCGGCAGCGTTCCCTGATGACCTCGCAGCGGTCACGACCGCGGCACAAGCTATCGGCCGCGCCGCGAACGCACGCGCCGAGCTGGCCAGGACCTCGACGGATCGTGCCGTGCTCATCGGTCTTGCTGCCTTCGGTCAGTATCAGGTTGGCGCGAATCCGGCCTGTGACGCCACATTGTGGGACCTCGTCCGCTACCACCCCGATGAAGGTGTGCAGCAGAAGGCGCTGAGGCATAACGAGGTCCTGCCGCCAGCCCTCGGATCACATCACGACACGGAAACCCGGCGTCGGGTCGCCGCGAATCCCGCGTGCCCGCCCGATGTCCTCGCCGAGCTGGCGAAGCACGAGCCGCCGGTGCGGACGGCCGTCGCGGGCAATCCCGGGTGTCCGCCCCGCGTCCTAGTGCGGCTGGCCCGGGACTCTGACAACCTCTGGGTCCGGATTGGTGTGGCTTCGAACCGGTCCTGCCCGAAGGCTGCTTACAAAATGCTCAGGCGGGATCGCTACGCCAATGTCCGCAACGCTTTCCTGCTGAACCCATCGGTTCCGGTCCGGGTGGCGGCACGGCAGATCTTCGCCGACCCGACGCCGTCCGTGCACGCCGCGCTCGCTTCCCGGGTCGACCTGGGACCGCGGAGCCTCATCTGGCTGGAGCGATACTCGCGGCGCGATCCTGCTAACCAGTACAACCTCGTGCGGGCCCGGCTCATGCACCATCCTGCGTGCCCGTCGCCGCTGAAGGCGCGCCTTGAGCTGATCGACAAGCGATTGGCTGGCATGGGGGACCGGGAGCGGAAGCGGTACGCGGCTGCGCTCGATCCCGAATCAATCCGGTTCGGCCGGTATGCGGTGGTGAGTTTCCTCACGCTCGTCACGCTTGCTTCCCTCGGCGGCCTGATCGTCGGCCTGGACAGCCCAAACGGCCCCCAGCTCTGGTCGGGCCTGCTGAGTGCGCTTGCCTGGTGCGGCGTGATCTTCACAGAGGGTCTCACGCTGGCGGTGATCTCGAAAATCCGCGGACCGTTCCTGACGTGGCGGCCTCCGCGCTGGCGACCGCTTGGCCGGTACCGCCTGAACGTGCCGCTCGCGGCCGTTTATGTCCTCATCTACACCATGCTCTTGGCTGGCACCGCGGACAGAACCGCGGTCCTGGCTGTCGGCCTTCCGCTGCTGGCGGTGCTCATCGCGCGGGCCTGGCTGGCTCGGCGCCGCAGCCGATCGGGCTCGTGAACGGTCCGCGACCAGCAACGGCACCTCTCCTGGCTGCTACTCCTGGCAGGCTGACCGGGTGGCTTTCACCGCGATCATCATCATCCGCGCGGCGACCCCCGGGCCGCCCACCTGGCGTACGCGGCCAGCCCGCGGTTGACTGGGCTGGCGACCCGCTCGACCGTGTCCACCCCGTAGGCCATGCTCGGGTTGTCCCTGGTCAGGACCGCGATCGAGTAGGCGCCCGCGGCTTGCGTGAAGTCGCCGATGCTGTTGATCACCCAGAGCGACGGGACCGGCAGCCAGCCGTTCTTCACGTGCACGGTGACGTTCGAGGGCGCGCCCGCCGGGACCCCCCAGCGCTGCGCCGGCGTGACGCTGGCCATCAGCCGCAGCGCGTAGGCGCGGCTCGCGCGGTCCAGGACCTTGTTGGGCGTGACGAGCAGTCGCAGCAGCACCATCTCGTCGTGGGCGTTCACCAGCGTCATCCCCCAGAACCCGTCCGGGTCCAGCACGGTGTGGTTCATCCCGGCCGCGGTCAGGAAGCCCTGCAGCCGGGCCGGGCCGACGTCGTTCCACAGCACGGTCGCCGCATGGTTGTCCGACTGCGTGATCATGATCCGGGCGAGCGCGGCCTGCCCGGGCCCGATGTGCTGGTGCCGGGCCTGCAGTTCGCGCAGCAGCGTGCCCAGGATGATGACCTTGACCACGCTGGCCGACGGGAACCGCCACCACGTGTGGTACGCGCAGGTGATCTTCTCCGCCGGGTCGTCCACGGTGAGCGCCACGACCGACGACCTGCCGCGCAGGGCGCCGGCGATGCCGCGCGCGATCCCCGCTGCCAGCCTGGGATGCGTCTTGGACGAGCACAGCCCGGCCGCGGCCGGGCCGCTGGCGGCGGCCAGCCTCACCGCGGCGGCGGTCGCGGCGGAGGTCCCGGCCCCGGCCGGGCGCGTCCCGCAGTACCCCGCGAGTCCCACGGCGAGCGCCGTGCTCAGCGCCAGAAGTCCGCGGCTCCAGCGCGCTCGCGGCCGCATCGTCATCACGCCCCCCGGGCAATACGGACGCCCCGCGCCGAGGCCGGAATGGCGTCATTGCTCCCGCGCGAATTGCGTCACGCTCGGGCAGCCTAACGGCGGCGGGGCCCGGTGACCGAGCACATCCGCCTCGCGAAATGTTCGTGGCGAATTCGCGGGCTGCATTTGCCCCCGTTAGCCCGATTCCCGGTGCGGTAATTCAGTCTAGGTTTGGATGCCGAAGACGGCGTTATAGGCAACGACCGGGCCGGATGCCACAGCCCTGGCCCGCCAGGGAAACCGGGGTATCGCCCGAGAAGATACCGGGCGTAGGGTTTGGCGGTTGTGATCCGGGGTTCGGTAAGGCAGCGGCTGGGGCCGCTGGGCGAACGCGGATTCCGGCTGTTCATCACCGGCTACGCCACGTCGGTGTTCGGCAGCGCGATGACTCCGGTGGCGGTCACCTTCGCGGTGCTCGATGCCGGCGGTGGCGCGGCGGATGTGGGTTATGTTCTTGCCGCCGAGACGATCCCGCTGGTGGTGTTCTTGCTGGCTGGCGGGGTGGTCGCGGACCGGTTCTCGCGTCGTGCGGTAATGCTGGCCAGTGACCTGAGCCAGGCCGCCAGCCAGCTTTCGCTCGCCGTCCTGGTGCTGACCGGCCGGCCGGCGCTGTCGGAGTTCATGGTCCTGCTGGCCGTCCTCGGCGCAGGCCTGGCGGTGTCGGGGCCAGCGATGACGGGGCTGATCCCCCGAGGTGGTCAGCGCGGGCCGGCTGCAGCCCGCCAACGCCCTGGTGGGCCTGGCTGAATCGCTCGGGTCGATCGGCGGCCCTGCGGTCGCCGGGGTGATTGTCGCGTTGGCGAATCCCGGCTGGGCGATCCTCGCCGATGCGCTGACCTATCTGGTCAGCGCGTGGTGCCTGGGACGGCTGCAGGTGCCGGCCGTCACCAAGCGGCCGGGCGCGTCGTTCCGGGCCGACCTAGCGCAGGGATGGGTTGAGTTCCGGGCGCGGACCTGGCTGTGGTCGATCGTCGGGTTCTATGCCATCTTCCACCTGATCGTCCTCGCCCCGTACATGGTCCTGGGAGCGGTGATCGCAAAAGCCGACCTCGGCGGGTCCGGGGCGTGGGGGGCCATCCTCGCCGCGACCGGGGTCGGCGGCGTGGCCGCCGGGCTGGTCATGCTGCGGTACCGGCCGGCCAGGCCGCTGGTGGTCGCCCAGGTGTCCTCGGCCATGATGGTCGTGCCCATCGTGCTGCTCGTCTTCCGCGCCCCGGTCGTGGCGATCGCTCTGGGTGCTTGCCTGTCGGGGGCGGGCGGGTCGGTGTTCGGCACGTTGTGGACCACGACGATGCAGCGCGAGATCCCGCCCGCCATCCTGTCCCGGGTCAGCGCCTATGACTGGTTCGGCTCGGTTGCCTTCCTCCCGCTCGGCTACGCCCTGGTCGGCGTGCTGTCAGCGACTCTCGGCATCAACGGCGCGCTGTGGCTTGCTGTCGGCTGGTTCGTGGCCGGTACCGCTGCCCTGCTGGCCATCCCCGGTGTCCGAGCCCTCCGGGACCCGGCAGCCCGGCCGGCCCCGGCAGGCCAGGCCAGCACGACAAGCAAACCGGCGGCATAGATCAAGGAGAGCGGCCGGACCGGTCGCGGCGCTTGCGCGGCGCGGCGATCATGGTCAGCCCGTGCTAGTCGGGGCGTCGGGGGCCGGGCGGTCGCCGACACTGCGGGCCACGCCAGCGCGCGCGCAGAAATTCTTTCCCGATTTTCGGCGTGTCGCCGCAGACCGTCACCCTGATGCGATAGCCTGTTCGAAGACAACAGCAGCCGGTCCGGACGGCCGGAGGGAGGTGAGCGCCGTGCCCGCAGCAGGCCCGCGGTCCCATGAGGACATCCTGGCCGAGGAGCTGGCCGCGCTCCCCGACGTCCCCCCGCCCGGCGACGACTGGCCCGACCCGGACGACGACACCAGCTGCCCGGCCGAGTACGCGCACCTCACCTTCCCCGAGATTGACGAGCTGATCGCCGCCCAGCCGGCGCCGGTGCCGGAGGTGTGGCCGGCCGGGTGCCTGCCCCGTGACGGCACTGGCCGCGGGTCCGGGTTCGCCGACGGCGGCGCGCTGGACACCCTGGCGCCGGGGCCGGTGCTGGGCTGGTGCGCCGACCGCGCCCACGCCCGGCTCGGTTCGTTGTCCGACGACGAGCTGATCGGGGTGCTGCGCGGCTGGTGGCGGCAGACCAGCTGGGCGCAGGCCCGGGCCCTGGGCGCGGTCGCGGAGCTGGCCCGGCGGCGGCCGGGGGAGCTGCTGCCCGGCGAGCCGCCCAGCCCGGCCGGGCCCGGCGGCATCCCCGCCAAGCTGAGCGAGTTCCTGGCCGATGAGATCGGCATGGCGCTGACCTTGACCCAGATCGCCGCCGGCACCCAGCTGCGGCACGCGCTCGAGCTGGCCGCCCGCCCGGGCACCGCCGCCGCGCTCGAGGCCGGCCGGATCGACCTGCGCAAGGCCCGGGTCATCCTGGACGCCGTCGCCCCCCTGTCCGAGCAGCACGCCGCGGCGGTGGAGGCGGCGGTGCTGCCGGAGGCGCCCGGGCAGACCACCGGCGAGCTGCGGATCGCGGTCACCCGGGCGGTCCTGGCGCTGGACCCGGACGCCATCCGGCGCCGCCGCGAGGAGGCGCAGCAGGACGCGCGGGTGGAAGCCTGGACCGACCCGGACGGCACCGCCACCCTGGCCGGCCGGTCGCTGCCGCCCCGCCGAGGTCCTCGCCGCGGACAAGCGGCTGTGCCAGGTCGCGGCCTGGTGGAAGCGGCAGATCCGGGCCGCGTGGAAGCGGGCCGACCCGGACGGCCGGCTGCCGCGGCTGGAGCACGGCACCGACCTGCTGCGCGCCCGCGCCTACCTGGCGCTGCTGCTCGGCCAGCCGCTCGACGCCCCGCCCGCCGACCTGCTCCCCCCGGCCCAGGACCCCAGTGACGCCCCGGCCGATCCCGGTGGCACTCCCGACGACTCCGGCCCGGACCGCCCTGGCAGCACCGACGACACCGGCCCGGACCGCCCCATTGGCCTGGACGGTCAGGACGTGCGGCCGGGCTGCGCCGCCCCGGCGCCGGGACGGATACGGACCCGGTGGCCGGGCTGCCGCCGCTGGCCGGGCAGATCCACCTCACCCTCCCGATCACCACCCTGCTCGGCCTGACCGACCACCCCGGCGAGGCGCCCGGGTACGGGCCGCTGCACGCCGACTCCGCCCGGCTGCTCGCCTGCGCCCTGGCCGGGCACCGCGCCACCCGCTGGCGGATCACCCTCACCGCGCCCGACGGCACCGCGCTGGCCACGGGAAGCCACCGCGGCCCCGCCACCACCCCCGGCGGCGGGTGGACCGTGAAGGTCACCGCCGAGCCCATCGCCACCGTGACGTGTGATCACCGCAACCAGGAAGACGGCTACCGGCCCAGCCCGGCGCTGCAGCGGCTGGTCCGGGCGCGGACCGGCACCTGCTGCGGGCCCGGCTGCCGCCGTCCCGCCGCCCGGGCCGACCTGGACCATACGATCCCGCACGACCAGGGCGGCATCACCGACGAGTGCGACCTGTGCCCCGGCTGCCGGCACTGTCACCGGCGCAAACAGCATCCGGGCTGGAAGCTGGAACAGCCGCGGCCGGGCGTGATGGTTTGGACCAGCCCGGCCGGCCGCCGCTACACCACCCTCCCCAGCAAACACCCCACCTGAGCGTCGCCTCGCCAGCAGCCTGTTTGCGCGTCACTGGCTATGAATGCTGAACGTCATACCTTATGGCTGCTGGAGCGGTCAAATGAGGCTGGCCGAAACCCGACGGCGAGGTTCACGGTGACGCTCGCAATCTCTCCGTGACGGCTTCGGTGCGGCTGGGACCGGGACCTGCCAGGCACCTGATGAGCCTGTCCGGGTCGGGTTCGTCACGGACGGTCACAGCCGGGCCGCCGTGGAACACGCGATATCCGCCGCTAACGCGCGCACATAGGCCGTATTTCGATCAAGACGCCGCATGCGCAGAAGTAGGTATTCTGGGCGGGCGGCGAGCCGGGCCGGGCAGCGATCGCTCTAACACATGGCCGCCGGGCCCGCGCAGGTGGTCAGGGCATACCACATTCCGATGCGCGAACATTCGGGCGGGGGTGATGTCACGTCCCCGGTTCGTTGCCGCACTCGCCGGGCCCGCGGCTGTGGAGGACCCCGGAAATCCTCGCCGGTGACCGGACCGTGATCTTCGACGGCGTGCCGGCTAGCGCGTAGGCGTTTGGCCCGGCGGACCGGCCACGCGAGGACGGCCGCCGAGCAGATCCTTGACGCTGCGGTGAGCGTCACGGCGCATCGTCCGGGACCGCAACCCGCCATACCGCGCTGACCTGCCCGTCCCGACTGGAGCATTTGCAGGCCGAACAGGACGGTGGTTCCGCGCTGCGCCGAGCGGACGTTGCTCGGAGGCAGCAGCACGAGGCAGCAGTTCCCCCCGAAAGCTCGAGCGGCTGCAGGGAAAACCGCGGCAGGCACCTGGCGAAACGAAATCGTGGTGTGCGCTGAGCTGCCAAGGCAGAATGGCCTGGTGGCATCCACAGAGTCGGCAATGTCCGGAATGCTTCCCCTGCGCGACATGGATCCGCGCGAGGTTGGCATATACCGGTTGCTCGGCCGCCTTGGTGAAGGCGGTCAGGCTGTCGTGTTCCTGGCTGTCAGTCCCACCGGAAGCCGGGCGGCGGTCAAGCTCCTGCCGCCAACCACGGACCCACAGGTCCGGAGCCGTTTCCTGAAAGAGGTCGCCGCAGCGCAGCGAGTCGCCCGGTTCTGCACTGCACAAGTTCTAGATGCGGGTATCTTCGAACGGCGGCCGTTCATTGTCAGTGAATACGTCAGCGGGCCATCGCTGGTGGAGGTCGTCGAGCAGTTCGGACCTCGCAGCGGCGCGGCACTGGAACGCATTGCCGTCGCGACGCTGACCGCGCTAGGCGTAGTGCATGCCGCCGGGATGGTGCACCGCGACTTCAAGCCTGGCAATGTCCTCCTCGGGCCCGACGGGCCAGTGGTGATCGACTTTGGGCTGGCGGTCGTTCCCGGCATGACCACCACGGGCCTTTCTGGCCAGGTCGCCGTGGGAACTCCGGCGTTCATGGCTCCAGAGCAACTGGCCGGGGAGCGAGTGACCGCGGCGGCCGACATGTGGTCGTGGGCCGTGACGATCGCGTTCGCGGGTACCGGTGAGCTGCCTTTCAAGGGCGAGTCGCTGACAGCCACGGCCTACGCGATTCTTCATTCCGAGCCCGCGGTGGGCCGGCTTCCCGAACCACTTGGCTTCCTCGTCCATCGCTGCCTCAGCAAGGACCCAGCCGCCAGGCCGTCGGCCCGCGCGGCGCTCAGCGAGCTGGTGGCCGCCGGAGCGCAGCTGGTGGGCCCGCTCCCGCCAATGGCCTCCGCTCTCGCCACTGACGAGGAGACATCCAGCTCACAGCGCGCGCCTGCCGCGCCGCCGGAGCCGCCGCACGGCACGGGCAAGGGCCCGATCGGCAGCGGGCAGGGGGCCAAGCTTCGGCCGACGCGGCAGGGGAGTGGTCGCCCCTGGTGGCGCGGCCGGGCAGCTGCGGTTCCGACCGCGATTCTGCTAGTTGCCGGTGCCGGCGGGCTAGCACTCATCCTTCTTTTGCGCGGCGCATCATCAGACCGGTCGGCGGGCAGCCACGCTGGCACCGGCCAGGAACTCGCTGCTGAGGGTGCCGCCAGAACGCGGGCCGTAACCTGGATATTGCAGCAGGTCAGCCGTGCCGCAGTCGTGTCATGTGATTACCAGGTATGCGCGGATCTGGCCAGCAGAGGCTTCCCGGCCGCGAACCTGTTGACGCTTGGGCCCGGGTCGCCCGATCCGCTCGCCTCTGACCTGGTGGTCGCCACTGCCGGCATCCGAGCCCAGTACGGCGCCCGGCTCGCCTCCGTCTACGCTCCGGTCATCATCGCGAGCTTCGGCTCAGGGAACGCCGGGATCGACATCAGGTGGGTCTTTCCGGGCGGCACCGTCAAGTATCGCGCCGTTCAACAGGCGGCGCTACGCGCCAGGAAAGCTACCGACGCCCACCTGCTGACGAATAGCCAGGTCACGCTCTCGGCCGTAGCCAGGGCACAGCTCCTTAGCGGCGATATTGATCCGCGGCTGCCGTTCCTCATCGCCACAATGGCCCATTACCACCCGGTGCGTATCGTGGACTTCGTCGACCAGTCGCCTGGTGGCGGACCTGCCAGCCTCCTGCGGTCGGTGGACTTGGCAACGGCCGACAGGGCGGCGCACCTCACGTATGCGGCATACCTCGGCTGGATGCGGGCGTTCATCGACGCGCAGCGAGCCCCGTACCTCCCCGCATGGAGCCAGCAGGTCACACTGCGCACTGGCCAAGCCGTGCTGAGGATCGGGTTTGGCGCGCCGAGCCCGCTTAGCTAGCCGACATCCGGAGGGCTGGTACCGGCTGGCTGGCCAGGGGCAGTGGATCCTTGGCCCGATGCAAGAGGCCAGAGGGATTACTGATAATATTGAGGAATCTCGACCGGTCGATGATCGCCCGGCAGGCATACCGCTCCATGCTGATCACGCCTGTCGCCTGGTGTGCCTGCGGCTCAGTGCGCCAGCGGGGCCCGTGCCCGCTGGGCCGCAGCGGTCTACCAGAGGGGTTGCCTGGTGCTGTCGGATGGCGGGGATCGTGGATGCGGTTTCTGGTCGCGCCGGGCCTAGTGACGTTGGCCCTAACCAGCCCGGCGAGGCGCGCCAGCCGGTGCGGGCGGGATCTGGGTGGGTTGGCTGGCTTGAGGCGGCCGGGGTGGCGCTGTCCTAGCCCGCCGTTGCGCTGGTACTTCGGCTGATGGCGCCGCGCGTCCTGCCTTACCCGGCCGTGCACGCCATATGCGTCATTGCTCCGCGCGACATGTTCACCCGCTACGCCGCCGCCTTTGCCACGACTGCCCGGCTGGGCGAGGGTTCCCCGTCGGGTTCCTTGTCGCAGCGCCGCTGGCCTGACTGACCGGCGAACGCTGCCGGTCGCGGTACGGCTGGCATTCAGGGGCTTGAAAGCAGAACGGCTTTTGACGCTGACCGACCTCGGCCAGGCAGCGTCGCAGCGTGGCCAGGCTCACCCGCACGGCCGCGGCGGCCTGCCCGGGGCTGAGGTCCAGGGAGAGAGTGAGCGCGGTCGCTTCCCGCTGGCTGGCAGCATGC
>Ga0070698_100002717_pt1 | contig 19447 bp, 17 predicted proteins | sample KBSK1502metaG_FD_65477 | JGI IMG/M metagenome (GOLD analysis project Ga0070698, IMG submission 65477) | Corn, switchgrass and miscanthus rhizosphere microbial communities from Kellogg Biological Station, Michigan, USA - KBS K1-50-2 metaG | ecosystem: Host-associated > Plants > Roots >...
GAAATGATGCACTGGCAATTGACAGAAAACTCGGAACCTCATTCAGTGTAACATTCGGGTACACGTTTAAATAAACTCTTTTAAAAATTTTAATTAACGAAATATGAAAAAGACGATTTTATTCGCAGCATTAGCAGGATTAGCTTTTTTAAATAATGGCTGTCGAAAAATTGAAGTTGATGGTACTACAACAACAACCACTCCTGGTGTGACAGAAAATACAATTTTATCAGGAAGAATTTCTGCAGACAGAACATTGAAAGCTGCAAATGTTTATACACTGCGTGGCCTTGTGTATGTAACAGACGGGGCAACCCTGACTATTGAACCGGGCACGAAAATAGTTGGTGAAAAAAATTCCCGCGCCGCATTGCTTGTTACACGTGGATGTAAAATTATTGCGAGTGGCACATCTGATAAACCGATCGTGTTTACTTCGGATCAGGCCGCACCTCAACGTGGCGATTGGGCAGGAATAGTATTACTGGGCCGTGCAAAAACGAATGCCAGTTATAATGGTACGCCCGGCTTAGGCGAAGCAGAAGGCGGTATTAATAATGGAAACGGCGATGGTTTATATGGTGGTACTGATGATGCTGATAACAGTGGTATTTTAAAGTATGTTCGCATTGAATACGCAGGATATGCTTATTTGCCCGATAAGGAATTGAATGGATTAAGCATGTATGCACTTGGCAGTGGAACTACTATTTCTTATGTTGAAGTATCTTATGCAAATGATGACTCATTTGAAAATTTTGGCGGCACTGTGAGTATGGATCATATTATTGCTTACAAGGGACTGGACGATGAGTTGGATACAGATAATGGGTTCAGCGGTAAAGTACAATTTGCTATTTGCCAGCGTGACAGCTCAGTGGCGGATGTATCCGGATCAAATGGTTGGGAAAGCGATAATGATGCTAATGGAGTTGCAGTAGTTATTCCTTCAGGCCAGACAGCAGTTCAACCGCAAACAAAGGCGGTTTATAGCAATATAACAATGATCGGCCCCCGTGCTGCATCAAATAATATTGGTAATTCACTATTCAGAAACGGAGCCCAGATACGCAGGAACTCTGCAATCTCCATCTTTAATTCTGTAATGATCGGCTGGCCAACTGGTTTACTGATCGATGCAAGCACGGGTACACCAACTGATGCAAATATTACCGGAACACCGGCAGTACCTAACCAGGGAATTAATTTGTTCTTCCAGAATAATATTATTGCAGGCTGCGCTACGCCATTAAAGTACACGGCAAGTTCTACGGCGCCAACAGGCTGGACATTAACAGACCTGACCAACTGGTTTAATACTGCGGCTTATAATAATTCAATTATAGTTAATGCATCCGATGTGAAACTGGCCGATGCGTTTAATGCTTCAGGAAATCCTGATTATACTCCGCAAGCGGGGTCTCCATTATTGACTGGCGCCAGCTTTGCACAAGCAAAAGTGGCCTCAGGATTTACATCGGTTTCTTACCGTGGCGCAGTAGGTGCCGGCGATACTTGGTGGAAAGGATGGACTAAGTTTTAAAAAATAACGGAAAATAAATTTTCAAAGAAAAGCAGCTGATGAAGAAGCTGCTTTTTTTTATTTTTAAATGAAAAATATGCGCCTCACTTACTTGTTAGTTTTCTCTTTAATAATTATTTGTTGCTCAGAAAATAAAACCAGGCGAGAGGTTATAAAAATTGACGTTGCCTGGCTCGACTCTATAAAAAAGAAAAGCGATACCGGTTGGATAAAACCATACCGCAATAAAGAATTTGCCACTGCCGAATATTATGTTGACAGAAAGGACAGCATTGTTACACAGCTAATGAAAGATTCTTCGGGCACTATCAGGCAGATCAATATTGCCAAATATGATAATATTCGTCTTTTTTTTGGGGAATATTATCCCAATGGTCAGCTACAGGCCAGCTTACCGCTAGATAGCATGGGGAAATATAACGGCCCCTGTAAATACTATTATGAAAACGGTCAAATAAAAAGCGAAGGCACATACAATCATGGGTTTCTCTCGGGGAAATGGAAAAACTTCGATACTAAAGGAAAGCTAACCTCAATCGATAAATATGATGAGAGTGGTCAACTACAAAGTCCCGTCTCTGCTCAATAAGAAATAACCAATTCTTAGAACGAGCTACCTTGTTTTCCACAATTAACATATTGGTAACCGAGCTATAACCTTGGTATAATAATTGTATTTCAATTTGCAATCAGTTCTTATCCATCCAATATATATATACAACACCCGGATCGGTTCTCCGGGGTTAGTAAGTTGATTCCTCATGCAGTTGCCGTCCCGATATTATCGGGACGGCTTTTTATTTAAATGAAATGAGTTTCCCGTAATAACTAATGTGATGGATAAAGAAAAGGATCGGGGGGATGCGGGTAACTTCTGTTTTCTTTAGTGTACGCAATAGAAAGCTTCATTGCATTTGCAACAATATCTTCTGTTGAGTGACCATAAGTTATTTTTACCGGGTTTGATTCTACCCATTCTGCAAAATGATCTGTAAAGTCATCATCGAGCTTATCCAGCTTTTTAATTCCCATTTGTTCCAGCGCCGCAGCATTACATTGCTGTTCATATTGCCCCCTGATCGGTATTACCATTAATTTTTTTTCAAGCTTCAAAGCTTCGGCAGGCGTTTCAAAGCCTGCGCCTGTTATTATTCCTGTACAGTTGATCAATGCTTCGTTGAACAAACTCTTATCAACAGGAAAAAAAGTGATATTGGCGTTTTGCTTTATTTTTTTTGTTTGCCATGAAAAAATATGAAAGCGATGTGGTGCAAGCGGATGAAAATATTTCTCCATCATATTTTCACAATAAGAGGGAAGATAGATCGCAAAGAAATCTTTATCTGCCGGTTGCGCTTCATTGATCTCTTTTTTAATTACAGGGGGAAAAATAAAATCATCATATTGCTGAAAATGCAGGCCGATATAAAAAGAAGCCCTGGCATAGTTTCTTAAGATCCATTCTCCCATTTTGCTTTTTTCTTTTGGCCGGGGTGTATGAGCTGAATAAAAACTTGCCTGGTGTCCAAAATTTACAGAAGGAGTTTTTTTCAGGGCACAAGCCATTGCCGTGATGCATTCAAAGTCGTTCAGTACGAGATCATATTTTTCCACCGGCAGATCTTTGACTTCTTTCCTAAGTCGCCATGGGGAAAGAGCGAATACAGTTTTGGCATAATCAAGTTTTCCCTGGCACGTGTAAAATAAGCTGAGCCCTTTACTGCGATATTTTATAGGGAAATTTAAATTGAGGCTGCTGTTGGCGCCGCTTAAAAAAATATCTGTTTCCCCATATTGATTAAGATAAGGAAGCAATTCCATGGCACGGCTGATGTGGCCGTTGCCGGTTGCCTGTACGGCATAAAGTATTTTCATCTGAATATTTTAGTGTTTTTTGGCCAGATGGTCCCGATAGCTATCGGGATGCTCGTTCCGCCTAAGGCGGAATTATTGTTCATTTCATAGATTGGTTTTAAAAGCAAGAGATGTCAGGAAAAAATCAACTTCATTTTTCATTACACTGAGTTCAGGCTTCGGAATTTTTTTGACGATCTCCGTTTCTTTGAACTCCTCATCACAGTAATGGTAAATCTGCCATGCATGATCATAATATTCAAGTGCAGTAAGATTTTCGATCCAGTCACCTGCGTTCAGGTAATTTACTTTTCCATGCTTATTGGAAATTACTTTTTGTTGCGGCTGATGTATATGGCCACAAATGACATAATCATATTTATGCTCAATAGCAAGAGAGGCAGCCGTCTCTTCGAAATCGTTGATATAACGTATTGCTTTTTTTACACTGTTCTTTATTTTTTTAGAAAAAGAAATTTTTTCTTTTCCAAATTTTTGCAATGAAAAATTAATAAAGCGATTCATCAGTATCAGCATGTCGTATCCTTTGCCCCCCAGTTTTGCAAGCAGCTTTGCACTGCCTTTGGTTGTATTATCAAACACATCTCCATGAAATATCCAGGTGAGTTTGCCATCAATTTCTATGATCAATTTATCGGTAAGTTGAAAATTGCCAATATTCAGATCGCTGTAACGGCGAAGGAATTCATCATGATTACCGGTAATATATACAACCCTTGTTCCATGATGCTGAAGGTTGAAAATTTCATTGATAACTTCAAGATGAGTGGAGGGAAAATATCTTTTACTGAATTGCCAGCCATCAACAATATCACCATTCAGTATTAGAAGATTGGGTGAAATACTCTGAAGATAGTTTACTATTTCTTTTGCATGACAACCAAATGTACCAAGATGAAGATCTGAGATCACCACAACATCCACATGTCTTTTTTCCATTTGTAAAGAGGTTTTACAAAGGACTTTCTTTCATATTACTTCATCATTAAGCCAGTTTGAATGTATTGTGATTTATAGGTGAATGAAATGTTACCAAAAGCCTATTCCACTACATTATCATCGCAAAACAATTTCATCATATTTCGTTCATGTACTCGTAAAAATGGCTTCATACTGCTATTGCAATTTCGCAGCGTCAAAACATCGTTAACCAAAAACTACTGATTATGTTGAAGCGATCTTTTCGAAAAGAAATCATCATCACGTTTTCGCTGCTTATATTTTGTGCAACATTGCTGGCGCAAAAAAATATTGAAGGTAAAGTGATGGATGATAACAAGCAACCACTCTCCGGTGCCACTGTGGCCGTAAAAGGAACGAAGAACAAAACACTTACTGATCTTTATGGCAACTTTAAGATAAATGCGAATGAGAATGATAAGCTGCTGATAAGTTATGTCGGGTATAGCGATTTTGAAGTTGAAGCAGGACAGGCTGTTTCAATTGTTTTAGTTCCCGATACTAAAAGCATGTCTGAGGTTGTGGTAACTGCATTAGGAGTAAAAAAACAAACTAAAAGACTAGGCTATGCTGTACAGGAAGTAAAAGGAAACGACCTTACCAAGGCCCGTGAACCAAACCCGGTAAACAGTCTTGTGGGCAAAGTATCGGGGCTAACTGTTGGAATCACACCGGAATTGCTTGGTCGTCCGCAATTATTATTACGCGGTACAAATATTACACTATTTGTTGTTGACGGTATTCCTATTAATTCTGATACATGGAATATTAATTCTGATGACATTGAAAGCATTACTGTTTTAAAAGGACCGACTGCATCTGCTCTGTATGGTTATCGTGGACAGAATGGGGCAATAGTTATAAGTACTAAAAAAGGTTCAAAAGATAAAAGGGGATTTTCTGTTGAAGTGAATACTTCTACAATGTTTGAAAAAGGATTCATCGCTATTCCAAAAGTACAGGATGAGTATGGTCCGGGGGATCATGGCAAGTATTCATTTGTTGATGGCCGTGGTGGCGGATTGAATGATGGCGACTATGATATATGGGGACCAAAATTTGAAGGACAAAATATTGCACAATATGATAGCCCTATTGACCCGGTAACCGGTCATCGCATACCAACTCCTTGGGTTAATCGTGGAAAAGATAACCTGAAAAGGTTTATTCAAACCGGATTATTGAACACTGCAAATATTGCTGTAGCTGCATCAGGTGAAAAGTATGATCTCAGGTTTTCAACTTCCCATTCTTATCAAAAAGGAGTTGTTCCAAATACGGATCTGAACATTATCAACTTTAATACAACACTTGGTTACAATTTCACCAATAAATTAAGATTTGAAACCAACATTAATTATAACCGCCAGTTCACTGAAAATTTTCCTGATGTAAACTATGGACCAAACAGTATGATATATAATATTATCATCTGGGGCGGCGCTGACTGGAGTATTGATGATATGCGTAATTACTGGCAACCGGGTAAAGAAGGTGTGCAACAGATCTATGCAGAATACCAGCGCTATAATAATCCCTGGTTCCTGGTGAAAGAATGGTTGCGTGGTCATTACAAAAATGATGTGTATGGTTATGCTTCTCTGAATTATAAGTTCAGTAAAAATCTTGAAGTAATCGGCAGAACGGCTATATCAACATACAACCTGTTTCGCCCTGAAAAATTCCCTTACTCAGCAACAGTATATGGTCGTGAAGAAGCAAAAGGCGATTATAGAGAAGACAGGAGAGAATTATTTGAGAACAACACCGAAGTAATGCTCAAGTATAATTATGATTTATTGAAAGATATAAACCTTACAGGTTTTGTTGGCGGTAATGTTCGCAGTTTTAGATATAACAGCAATTATACAACAACAGATTATTTGAATGTGCCCGGCGTTTTCAGTTTTGCTAATTCCCGTAACCCTATAAAAGCCTATAGTTTTAATTCAAACATGATCGTATTAAGCGGTTATTATTCTCTCGATCTTACTTTTAAAAAATTCTTTACCCTATCTACTACAGGAAGAGTTGATAAACTTTCATCACTTCCTGATAAGAACAGAACCTATTTCTATCCTTCCGCTTCAGGCAGCACTGTTATTTCTGATTATGTAAAATTCCCGAAAGCTATTTCATTTTTAAAATTAAGAGCATCTTATGCAAATGTGAAAAGCGGTGGGTTAAGCACTTCTTCTGCTATTGGACCAACACCGAATGCTCCTTATCCACTTGGTTATGGAAGTGTTTACCAATCTTCTTATGATGGTCCTTCTTATGGATTGGCGCAGGTTTATTCAACTCCGCTTGCTTATAATAATACTCCTGCAGCTTATTATACGAATACGTTGTTTGACCCTGAATTAAAGCCAGATTCAAGAAGCAGTATCGAAGGCGGGCTTGACGTACGGGTTCTTAAAAATCGTTTAGCTTTTGATGCATCATATTTTGAATACATCAACGGCCCCGGCATTTTTACAAAAGAACTTTCGCAAACTACCGGTTATACAGGATATGTGTTGAATGCTGTAAAGACAAGAACAAAGGGAGTGGAGTTAACATTAAACGGCACACCTGTCAAAATGAAAAATTTTAATTGGGATATTGCCGTTAACTGGTCAACCTATCGTGAACGTTATGATGAGTTGCCTGCAGGTCAATCAACCATCTTTACTTTTTATAAGAAAGGCGACAGGGTTGACAGATTTTATGGCTCAGCATTCGTACGTACTCCTGATGGCCAGATCATAAATGATGCGGGTGGTCGTCCAATTATTTATCCTGTTGCACAGTTTCTGGGTTATGCCAATCCAAATTGGGTATGGGGCATAAACAATAAATTCTCATGGAAAAACCTTTCGTTCAGTTTTCTGTTTGATGGAAGAGTGGGCGGAGTAATGGAAAATTATATTCGTCGCCAGACATTCCGCGGTGGTCGACATATAGAAACTGCAGAAGGCGCAATGGGTGTTGCCCGTTACCAGGATTACCAGGGTGTAAAATCATGGATTGGTGAAGGAGTGGTTGTTTCAAATGCAACGCCGATCGCTTATGACCCTGTAACAGGTCTTGTTACAAATTACAAGGATCTTCAGTTCGCAGCAAATGGCACAAAAACTTATTTGCAAGATTATATCAGCCGGTATAACTCTCAAACAGAAGGTAACCTGATGAGCAAGACGTTTACTAAACTACGTGAAGTAATTGTTGGGTATACACTACCTGCTTCATTATTTGGTAAATCATTTATCAGGAAAGTTGAGGTTTCATTCGTAGGTCGCAACCTTTTATACTTTGTAAAGGATAAGAAAAATAAAGACGTCGATATTGATAAGTATGCAGGGCGCCAGACAAGCACTGATTTACAAACCCCCACAACTCGTCGTTTTGGTTTTAACGTGAATGTAGTTTTCTAAAAAATAAAATCTTTTTTATGAAAAGAAAAATTATAAAGCTGTCTTTAGTGTTTATGACAATTGTTTCAATCAACAGTTGTACTAAAAAATTCGATACATATTTTACAGATCCAAATCGTCCAACAGAAGTTCCGGCTTCACTTATATTAAATGGAGTATTAAATGATCTTGCCTATCGTCCGTGGGATCTCACACAGCGCTGGAGCCAGTTTACGTGCTGTAATTACAATTATTATGGCAACCAGGAATATAACTGGGCCGGCGCTTCCCTCAATTATACTACATTAAAAAATGTGATGAAGATGGAAGAAGAAGCAAACAAAGCAGGAGCAGCCGATGTTAATCCTTACGCTGCTTTAGGTAAATTCTTCAGGGCGTATTTCTTTTATCAGATGACAATGAAAGTTGGTGATCTTCCATTGACCGAGGCACTACAATCATTAGATAATCCGACACCAAAATATGATACGCAGAAAGATGTGTTCAAACAAATATTGACATGGCTTGATCAATCAAACAATGATCTTTCAAGTTTGATCAGCAAAGCTGATCTTTCATTGCTTGGAGATTTTTATTTCAATAACGATTTACGTAAATGGCAAAAGGTAGTTAATGCTTTTAAACTTAGAGTACTGATTGCCTTAAGCAAGAAAGAAACTGACACCGATCTTTCAATCAAAACAAAATTTGCACAAATAATTAATAACAAACCAACCTTCCCGGTATTGGAAAACATGCAGGATAATTTGTTGTATGTCTTTAACCCAACTTTTAATAAGTATCCTATCAACCCGGACAATTATGGATTTGATGCTACCCGCTACAATTTTGCAGCTACTTATCTTAATAAATTATCGGAGTTAAAAGATCCACGGGTTTTCATGGTAGCCGAACCCGCCGGAAAAAAATTAAAGGATGGTTTATTGCCAACTGATCCTGCCGCTTTTGTGGGAGCAAGTTCAGCACAGGATCTTGCTGATATGACAACAAAAGCAGGAACTGATAACGGACCAGGTTATTTACCTGGTGAATATTCTTTATTCAATCGCAAAAGATATTACAGCAACTATACTGCTGAGAATACGATCATCATCGGTTATCCTGAGTTATGTTTCAACATTGCAGAAGCAATTAACAGGGGTTGGATAACCGGTAACGCTGAAGACTGGTATACAAAAGGAATACAGGCTTCGCATGCTTTCTATGGTTTAAAAGCTGGCGCCAATGATGTGTTTTTTGTCAGGGCTGGCGGCTCTCCCACCAATGCAGCCGACTATAATAAATATACTATCAATTACGATTGGACTGTTTACTATGCGCAACCTTCAATATTGTATGCGGGCAATAATGCAAATGGATTGAATCAGATACTTACACAAAAATATCTTGCATTTTTTGCTAATAGCGGATGGGAGGCATATAATAATTACCTGAGAACAGGCATTCCATCGTTTGCTGCAGGTGGACCCGGTACAGGCAATAGTGGTTTGCTGCCAAAACGTTTTCAATATCCAACAAGCGAAAGAAGTACAAATGGCACTAACTGGACAGCAGCAGTACAAAGTCAGTATTCCGGAAATGATAATATCAACGCTGTAATGTGGTTGCTAAAATAACGGTTAGAAATAGATATAAGCAGTAGAATTTCTCATGTGTAGTTAAGGCGATTCTTTTCCAAGCGTCGCCATTTTTAAATCATTAAAATTTTTTATGTATGAAAAATATCTTATTCAGTTTCTTCATGTTGTCTTTTTTTATTTCGAATGCACAAGATGCAAGAACGGAAAATGTGATCATTATTACATTGGATGGCTTTCGCTGGCAGGAAGTTTTTACGGGCGCCGATGAAGAACTGATCAACAATAATGATTTTTCTCATGACACTGCAGCGTTGAAGAAAAAATTTTGGGCGCCAACCGCCGGTGAAAGAAGAAAGAAATTAATGCCTTTTTTCTGGAATACAATTGCAAGCCAGGGACAACTGCATGGAAACAGAAATTATGGAAGCAAAGTGAATGTAATGAATCCATATTGGTTTTCTTATCCTGGTTATAATGAAATTTTTACAGGCTATCCAGATACAGTAGTTAATTCCAATGATAAAAACTTTAATAAGAATATCACTGTGCTCGAGTACATCAATACACAGTCAAAATTTAAAAACAACGTTGCCGCATTTACAAGCTGGGATTGCTTTGATGCGATCTTTAATGAGCCTCGTTCAAAATTCTTAGTTAGTTCTGGTTTTGATTCAGTGAAAATCAAAAACTCAAATTTTGACCTATTGAATGATATGCAGATGAATTCACCACAACCACTTGGCGATGGTGTTCGTCCCGATCACCTGACTTATTTCTTTGCCAAAGAATATATCAAACAATACAAACCAAAAGTGCTATACATTGGTTTTGACGAAACGGATGATTACGCACATGGCGGTCGGTATGATCATTATTTGAATATGGCAAACATGACAGATAAATGGCTTGCTGATCTATGGAACTTGCTTCAGTCAATGCCCGAATACAAAAACAAAACCACTTTACTTATCACTACTGATCATGGTCGTGGCGATAAAGTGAAAAAAGAATGGACGAGCCATGGTAAGAAAATTGAAGGAGCGGATCAAATATGGTTTGCAGCTATAGGAGCGGGTATGGAAGCAACTGGTGAGATTAAAAAAGATGAACAACTTTACCAGGCGCAAACAGCGCAGACGATTGCTAAATTGCTTGGATTATATTTTAAACCTTCACAACCGGTTGAAAAGGCAATGGCTGTATCAGTGAAATAGAAAGCGCAAACATATTTAATCAATCAGTAATGCTGGCTTAATAAGCACTTCATAATAGAGTGCTTATTTTGTTATAAATCTGAACTTATGAAAAACAGCGTACTGATTTGCTACCTGTTGATATCTACATCGTTCATTCACCCTCCGGTAGAAATAGCGGTGATAACAACGACCGCTTCTGCATCGGGAAATCTTTTTATCATTATTACTGATGGTTTTCGCTGGCAGGAAGTTTTTAATGGTGCCGATTCTTTACTTATCAATAATGAAACATTCACTGCTGATACCGCTACGCTTAAATCATTGTTCTGGGCGGGCACAAAAGAGGAAAGAAGAAAAAGATTAATGCCATTTTTCTGGAATGTGATTGCTAACAGGGGCCAGTTGATTGGGAACAGGGATTTAAATAACAAGATGAATGTGGCAAATATGTATTCCGTTTCTTACCCGGGGTATAATGAAATTTTTACGGGAACAACAGATCTAGGTATTTCAGGTAATGGTAAAAAGAAGAACCCAAACATTAATGTGCTGGAATATCTGGAATGTAAAGAAGAGTTTAAAGGCAAGGTCGCCGTTTTTTCGTCGTGGGATGTGTTCCCATATATTTTGAATAGAGAAAGAAACAACATGATGATGAACAGTGGTTATGAACAATTGAAAGTGCAGAATGATGAAACTGAAATGATAAATGCTGTGCAGGAAAAAGCAATTATAAGTAAAACTGCTGCCCGCTATGATATGCTGACCTACACTACTGCAAAAGAGTACATAAAAACCAGCCACCCCCGTATTGTTGTAATTGGATTTGGCGAGACAGATGATTTTGCCCACCAAAAGAAATATGATCTTTACCTGCAACAAGCCAACCAGGTTGATAGAATGATTGGTGAATTATGGCACATGGTGCAAACAACACCAGGATATAAAAACAACACAAGTTTTCTTATTACAACTGATCACGGAAGAGGAAATAGCACAAAGCATTGGTCGGGGCACGGGTTTTTTATCGACGGTTCTTCACAAACATGGTTGGCACTAATGGGCCCGAACATTGAAGCTCTTGGTGAAAGAACTGAAAAGCAAAAGTTATACAACAAGCAGATCGCTGAGACAATAGCAAATCTTGTCGGGGAAGATTTCTCACAGGGTGAAGCTTTAATATCTTTATCTAAAAAATAATCCTTCACTCTGTTCAGGATGACATGGAAAAAAGAATAAAATATGGATCAGCATAAAGCAAACGAAACAGTCAATGAAATTTTTTCCCTGTATGAAAAATTCGGCCGGGAAGATTATATCGGAGAACCGGTTTCACAAATAGAACACATGTGCCAGGCTGCACAATTAGCAGAAGCCGAAGGTTACGATGATGAAGTGATACTCGCAGCTTTCTTTCATGATATTGGCCACCTGTTGGAGAATACAATGCCCGTTAAACAAATGGATGGCTATGGAGTGGCTGACCATGAAACGCTGGCCGGGGATTATATCAGGAAAAAAGGATTTTCAGAAAAAATTGCCAGGCTTGCAGAAAGCCATGTTGCAGCAAAAAGATATCTAACCTATAAATTTCCTGAATATTACAATAGGCTTTCCTCCGCAAGTAAAATAACACTTCACAAACAAGGAGGAATGATGGATGAAATGGAAGCCGGGTTGTTTGAAACTGATCACCTGCACCAACTGTTTATTAAAATAAGAGAATGGGATGATAAAGCGAAAATTAAAAATATGCCGTTGCCTGATTTATCAAAATATAAAGAAATGACAATAAAACACCTGATGTCGAATTAAATCAAATTTGCTAACACTAATATCAGGCTTAGTTAACAATTACGAAATACATTTGAGTGAACTTGTTTGTTAAATAAACAAACAATGGAAAAGAAAAATACAAGAGTATTGATTCTTTATACGGAATCGGATTTCACTCCCTGGAAAGAAAATATTTCAACAGATACATTGGCTGCAGTTATGAATGCTGCGTCATTGAATTATAAAACGGCTATAACGCATTTCGCCGGGTTTGAAGATTCATTTGCTTCTTTTCTTAGAAGGTTTGACCTGGTCATTAATTTATGTTACGGTTTTGATTCATATTCACAAACTGATGTTGTATGCTGGTTGGATTCGAACGCCATTCCACATACCAGCAGCACTTGTTCCGCACAATTAATAGCACAGGATAAAGCAATGCTGCCACCCATTTGCAATGAACTAGGTTTCAAAACACCGCAATTACTCGATATAAATAGCATTCTTGGTTCAACTAAAACAATGTTATTAAAGCCCCGATTTGGCAGTTTGCATAGGGGAGTAAAAATTTTCAGAAGCAATGAAATTACGATTGATGAAATATTGAATGACGATATAATCATTCAGCCTTATATCTATGGAAGAGAGTTTACAGTAGCGGTTATCCCGGGCATTAATGGTTCAGATGATATATGTTTGCCGCCTGTTGAAATAATTCCTGTGAATGGGGAAAAGGAATTTATTGCGGGTAATGCAGCCGGAAGAACAACGATTAACTACGAACCACAAATTGGTTCTTATCTGGAAAGCAAAATCATGCACCAGGTTCTTGCCTTGCATAAGAGAATTGGTTTGCAGGGGATGTCAAGAACGGATATACGGGTAGTTGGTGATTCGATTTATATTCTTGATGTTAATTCAATGCCGAACCTCGAACCAAGTAAAAGCTTTCTCCCATTGATTGCGAGACATAATCATATTTCTTTCCATGAACTCATAAACAGGGTCATCCGCCGGTTTCTCGATTATCATACCTCTGATAAACTTGTCTTTGTTTATTAAAAATTGGAAAACAATAACATACACGCAAAGTGATAGATGAACTTCTATTGTTTCCAATGTTAAGTTTTTTGCGAAAAGTAAAACTTAACATTGGCGAATCTGCATCCATATTATATTTATGTTATTAAATCATTAAATGGAATATAATATGGCTACTATGCAGATCGATCCTAAAAGATCATTTAAAAAACAGCTGTTTGAAACTCTTTACAACCGTTTTGACAACTCATTGGTTGAATACAAAAACGTTATCGGGGAAAAAAAGCTGAACCGGTTTCTTAAAAAGACCAGTAAAGAACTTGCATCAGAAATTAACAAAGAAGCGAAACAGGCAAGAAAGCGTCAGAAGAAATTGGAGAAAAAAGCTGCAAAGCTTAAAAAAGAGAAAGCAGCCTGATTAATCAAATACTGATCCATTAATAGCAGCCGTTCCAATCACTTTGGAACGGCTTTTTATTTTAAGCGCACTAATGCCTTAAAATAGACTTCATACCAAATTAACAACAAGGCAATACAGCGACAATATCTTGTCAAAAATTAGTTATGACATTTAGATTAGCTGTTTTTGACATGGCAGGCACTACAGTCGCAGATAATAATGCAGTTGCTATTGCATTTCAGAAAGCCTTTCGCATTAATGGATATGAGATCACTTTTGATGATGTAAATCCTTTAATGGGTTATCATAAACCGGTTGCTATTCAAATGGTACTTGAAAAGCTGGGTGAAGAATTTGATGAGGATACTGTCGGTGTTATACATAAAGATTTTGTTGATGAAATGATCAACTATTATGAATATGATCCTGCAGTAAAAGCCTTACCGTTTGCTGAAGAGGTTTTTTTGCATTTAAAAGAAAAGGGAATATATGTTGCTTTGAATACAGGTTTTTCCCATGATATTGCTAAAACGATCTTAAGAAGATTTCAATGGAAGGAGAAAGGGCTGGTGGATGAATGTGTTGCCAGTGATGAAGTGGAACAGGGAAGACCCCACTCATTCATGATCCGCGAATTAATGAAACGTACAGGAGTTGATGACCCTGCGGCTGTTTTAAAAGTCGGCGATACCGAAGTAGATATTAAAGAAGGCCGCAATTCAAACTGCGGATTGGTAATAGCCGTTACTACGGGTGCATGTATCCGGGAACAACTTGAAGTATATCATCCCGATCATATACTTGACAATTTATCCGAGCTCCCAAATCTTATCTGATGAATTGGTCAACAGGTATTTTAGTACGGAGCAACTCAAATAAAAAACAGGTCATCAATGCGATCTTTCTTTCATTGGTCGCCTTTCTTACCTACGCTTCCGTCTATGCTTATAGAAAACCTTTTACAATCGCCACATTTGATGGACTAAAATTTTGGGGTATATCTTATCAAACCTTGCTGATCATTTCACAGGTTACTGGTTATATGCTCAGCAAATTTTATGGAATACGTTTTATTGCAGAGTTAAAAAAAATAGGGAGATGGAAAACAGCAGTAGTGCTGATCGCAACAGCATGGCTCGCTTTATTTCTTTTTGCGATCGCTCCTCCTCCTTATGGAATGCTTTTTTTATTTCTTAATGGATTTGCATTAGGTTTTATGTGGGGTATCGTTTTCAGTTATGTGGAAGGAAGAAGAGCCACTGATTTTATTGGTTCAGTAATGGCGATCAGTTTCATTTTTGCCGGAGGGTTTACAAGATCGGTTGGTAAATGGTTGATGATAGAATGGAATATAAATGAGTTTTGGATGCCGTTTGTGACGGGATTGATATTTATAATCCCTCTTTTGATCTTCATTTTTCTTTTAGAAAGAATGCCTGCACCGAGTGAAATTGACGAGCAGGACCGAACGATCCGAATGCCCATGAATAAAAATGACCGGCAAAAATTTCTTCAGAAGTTTGGGATCGGTCTTGTGGTCATCACTGTTTCCTATCTTTTTCTTACCGTAATGAGGGACTTGCGGGATAACTACATGTCAAATCTATGGACTGAGCTTGGTTATGGAAACAATTATTCCATTTTTACTAAAACAGAAATAAATACTTCATTGCTTCTATTGTTTGTTATTAGCATGTTCGTGCTGATCAGGAAAAATATAATCGCATTGCGAATTGTTCATTTTATTATTATAGCTGGTTTCATAATTGCAGCTGTTTCTTCATGGCTATTTATAAATGATAAAATGAACGGTGCCTTGTGGATGCAGCTTACAGGTATTGGTTTATACCTTGGATACATACCGTTCAATTGCATTTTTTTTGAAAGACTGATAGCAACGTTTCGCATCAAAGGCAATGCAGGGTTCCTTATTTATTTCGCAGACGCATTCGGTTACCTTGGAAGTGTGATCGTCATGTTGTCAAAAGAGCTTTTTCAAATAAACATAAGCTGGTCGCAATTTTATTCGAACGCTGTTGTGATTGCTTGTTTATTCGGATTAGCAGGTACAATAATCTCATTTAATTATTTTAATATTAAATACAATGGCAAATAAATCAGCAATCGTTATAGGTGCAGGTATAGCAGGACTTGCTGCTGCAAGGACATTGGCCGTTCGTGGGTATAAAGTCACTGTCATAGAGAGAAACGAAAAAGCAGTTGGAGCTTCAATCAGGAATTTTGGAATGGTATGGCCCATCGGTCAACCAGATGGAGATTTATACGAGATGGCTATGTCATCAAGAACTATTTGGAAAGAAATGTGTGATGAAGCAGGTATTTGGTGCGATGAGACAGGTTCATTGCATCTTGCCTATGCTGATGATGAATGGAACGTATTAACTGAATTAGCAGACATTTATTCACATCGTGGGTATGAATTATTATCGCCGGCAGATGTTTGTACCAGATCTCCTGTGACAGTAAAAAATAATTTAATAGGGGGACTTTACAGTTCTCAAGAGTTAATTGTTGATCCAAGGATAGCCATTGCAAATATTCCAAATTGGTTATCTAAAAAACATGGAGTGGAATTTTTATGGAATAAAACAGTAACAGATATAAGTTATCCTGCTGTTTTTGTCGGTAATGAATCATTTGAGGCAGATGAAATCTATGTTTGCAGCGGAGCCGATTTTGAAACGTTATATCCGCAGTTGTTCGCAACTCTGCCAGTTACGAAATGCAAATTGCAGATGATGAGAATGGCAAAGCAACCGCAAAGAATGGGTCCTTCATTATGCGGAGCATTATCACTTGTTCATTATAATAGTTTCAAAGCAGCTTCTTCTGTCGACATTCTTAAAAGGAAATTTGAAGAAGAATTTCCTGATTATTTAAAATGGGGCATACACGTAATGGTTTCACAAAACCAGGCAGGTGAATTAACAATCGGCGATTCACATGAATATGGATTAACTCATGATCCTTTTGATCGCAGCTTTATCAATCAAATGATTCTCGAATATTTAAGGAAGTTTGCAAAGTTTGAGAACGAAGTAATAATTGAAACCTGGAATGGAATCTATCCAAAACTTACTGATGGCAACAGTTATTTTGTTTTAGAACCTGAGATCGGAGTTACAATTATTAATGGACTTGGAGGTGCAGGAATGACCCTTGGCTTTGGTTTTTGTGAACAACTGTTCTTACATAAAAATTACTGATAGCCAGACTTTAATATTTCGCTAAATTATTTTTTCATTATTTTTTATTTCCCTGAAATCTGAATATCTATTAAAGCCTATATTCAGTGTCTTCAAAAAAAGGTTTATGAATATTATTGCCATTAAAAGGATTCCAGGTCTGGATAGTTACCAGTTAAAAGAAAATGATAACACCGTACTTGAAATCAGGTATAAGCCGGATATGCACACCGCAAGAGTCGTAACGCATGAGGAAAGGCGAGTGCTGATCTTAGAGAACGAAGGATTATTGCGAATAAAAATGGTAATAAAAAATGAATACGGCATTCAAATCGGTTCACTTACCTATGATAACTTTTCTGATACACACGGATCAGTTGAAATTGAAAATACAAGATTCCGCTTCTCAATCCAAAAAACGCCTGTTCCCGAATTGCGTATTTATAAAGGTCGTCGCGATCTTATTTACAGTTGCCAGTTATCTTTTGATGATAACAATACTAAAGAAGAAAAATCACAGTCCGCTTCTTTCATTATAGCTGTTTCCTGGTATTTATTTTTAAAAGGCGCTGGAAAAAGAAAACCGGTATTTAACGAAGCAAATATTTTTTAAAATAAAACGATTACCCGGATCTGGAACAACTCCAAATTAACTGCAAACCTTGTACGGCAGTTAAATATGATTGATAAGCTGCCTGCTCACCGGAATTCACTACAGCTGTACCGTCTGGATGATAAACCATATTGATCCCATTGCACAAAGGATCTATCCCCCTGATCTCGTATACAACCTGGCCCAAATAAATCCCTTGATAAATACCAGTCAGGCAGACACAAGAAGACAGTTCAGCCTTCTTCTGATTAATCCAGTGTTCAGTAAGACATGTAACATCCGGTTTTTTTTCCTTTTCTGGCTTTGAACAGGATATAATTATTGTCGCAATAAAAAACAGGATAAATAGACATCGCATATTACTGATTTTGAATTCTGACAGTCCTGCTTTTGTTAACGTTGCATATCAAAGATTATCATTTTAAGATTACCATATGTAGCATGGCTCAATGAGGTAATAAGGCATGATCCTCCCGGTAACAATTATTTAACCTATCGTTCATTTTGGAAATCTTATCTTTTGATTTACTAAAGAAACTGCGATAAATTCTTCTCGTGAAAATTCATATGGTCTTTTATAGACATAATAAAAAAGACGACGGACACCTTCTTTAATGAATTTTTATGAACACATGGTTGATCATATTAATAGCTATTGCCCTCATTTTTGATTTTCTAAATGGATTTCATGACAGCGCTAATGTGGTAGCGACTATTATTTCTTCACGAACCTTAAGTGGGAAAAAGGCGCTTGTTATGGCGGCTCTTGCAAATTTTGCCGGTCCATTTATTTTTGGTGTTGCGGTAGCCAATACGATCGGTCATGGGATCGCTGTATCTGAATTTATTACAATTGAAGTATTGATAGCTGCGTTGATCAGTGCCTGTATCTGGAATCTTGTCACCTGGTTTTTTGGTATCCCGGCCAGTTCGTCCCATGCATTGATAGGAGGATTGATCGGGGCCGTCTTCATTGGCGGAGGTATTCATGCAATTATTTCAAAAGGTATAATAAAAGTTTTTGTTGCCCTGTTTTTTTCTCCACTCATTGGACTTCTTTTTGGATGGCTTGTCATGAAAATAATATACATGTTCTTAAAAAATGCTTCTCCCAAAGCTGATTATTTTTTTAAACTCGGTCAAATACCAACAGCTATAGCTATGGCGCTAAGTCATGGGGCTAATGATGCACAAAAAACAATGGGTGTGATCACTCTTGGCCTTGTTACCTCCGGCTACCAGAAAGAATTTTCTGTTCCTACATGGGTAATATTAATTAGTGCAACTGCAATATGTTTCGGAACATTCGGTGGAGGATGGAGGCTTATAAAAACGTTAGGGGTAAAATTCTATAAGATCAAACCAATACATAGTTTTGCTTCTCAATTTGCATCAGCGATTGTAATAATTACGGCTTCCATATTAGGCGGGCCGGTAAGCACAACGCAAGTTGTTAGCATGTCAATTATGGGTGCAGGTGCCGGAGAAAGAATTTCTAAAGTAAGATGGACAGTATTAAAAAATATCTTTTTGTCATGGGTGCTTACCATACCAGTTACAGCTTTGTTATCTATCCCAATTTATTTATTAATAAGGTTATTGTCACATTAAAAAAATCATACAATGGGACTATTAGGATCATCTGTAAAAGAAGACAGCTTTATCAGACAACTTAAGTTGCAAGCCGAAAAGACAGTGAGTTGCCTTGATTTTCTTGAAAAAAATATGGACTCCATCACAGAGAATACCATAAAAGAAAAGAAAAAGCTGATCGATGAACTCATCGAAATAAAAAGCCTCCTGATGGACGATCTTCATAATACGTTTATTACCCCGATAGA